>Ga0114925_10000058_pt1 | contig 35915 bp, 42 predicted proteins | sample SumtaG_2_FD_87287 | JGI IMG/M metagenome (GOLD analysis project Ga0114925, IMG submission 87287) | Deep subsurface microbial communities from Indian Ocean to uncover new lineages of life (NeLLi) - Sumatra_00607 metaG | ecosystem: Environmental > Aquatic > Marine > Oceanic > Sediment | place... | reverse complement strand
TCCCCCTCAACAAAGGCAGGTTCAGCAACCTCCGCCTCTTCTATCTCCTCCACCTCTTCAACGGCTTCCGCCTCTTCGACCTCTTCCGCCTCTTCCACCTCTTCGACTTCCTCCGCCTCTTCGACCTCTTCGACCTCTTCCGCCTCTTCCGAAGGAATCACCTCACCGGGCTCGGCAACTTCGTCGATCCCGATCTCCTCAACTACGATCGCCGCTCTCCTGACCGGTACTTTCCCCTGAGCCACCGGCTGCGCGGTTATCTGGAAGCGATCCACCGCACTCTGCAGGAGCTGCTCAAGATGGCTGATGTCGACCGCTTCCCGTTGCGGTACGCCTATTCGGGCTTCGATGATCGAAATGATCTCATCCCAGCTCTTGTCGATCATTTCGTCAAAGTCCGCTTCTTTTTGTTCAGGGATCCTGCCGACTCCCCGCTTGATTCTCGATTTCAGCTCTCCTTTTCCCGATCTCAATTCATCTCGCCACCGTTTCCAGTCGATACTCTCGTTCCCATCGATAAACTCCTGGAGAATAGAGAGCTGAAGACGTTTTAGGCGCTGAGAAAGTATGGGCAGAGGATCCTGTCGCAGGTTGAAAAGAAGAAATATGATCAGAAAAACTGTAAGGGAGACGGCCGCAATGATCACAACCTTCATGATGGGCTGCAGCTGAAAGACCGAGTAAGGGATCAGGAGGCTGAGTGATCCGAACTCCTCGGTGGTTATACTGAGCAGACTGTAGTTCTCACGCTGGTCGTCTGTTGTGTCGAAGACAACGGCATCTCGGTAGACGGCATCCTGGGATTGTACCTGCCGCCAGACCTCGGACAATGTCGGCGCAACCAGCGCGACAGCGCTCGCGGGGAAATTAATGACAAGGCCCCGCTGGCCGACAAGGGACAGCTCCCGAAAATCCAAAGTGGGAAAACGCAGCAGATATTCGGACAGGTCTCTCTTGGACACGTAGATTAAGGCAACCCCACGGTACTGTTCAAAGCTATCAACGACCGGAAAGGAGTAGATGAAACGCTGTCCGCTTCCATCGATGATGAGTCGGGGAGCTTCCCCGGCTTTGTCAATAAATACGGCGGAATCGACAGTTTCTCCTGTTTTGTCGTAATCTACGTATTTTCTACGTTCCTGATCCTGACTCTCGATATCTCTATCGGAGGTACTGAAGTGGATTTTCTTGGCTTCAACGCCTAGAAAACGAATCAGCTGCATATTCGGATAATCATCAAGAAGTCTGCCGAAAAAGATCTGTCTGTTGATGATATCCTCTTGGGCCTGCTGATTGCTCTCCAAAAACGCCCGCCACACAAAGGGCTCCTGTACCGCGGGCTGAAAACGCTCAATATTATCGCGATGATAGCGGGAGATCCGATCAGCAAATTCCTCCAGCTGAGCTTCCCGCTCGGCGATGATCCGGGGCTGAAAGAAAGTGGTTTCAACGATATCGAACAATCGCGTGAAGGAAAATACTGCAAATCCACCACACAGTAGCAAAGAAATGAGGAGGCTCAAAGATATTTTCAATCTCTGACGCATGAAACGAGGGTTATCTCCTACTGCTTTTTTTTGGTTCTTCTAGGAATCCCGGGGGAGGGATTGAGATTCCGGCGAATCCAGGCTATCTTGAGACCAAGAACCACCGCAGACCCGGCCGGGGGTGGGTGGAATCGTTGTTTCCCGCCTTCCCCGCTAGGTTTCATTCGGACCTTTCCCCTGGAATTCCTAGAAGAACCTTTTTTTTACGAGTCCTATTCTAATATAATATATCGGCTCTCAACCTACACCCAATAGGGCAGAAAAAGGGAAAAAGACCAAGCCCCAATTCACAACCAGGAGAGAAAGCAGGACAGCCACTCCCGCAAAGGTATTTTGCCCTTCTATGAGATGACTGTTGAATCGCTGTTCGTTATAGACAGTATCAAATATCTCATCAAGACGTTGTACCAAATTCTTGCGGGGGAGCATCCGAGCCCTGGCCAGCAGCTTGTTGAGATAGGCGAAGGTCTCTGAGACATATCTGCCAAGTGTTCCAGGCAACCTCACAGAGGGTCGAATGCAGAATCGGGACAGGTACAGCAAACATCCCAGGGTTGTCGCCTTGGATAGGCCGACCACCAGTGCACCCCGAGTGACCGCCAGGGGACCGATCCGCAGCATTACCCGTCCAACAGGAGAGAAGAGGTTCACCACAATCGTGGTTGTCATAAAGATAATACTGCCGATAAAAAGACGCCGCTTCGCCACGGAAACGGATAACAGCGCCAGGATGAGGAACACGACGGTTTGGGCAGTTTTCACAATGAGGTTCTGCTGGACAATGATTGCCGGTGCAAGGAGTAGTCCGGTTACAAATAAAAAAGAGGGAGACACCCGTCTATCGATCCAGGAATCTCCCTCTTGCGGCTTTTCGTTCACACCTAGGTTTCTTTAGTCTCCTGCTTTTCTGCAGGTTTTTTCTTCTTCTTTTTCACGGCTTCTTTGCGCTCTACCAGCTCCAGAAATACCATTTCCGATGCATCCCCGTAACGTTGACCTAGCTTCAGAATCCTGGTATAGCCTCCGGGCCTCTCGGTAAAGCGCGGAGCAATTTCGGTGAACAACTTGGCCAGAACCGCCTTATCCTGGATCGTCTTAGCGACGATCCGGCGGTTGTGAACGTTGTCGTGACGAGCCCGGGTAATTAGTTTCTCCGCAACTCGGCGAATCTCCCGAGCCTTGGGTTTTGTGGTTTTTATGCGCTCATACCGGAACAGTGCTGTAGCCATACTCCTGTACAACGCTTTCCTGTGGCTCACATTCCGGCCGAGACGGTTGTAACCGATCCTATGCTTCATCGACCTGTTCCTCTTGTGTGTTTTCCTCTTCCTTAGTCATGGCCAAAGCCTTCTTTAAAGCACTGTAGTCCTTCATGCCCAGGGAGAGGTTTTTATCTCGAAGCTTTTCCTTGATCTCTTGAAGGGACTTCTTGCCGAAATTACGGGTTTTAGCGATTTCCTCTTCCGTTCTGCGGGTCAAATCGCCAATGGTCTTTATATTGGCATTACGCAGACAATTACTCGATCGAACCGACAGTTCCAACTCTTCTACGGGGGTGTCCAGCAGGGCCCGGATGCGCGCTTCCTCCTCATCGATTTCCCCTTCATCGTCCGCTACTTCTTCATCGAAATTTATGAAAATCGACAAGTGATCTTTGGCGATCTTTGCAGCCTCCGCCAGAGCATCCTCCGGAGGTATCGTGCCGTCCGTCCAGATTTCCAGGATGAGCTTATCATAATCGGTTCGCTGTCCCACACGAGTATTTTCTACAAGATACTTCACCTTGGTTACCGGGGAGAAAACTGCATCGATGGGGATCGTCCCGATGACCTCTATATACTTCTCGCTTCTCTCTGAAGGGACATAACCCCTGCCAAGATCAATTTGGATCTCCAACTCCAGATTGGCTTTTTCCATCAGCGTGCAGATGAGAAGATCCTTATTGATTACCTGCACAGTATCATCTACTCCTATATCTTTTGCCGTAATCGTACCAGAGCCCTTCGCTTCAACGACAACGACCTTCTCCTCTTCGCCCCCCTGCAGATTGATCTTCACGGTTTTCAGATTATTGATAATATCCGGAGTGTCCTCCGCTACCTCCGGAATCGCTTCGTATTCGCTGGTAATCACCTTTGGAGATCCGTCTTCACCGTAGCTGGTAATCCGAATCGCGCTGATCGCATACCCCTGGATAGAGGATAACAGGATACGCCGCAGCGTGTTTCCCATCGTCACTCCATAACCCCGCTCAAAAGGATAGGCTATGAACTTGCCGTAGTTCGTATCACTTTCCAAATGCTCGAAGGTGATTCCTTTGGGTCTTCTGAATCCTTTTAAAAGATTCTTCCTTGCCATCCCTACTCCTTAATTGAAGCTGTCCCGTGAATCGCGGGACAGCCGAAATCGAGGTTGCCTTTCAACCTCTATTGAGGTCGCCCAGTAACCAGGCAAACACAAGATATCGTGGTTGTTCAGATTAAAATCCGCATTATACGTCATTCGGTCAACCGAAATCGAGGTTGTTTTTCAACCTCACTTAGAGTACAGCTCGACGATCAACTGTTCCTTTACGTCCGCCAAATCGAAGATATCGCTCCGTCTGGGTATGGCTTTCACCTTGCCCCAGATCTTGTCAGGATCAACCTCCAGCCATGGCATGACTCCCGAGCGGGAATACTCTTTTAAACTATCTTTGATTGCTGTGAGCTTTTTACTCTTCTCTTGGACTTCGATCTCATCTCCCTCTCTGACCAGATAGGAAGGGATCGTGACACGTCGGGCGTTCACCCGAACATGCCCATGGGAAACAAGCTGCCGCCCCTGCTTTCTTGAACTGGCGAAATGCATGCGATACACCATGTTGTCCAGACGACGTTCCAGCATGGTAATCAGGGTTTCACCGGTGATCCCCTTCTGACGTGCCGCTTTGGCGAAGAAGAGTCGGAACTGCTTCTCCATCATGCCGTACATTCTCTTCAACTTCTGCTTCTCCCGAAGCTGAATGCCGTAGTCGGAAAGCTTCTTAGATCGTGCCCTCAAGCTTCTTCCGGGCTTTCCCCTGCGCTTGGTAATTGGACACTTAGCGGCTTTACACCTCTCGCCCTTGAGAAAGAGCTTCGTTTCTTCGGCTCTACACAGCCGACACTGAGGACCCGTGTAACGTCCCATTCAACTCCTCCCTCGTCCTAGACTCGGCGTTTCTTCTGAGGCCGGCACCCATTATGGGGTATTGGTGTTACATCCTGAATGGAACGCACCCTTAAACCCAATGCGCCCAAAGATCGGATCGCCGATTCACCCCCGACGCCTGGACCTTTTACAAAAACGTGCACTTCACTCAGTCCATACTCCTTTGCCCTGGTCACAGCTGCTTCTGCGGTCATCTGAGCCGCATAGGGTGTGGACTTCTTCGCCCCTCTGAAACCCAGACTCCCTGCCGAAGCCCAAGACAATGCATTACCCATCCTGTCGGTGATGGTAACGATTGTGTTATTGAAGGTCGCCTGAATGTACACGTTGCCTTCTGCAACATTTTTCTTCTTTTTTATCTTGCTCACTTCTCACTTCCCCTTATTTCGCTCTTCTCTTTCCGGCAACGGTCTTTCGTTTGCCCTTTCGAGTCCGGGCGTTGGTCCGAGTTCTCTGTCCTCGCACGGGCAGGCCTTTCCTGTGCCGCAGGCCCCGGTAGGAACCAATATCCATCAAGCGCTTGATATTGAGAGAGACTTCCGTTCGCAGACGTCCCTCGACTTTGTAGTCGTTTTCTATAATCTTCCTGAGAACGTTGATCTCCTCCGGAGATAGATCATTGATCCTGCGCGAGGCGTCGATGCCTGCGTTGGCACAGATCACCTCTGCCGAGGAGCGCCCGATTCCAAATATTTGGGTCAGAGCGATATCCACGTGTTTGTTGGGGAGATCAACCCCGGCAATTCGAGCCATGTACTCCTCCTACCTTTGGCGCTGCTTGTGCTTGGGATTTTGGCAGATGATGCGTACAACGCCTTTTCTACGGATCACCTTGCATTTATCACAAATCGGTTTCACACTTACTCGTACCTTCATCTCATACCTCCATCCAGGTTACAGGTACCGGGATCTGATCTTTCCCTTGCGCACGATTCCCTCGTGATGGTGCATGCGCAGCTGACCTTCGATCTGACTCATCGTGTCCAAATCCACTCCTACCATGATCAGAAGGGAGGTGCCGCCCATTAGGAATGCCACCGAGGAGGGAATATTCAACCAGGTTTGAATGATCGTTGGGATCACAGCGATAAAGGCCAGAAAAAGAGCTCCAGGCAGAACAATTCGATTGAGGATTCTGGAAAAATACTCCTCCATCTTGTCCGATCGGATGCCCGGTATCGAACCACCGTTCTCCCGGATGTTTTTCGAAATCTCTATCGGATTCAATGTCACTTGCGTGTAAAAATAGGCAAAAAAGATAATCAAGCCGGTGTAAGTTATTACGTAGGGAATTCCGTTTGGTCGCAGCCAGGAGGCGAACCGGGACAGCCAGTCCACCCGGGAACCCAAGTTTTGGGCGATCTGTAGGGGGAAAACCAGGATGGAGGATGCGAATATCACGGGAATTACTCCCGACGGGTTGATCTTGAAGGGCAGGTATGAGTTTTGAGCACCGTAGATCTTCCGCCCAACTACCCGCTTTGCATAATGCACCGGAATTTTTCTCTGCCCCTGTTGCTCATATACGACGAGGGCTACAACCACAACGAACATTACCAGAACCACGATCATGAACACCGGGTTCAGCTCTCGACGGCGAATCTGCTCGACGATCGTATAAATCGCGTAGGGAATCCGGGTGACGATTCCCGCAAAAATCAACATGGATATTCCGTTACCGATCCCCCTCTGGGTTATCTGCTCCCCCAGCCACATCAGAAAAATGGTTCCCGAGGTTACCGTCAGTATGGCAATGAAGGTATAGGCCGTACGGCTCAAGGTTATGGCATCGGGAATCCTGTCAACGTATGCAGTGACGGCGAAACCTTGAATCAGACAGACGAAGATGGTACCGATACGCGTGTAACGCTGTATCTTCTTCCTCCCCCCCTCCTCCTGGGAAATTGCCTTCATCTTGGGAAACACCAGCATCAGAAGCTGCATGATAATCGACATAGAAATGTAGGGCATGATGCCGAGCATGAATATAGAGAAATTTTTGAAGGCGCCGCCTGCGAAGAAATCCAGATAATCGGTGATCCCGAAGGTACCCGTCGCCTCCTGAGCGGTCATATAGAGTTTCAAAGCTGTCAGGTTCACCCCCGGAATGGGAATATTCGCACCCAGACGAAATATGAAGAGAATAAATATGGTAAACAGGATGCGATCCCGCAGGTCTTTTATTCTGAAAATATCAATAATCGGATTTGCCATACTACTACGTTCCTTACTGCTTAAGCTTCGTTTTTCTCAGGAGTTATTGTTCCTCCAGCCGCCTTGATCTTCTCCGCAGCTCCCGAGGTTACCTTGTCCACAGCCACCGTCAGCTTCTTCTCGATTGTACCGTTCCCTAAGATCTTGATAGGAGTTTTCCGTGTGTGAGTCTGGGCGCGAATAAGGCCTTTAGCGATCAGACTGTCCCGGTTCACCGTGTCCCCATCTTTGAACACGTTCAGTGCCTCTACCTTGAGAATCAGAAACTCCTTCTTGAAAGGATAGTTGGAGAATCCCCGCCTGGCAATCCGACGATACAGGGGCATCTGGCCGCCTTCGAAGCCGAGTCTTGTGCCTCCACCGGAACGGGAGTTCTGTCCCTTGGTCCCCTTGCCGGCCGTGCCTCCCTTGCCCGTGCCTCTTCCGCTGCCCAATACTTTGGCGCGTGTTGTGGCTCCCTTTGGCTTGACGATATCCATGATAATCCAACTACTCCTTTATTTCGACGCTCGAGGTGTGGAAATCTCTTCCACGGTCACCAAGTGAGATACGGCACGAACCATACCCAGTATCGATGGGGTGGCCTCATGAACCATGGAGGATTGTAGCTTCTTCAGCCCCAACGCCTTAACGGTCTTCCGTGCCTGTGGTTTTTGGCCGATCGGACTTTTCACCAATCGTACCCGTATCTGTTTCTCTCGTTTTGCCATCTTAACCCCAGAACTCATTCAAGGTTTTACCGCGGTTCGCCGCCGCTACCTTCGCATCCATCAATTTGCTGAATCCTTCAAATACCGCCTTGACGATGTTCATCGAGTTTGCCGATCCGAGGGATTTGCTCAAGATGTCCTTGATCCCGGCGGCTTCCATCACTGCCCTGACCGGACCTCCCGCGATGATCCCTGTACCGGGGGAAGCCGGCTTCAACATAACTTTAGCACCCTTATATTTTCCCATGATCTGATGGGGTATGGTGTTTTGTTTCATAGGGATTCTGACCATATTCTTCTTGGCCCGATCCAAGCTCTTACGAATCGCATCGGAGACGTAATTTGCCTTTCCGAAGCCGTAGCCGACGCGCCCGTTTCTATCGCCGGCGACCGAAATGGCCGAGAAAGAGAACCTCCGACCACCTTTGACGACCTTGGCGATACGGTTGAGCCTGACAAGTTTTTCGACGTATTCCTTTTCATGTTCCAAATCTAAACTCCTAGAACGTAACACCCGCTTTACGGGCTCCCTCGGCAATAGATTTCACGATTCCGTGATACGAGTACCCGTTTCTATCGAAAACGATTCTGTCGATTTTCTTTTCTTTTAGGCGCCCTGCTACAACCTGCCCCAACTGCTCGGCTCCGGCGGCTGTGCTCTTTATCTTCCGTAGATCCTTCTCGATATTTGATGCAGAAACGAGGGTATGACCCTTTTCATCATCGATTACTTGGATGTACAGATAGCGGTCGCTTCTATATACCGTCATCCTTGGCCGGTTGCTGACACCGGATATGCTCTTCCGGACATGTTTTTTGCGTCGTATCCGGCGTATCTTTTTAGCTCTGAGTCTGTCCATTACCTTCTTCCTATTGGATTACTTGATCCCTGTTTTACCGATCTTCCTACGGACATATTCGTTCTCATAGCGAATACCCTTTCCCTTGTACGGCTCCGGCGGTCGGAAACCACGGATTTCCGCAGACACCTGCCCGACCTGCTGTCTGTCCGTGCCACTGACAATAATACGGTTATTGCCCTCGACATTGATTGTTATTCCTTCGGGAACAGGATATTCGATTGGATTTGAGTACCCCAGGTTCAGTACCAAAACATCACCCCGCAACTCCGCACGGTAACCGACACCATTTACCAGGAGCACCTTGGCAAAGCCTTCGGTAACCCCTACAACCATGTTATGTATCAACTTTCGATACAGGCCATGCATGGACTTAGCCTGTTTACTCTCGCTCTTCCGCTCTATTGTACAGACTTTGTCCTCCAGATTGATCTTCACAATTGATTTGTGGTAGTCCTGCGACAGCTCCCCTTTGGTCCCTTTTACCGTAACCGTGCTAGTCCCTACGGTTATCGTTACTCCATCCGGGATCTGAATAGGCATTGTTCCAATTCGTGACATACTCTCTTTCCTTCTTACCAAACGCTGCAGATCAATTCACCACCGACCTGTTGCTCGAGAGCCTTTCTTCCGGTGATTACACCTCTGGAGGTGGTAACGATCAGAGTCCCGTAACCGTTGTACACACGGGGCATGCTTTTGTATCTCTTGTACATCCTACGCCCCGGTGTAGACAGCCGCTGCAGCCCGTGAAGCACGGGATTGTTCCCGTCGTCGTATTTCAGAAAAATCCTGATCTGATTTTTTCCGTCCTGACCGATCTTCTTGAAGGTCTTAATAAAACCTTCATTTTTGAGAATCTTTACTATTTCGATCTTCAGTTTCGACGAGGGAATATCGACTTTTTCATACCGCACCATGTTTGCATTGCGTATCTTGGTTAACATATCCGCAATAGGATCAGAAATACTCATTACACCTCTCCCTACCAACTAGACTTCGTTACTCCCGGAATCTTGCCCTCGCTGGCAAGATTGCGGAAACAGATACGGCACATTTGAAATTTGCGCATATATCCTCGCGGCCGGCCACAGATGCGGCAGCGGTTCACCTTCCGCGTCATATACTTCGGTTTTCGTAACGCTTTGTTGATTAGCGATTTTCGAGCCATCTAAAAATCTCCTCTACTTCCTGAAGGGCATCCCCAGGTGGGCAAGCAGGCTGCTGGCCTCACGATCCGTTTTCGCCGTTGTAACAATGGCTATATTTAACCCGGAAATCCTCTCAATTTTGTCGTAGTCGATTTCTGGGAAGATGATCTGTTCGGTGACCCCAAGAGAGTAATTTCCATGTCCATCAAAAGCATTCGGGTTCGTACCACGAAAGTCTTTTACCCTGGGAATCGCAATGTTCACCAGTCGACTATAAAACTCGTACATGTAGTCACCCCTCAGGGTTACCATGAGGCCGATCTCCATGCCTTTACGGAGTTTGAATCCTGCGATCGACTTTCGTGCTACCGTTTTCACTACCCGCCGACCGGTAATCTGAGCCAGCTCTCGCAGGGCCGAATCCAGCAGTTTCTTGTTTTGGGATGCTTCCCCGATACCCATGCTTACAACGATCTTTTCCAGTCGGGGTACCTGCATTACAGACTTGTAGCCGAACTCATCCATGAGGGCTTTGACTATCTTGTCCCGGTACAGGGTTTTCAACCTCGGTTGTTTTACTGCCGTAACCATTACAACTGCTCCCCGCACTTCTTGCAGAAGCGAACCTTCTGATCTTGTTCCATGCGCAGTCCAATCCTGGTGGGACCGCACTTCTTACACAGGATCTGAACATTCGATATGGCCAAAGCCGCTTCTACAGAAGAGATACCACCCTTCCGATTCTGTCCGCGGGGACGGATTGCCTTTTTAACCATGTTCAAACCTTCGATCACGACCCTTCCCCGGTCCCGATCTACCCGCAGGACCCGACCGGATTTACCGCGGTCCTTTCCAGCCATGATCTTCACCTGGTCATTTTTCTTGATTTTATATTTCACTGCATTATTTCTTGCCACGGTCCTACACTCCTAGATCACTTCCGGTGCCAAGGAAACTATCTTCATGAAATCCTTTTCGCGCAGTTCCCTGGCGACAGGACCGAATATGCGCTTTCCTTTTGGATTGCTGCTGGGATCAATGAGCACACAGGCATTGTCGTCAAAACGTATGTAGGTGCCGTCGAGCCTCCTATACTCTTTCTTCGTTCTCACGATAACCGCCCGTTCAACGTTTCCCTTCTTAATCGGTGCATTTGGTAATGCATCTTTTACGGCGACCACAACAATATCACCGATACCGGCATTTTTTCTCCGTGTTCCACCCAGCACCTTGATACACTGAACACGTTTCGCTCCACTGTTGTCGGCAACGTTCAAGTAGCTTCTCATTTGAATCATAGTCTGCTCCGTTCATGTAACCCTATTTTGCCTTTTCGAGTATCTCCAAAAGGCGCCAACGCTTCTCCTTGCTCAGTGGCCTGGATTCAATCACCTTCACGAGATCACCGATTTGGCAGAGGTTACCTTCGTCATGGGCCTTTATCTTTTTCGAGCGGGTGATGTATTTCTTGTAGAGAGAATGGAGCTTTCTCCGTTCGATCCTCACCACAATTGTCTTCTCCATCTTGTTGCTCACCACCGTCCCGACCAGTGTTTTTCTGTTTCTCTGTTTTTTCTTGACTTGCGTTTCCACTTCTCTAGCTCCTGGTACTAGGCTTGCCTGATTCCGGTCTCATATTCATGGATTATCGTGTTTAGCCGGGCGATCTGCCTTCGCATTGTCCGCTTCTGCAGGGGGTTGTCCACATGCCTGAGGACCAGGTCAAAACGGAGGTCCCGGAATTGTTTTTTCAGCTCTTCCCGCTTGGTGAGCAGTTCTTGATAGGTCAGGTCGTTGAATGAATCCTTCATGTCCCTACCCCAGATCCCTTCGCGTCTTAAACTTTGTTCTGATGGGAAGCTTGCTGCCCGCCAATCGGATTGCCGATTCGGCCAATTCTTTTTCCACGCCCCCTAACTCAAACATGATGGTTCCCGGCTTGACAGCCGCAACCCAATACTCGGGAGTGCCTTTGCCCTTGCCCATGCGTGTTTCCGCCGCCTTCTTTGTAAAAGGAATGTCGGGGAAAATTCGAATCCAGACTTTCCCACCCCTTTTGATATGACGGGTCATGGCAATTCGAGCCGCTTCAATCTGTCGATTCGTGATCCAGTGCTTTTCCAGCGCCACCAGACCATACTCGCCGAAAGCGATCGTGTTTCCCCGGGTGGCCAATCCCTGCATTCGGCCTCGTTGTTTCTTACGGTATTTAGTTCTCTTAGGACTGAGCATAGCCTGATCTACTCCTACTCGACCGTTGCTTCTTCAGCAGCAACCCGGCGTCTTCCTGGGTTTCGCCGCCGAAGATCTCCCCCTTATAAATCCAGACTTTGACCCCGATCGACCCGAAGGTTGTGATCGACTCGGCAAAACCGTAGTCTATGTCGGCACGGAAAGTGTGTAGAGGGATCCTGCCCTCTTTGTACTCTTCCCGACGGGCCATCTCGGCACCGCCCAGTCGGCCGGCCACCTTGATCTTGGCTCCCTGTACTCCCGCCTTCATGGCATTCACCACCGCCATCTTCATAGCTCTGCGGAAGGAGGCGCGAGAACGAAGCTGCCTGGCCACATTCTCTGCAATCAGTTGCGCATCCGCCTCGGGCCTGGAGATCTCTTTAATTTTTATCTGTATCTTCTTACCGACTAATTTCTGAAGCCGCTTTCCCAGCTTCTCGATATTCGCCCCTTTTACCCCGATGATTACCCCGGGTCGACCCGTATGAATGATAATTGTTATCCTCTGCGGATGACGGATAATCTCCACGTTGGCGATATCCGCACTTTGTGTTTCCGATGATTTGGCGATGGTGCGTCGCAGTCGCAAATCTTCATGCAGTGTACTGGCATATTCCCTGGGATCCACATACCACTTGGACTTCCAGGTCTTGTTGATACCCAGCCGCAGACCGTATGGATTTACTTTCTGTCCCACGTTACTCTCCTGCTCCGGCGATTTCATCCAGCACCACCGAGATGTGACACGTTCGCTTAATTAGCCTGTCCGCCCTTCCCCGTGCTCGGGGCCAGATTCTCTTCATCCTCACCCCTTCATTGACCTGAAGGTCCCGGACATACAACAGCTCCTCGTCGAGGTTCTTGTTGGTGTACAGAGCGTTGGCCGCGGCGGACTTAATGACTTTCTTCAACAGTCTTGCACCTTTGTGCGGTAGGTTTTCAAGGAGGGCAATGGCATCCCCGTAGGGTTTTTTTCGCACTTTGTCGGCGATCCGCCTAACCTTGAACGGTGACATTCTCACGTAACGCACATGGGCTGAGTAGTTTTTCTTGATTTCCATACCTCTACCTCTTCGCTGCCTTTCTGTCTGATCCGCTGTGGCCTCGGAACAACCGGGTCGGGGAGAACTCTCCAAGCTTGTGTCCGACCAGGTTCTCGGTGATGTACACGGGAATCCAAGTTTTTCCGTTATACACGGAAATGGTATATCCCACCATTTCTGGGAAAATCGTCGAACAGCGAGAATATGTCTTTATCATCTCTTTCTCGCCACTCTTGTTCATCTCCAAAACCTTCTTGTATAGGCTCTTGGCAATAAATGGACCTTTCTTAACAGACCTGGACACGAGCTACTCCTATTTCCTTTTCTTCACGATCAATCGACCGGAAGATTTTTTCTTCTTTCGGGTCTTGTACCCCTTTGTGGGAACGCCCCAGGGGGTTACCGGATGCCTTCCACCGGAGGTCTTTCCTTCGCCTCCGCCATGGGGATGGTCGTGGGGATTCATAGCCACACCTCGGACTTTGGGTCGACGACCTAGCCAGCGGCTGCGTCCCGCTTTCCCCAAAGAGACATTCATATGATCCTGATTTCCCACCTCACCGAGAGTGGCATAACACCTGGCCAGCACCATCCTCGTCTCCCCCGACGGCAGCTTGAGGGTGGCATACTCCCCCTCTTTAGCCATCAGAGTGGCCCGAGCCCCGGCGGCACGGACGATTTGTCCGCCCCTTCCAGGGGCGAGTTCGACATTATGAATGACCATACCTAGGGGAATCTTTTCGATGGGCAACGCGTTTCCCGGCTCTAAAGGAGCGTCAGGGCCGCTTACTATCTGAGCACCCACCTGCAGTCCCGCGGGAGCCAAGATGTAGCGTTTTTCTCCATCCCGGTAGCTAACAAGAGCGATAAAAGCACTCCTGTTGGGATCGTATTCGATCGTTGCCACGGAGCCGGGCACGCCCTTCTTGTCTCGCTTGAAATCGATCGCCCGATACCTCCGCTTGTGACCTCCGCCCTTGCGCCGGACACTGATGCGTCCGCCCCCGCCACGACCCGCTTTGGAAGACTTCCCCTTGGTAAGTCCCTTGTGCGGTCGATCCGTGGTCAGCTCTTCAAAGGTCAAACCAGTTTTGTAGCGCATTCCCGCGGTGATCGGCCTGTACTTCTTTATTGCCATGAGTTATGCCCCTTCAAATACCTGGATGACTTCACCCGCACGCAAGGTTACGATAGCCTTCTTCCACTCAGCAGTGTACCCGAGCTGATACCGTACCCGTTTTGGCTTCCTCTTCACGCGCATAACGTGACAAGAAACGGGGTGTACGTTGAACAACTGACGAACGGCTTGCATGATCTCGATCTTATTCGCCCGGCTGTCCACCTTGAAAGAGTATTTACCGCTCTCCCGCATCTGGTTCGATTTTTCCGTTACGATCGGTTCGATTATGATCTCGGTTGAATCCATCACGCACCCTCTTTGTTCTTTCCGACCGTGGGGGTTGCCGACGTGCGGGTTGCCGACGTGCCGGTACCGGAAGACTTGCTGCTCTTTGCCTTACTGCTCGCCGTACCCGACTTTTTCGCCGTAGCCTTTGCCGCGGTCTTGGCTGGTGTCTTAGCCGCTGGTTTCGCTCCGCGCTCCGCCGGTGGCCTGCCGGCTGCCTTGGCTGCTGGTTTCGAAGAAGCCTTTGCCGTGGGCTTTGCCGCAGGCTTGGCCTTAGGTTTCACCGTAGGTTTCACGGCCGCCCGCCCCGGTTTCCCGCCACCGTAGAAACGGCCGAGCTCTTCCGCGGCTTTCTCGAATACAATAACGGTACTTGCGTAGAACAGGTCGTGAGCCCTGAGTCTGTTGTAGGACAGAATGCTCAAACCCGGCACGTTTCGGCCCGCCCGTTTCAGCATGGAATCCTCTCCGGAAATCACGATGGCTGTACGGTTGCCGTTTTCCGGCATCAATCCTTTAAGAATCTTGACCAGCTCCCGTGTTTTCCCGGATTCCACCGTAAAGTCTTCGACCACCATCAGACGATCTTCCTGGATCTTCTGGCTGAGGATCGATTTATAGGCAAGTCGTTTGAGCTTTTTCGGGACCTTATAACTGTAATCCCGGGGCTTGGGCCCAAAGGCCACGCCGCCCCCTACCCAAAGGGGCGACTGTCTCGTTCCCGCCCGTGCCCGGCCCGTTCCTTTTTGCCGCCAGGGCTTGGCACCGCTGCCTCGGACTTCGCTGCGGGTCTTGGTTGACGCGGTTCCCACCCTCAAATTGGCCAACTCGTTGCGGATGGCATGATAGATCGATCCCGTGCTGACGGATCTGTTGAATACTTCGTCGGCAAGATCGATGTCCCTTTGTTTAGATCCATCGATGCCATAAACCTTCACAACCATTGCTACCTCTACTTCTTCTTCGCTTTTGCAACGAACAGGGTTGTGCCTCGCCGTCCGGGTACCGCTCCCTTTACCAGCAGCACCGCCGCTTGCGGATCAACTTTGACCACCTGCAGGTTTTGCACTGTCTTACGCTCCGCTCCCATACGCCCCGGCATTTTCGTACCCTTGAACACCTTTCCACTGGCTAGACCGGTGGAACCGAGTTCGCGATGCACGAGGGAACCGTGAGTTCTTGGACCGCCGGCGAAGCCGTGCCGTTTCATGACCCCCTGAAAGCCCTTTCCCTTTGAGATTCCCCGCACATCCACGAAGTGCACGCCCTCAAAGGTCTCCAAGCCGATCTTCTCACCGAGCTTGTATTTTCCATCGAAATCCTTCACTTCGGTTAGAATCTGGCTTGGGTCTATGCTTTCGGGAAACTGGCCGGCGTAGGGTTTTCGTATCCGCGATTTTCTCCGCACACCGTAGCCTAGCACCACCGCGGAGTAGCCGTGTTTTTCCGGCGTCCGCTCCCCGATCACGACATTCGGTTCCACCTCGATCACAGTCACCGGAGTCTGTGTTCCCTGCTCGTCGAAGACCTGCGTCATTCCAATTTTTTTACCAATCAAACCCAGCATGGTTTTCCTCATTGTTTGATTTCAACATCCACACCGGCGGGCAGTTCCAGCTTCATTAAAGCGTCCATTACCGCCGACGTCGGTTCGATGATGTCGATCAGACGCTTATGCGTTCGCATTTCGAACTGCTCCCGGGATTTCTTGTTCACATGGGGCGAGCGAAGAACGGTGAATTTGTTGATCCGGGTTGGCAGAGGGATCGGACCGGCCACTTTGGATCCGGCCTTCAGCACCGTTTGAACGATAGCTTTCGCACTCTGGTCAATCAGCTCGATATCAAATCCCCGCAGACGAACTCGAATCCTCTCTTTAGCCATTCTTCCTCCAGACAATCCTATTCTTGCTCATTGTGTACATCTTCGCCCCAAGCTCACTCCGGCGCTTGGGAGAGTCCAGCCGGGAATTGAGGCTGTCCTTTAACCAATGGAAATCGAGCGCACCGGCGTTCCGGTTGCTGGACAACCCCCATTACTCGATGATGTCTGTTACCGCACCAGCCGCGACAGTGCGCCCGCCTTCACGAATAGCAAACCTCAAGCCCTTCTCAACGGCGATGGTGTGGATCAGCTCCACCTGTACCTCGCAGTTGTCTCCGGGCATGACCATCTGACGATCATCCGGAAGAGTCACGGTACCGGTGATGTCGGTGGTCCGGAAGTAAAACTGGGGACGATACCCTGAGAAGAAGGGCGAGTGACGTCCACCTTCTTCCTTGGTCAGAGCGACGATCTGGGCCTTGAACTTGTGGTGGGGAGTGATTGTCCCCGGCTTGGCCAAAACCTGACCCCTCTGGACTTCGTTTTTCTCAACACCCCGGAGAAGACAACCGACGTTGTCACCGGCCTGTCCATCGTCCAGGATCTTGTTGAACATCTCGACACCGGTTACAACGGTTTTGCGGGTGTCCTTGATGCCGACGATTTCCACCTCTTCCCCGACCTTGATGATACCGCGCTCGATTCTACCGGTGACCACGGTTCCACGACCGGAAATCGAAAAAACGTCCTCGATCGGCATCTGGAAGGGTCTGTCCATGGCCCGCTCGGGCACGGGGAAGTATTCATCCATGGTCTTGAGCAGCTCTTCCACCGGCTTCATGGCTTCCGGGTCGTCGGGATTATCCATCGCCTTCAGAGCAGAGCCTTTGATAATGGGAATATCAGTTCCCGGAAACTCGTACTCGTTCAGCACGTCCCGAACCTCTTCCTCGACCAGTTCGATCAGATCAGGATCATCCACCTGATCGATTTTGTTGAGGAACACGACGATGGCGGGCACTCCCACCTGACGAGCCAGAAGGATATGCTCCCGTGTCTGGGGCATGACCGAATCCGGAGCCGAAACGACCAGGACGGCCCCGTCCATCTGGGCTGCGCCTGTAATCATGTTCTTGATGTAGTCGGCGTGACCCGGGCAGTCTACGTGGGCGTAGTGCCTGTTCTCGGTCTGGTACTCCACGTGTCGGGTGTTGATGGTGATACCCCGCGCCTTCTCTTCCGGTGCGTTGTCGATATCCTCGAACTTCATCACTTTGTCGCCGTGCTTAGCATTACAATACATGGTAATCGCCGCAGTCAGGGTCGTCTTGCCATGATCCACGTGACCAATTGTCCCAACGTTGATATGGGGTTTGGTCCTCTCAAACTTTGCCTTTGCCATGCTAACCTCCTTGCGATTATAGGCAAATCAAATCCTAAGTTAATGTGTAGGTGCAGGGGTTTCACCCCCGGACCTTTCCCACGATCTCGTCCTGAACTGTTTGAGGAGTCGGCTGGTAGGAGGAAAACTGCATAGTGTGGTTGGCTCGTCCCTGCGAAAGGTTACGCAGTCGGGTGGTATACCCGAACAGAAGTCGTAACGGAACGCCGGCTTTCACCACCTTACCCCCATGCCGATCTTCGATCCCCTCAATCCTTCCCATTCGTCCCATGAGGTCGGAGATCACATCCCCCAGATACTCCTCCGGGGTGAAAATCTCCACGCCCATGATCGGTTCCAGGATGGTCGGTTTGGCTCTTTCAAGCCCAATTTTATAGGCCATCGAGGCGGCGATCCGGAAGGCCATATCGCTGGAGTCTACCTCGTGATACGATCCGTCGAGCAGAATGGCTCGAAAATCCACCATCGGATATCCAACCAGCACTCCGTTCGCTTTGGCTTCCGCTATTCCCTTTTGAACAGCAGGAATATACTCCTTCGGAATGCCGCCGCCTACTATTTCATTTTCGAAAAGAAACCCAATACCCGTCGGAAGCGGTTCAAAACGCATCACCACGTGGCCGTATTGACCTCGTCCACCGCTCTGCCTGATGAACTTTCCTTCAGCCTCTGCGGATGCGGCGATGGTCTCTCTGTAGGCCACCTCCGGTTTGCCGATCTTCGCCTCCACCTTATACTCTCTGAACAGCCGCTCCACCAGAATTTCCAAATGAAGTTCTCCCATTCCGGAAAGAATCGTCTGACCCGTATCCCGGTCATAACAGATCCGAAAGGTAGGATCTTCATCCAGGAGCTTACTGATCGCAGCGCTAAGGCTTTCAGCATCGGCTTTGGTCTTAGGCTCTATCGCGATGGAGACAACAGGCTCTGGAAACACCATCGATTCGAGAATGACAGGGTGCTTCTCGTCACACAGAGAATCCCCCGTGCTTACCTTCTTCAAGCCCACAGCCGCCACGATATCTCCGACACGCACGCTTTCAACCTGTTCCCGATCGTTGGCATGCATGCGCAGCAGCCTATGCACTCGTTCTCGTCGATCCGCCGTAGCGTTGTATAAGGTGCTTCCCGCCTTCAAGGTTCCGCTGTACACTCGAAAATAAGCCAGCTTACCAACGTAAGCGTCGCTCATGATCTTAAACACCAGAGCCGCAAAAGGCTGATCTACCTCCGGCTTCAAGCTTATGTAATCCCCCGTGTTCGGCTGTATCGCCGAAATGCTTGAGATCTCTACGGGGGACGGCAGGTAATCCAACACCGCGTCAAGAAGTGTTTGGATCCCCTTGTTTTTAAAAGCGGCTCCGCACAGCACAGGAAAGATCTTTCCATTCAACGTTGCAGCCCGCAAGACCTGCTTGATTCGGTCTTCGGTCAGTTGTTTTCCTTCCAGATACTCCTCAAGAAAAGTATCATCGGTTTCCGACAACCGCTCCAGCAACGCCCCTCGCATCTCCGACGCTTTTTCCAACAACTCTTCGGGAAGCCCGACCACGCGGTAGCGAGCACCCAGAACATCTTCATCCCACAAATACGCTTTCAGCCCGATGAGATCCACCACTCCGGCAAAATCCGACTCCGCCCCGATGGGAAGTTGAATGACCGTAGCATTGGCACCGAGACGACGGTGAAGCTCTTCAACAACAGCTTCAAAACGTGCCCCGGTACGATCCATCTTGTTGATGAAGACGATCCGTGGGATCTGATAACGGTTGGCTTGTTTCCACACCGTTTCGCTCTGAGGCTCCACCCCTTTGACGGCACAAAATACGCCTATGACTCCATCTAAAACTCTCAAAGATCGTTCCACCTCGGCCGTGAAATCTACATGGCCGGGTGTATCTATTATGTTAATCTGGTAGCCCTTCCAGGAACAAAAAGTTGCGGCGGCGGTAATGGTGATACCCCGCTCCTTTTCGAGCTCCATCCAATCCATTTCCGCTTCCCCCGCGTGCACCTCCCCCATTTTGCGGGTTCTTCCTGTGTAGTAAAGGATTCGCTCCGTCGTTGTCGTCTTCCCGGCGTCTATATGCGCCGTGATTCCGATATTACGAATCCTCTCGAGCGGGAACGGAACGGACATACGCTCGTGTCCCGTGATGCTCTGGTGAGCACCGCTGGCGACCAGCTTAAACTACCAACGGTAGTGGGCAAACGCCTTGTTTGCCTCGGCCATCCGGTGAGTGTCCTCTTTTTTCTTAAAAGCAGCTCCCGTCTGATTATAAGCGTCGATCAGCTCAGCGCTCAGTTTCTCGCTCATCGATGAGCCATGCCGCCCTCTGGCATACTGGATAATCCAACGCATAGCCAAAGCTTCCCGTCTGCTTTCACGGACCTCGACCGGAACCTGGTAGGTTGAACCCCCAACTCTTCGTGACTTGACCTCAACCACAGGCTTCACATTTTCGAGCGCTTTTTCAAATACCTCTACCGGATCTTTTCCAACTTTGCTTTTAACAACATCCAGGGCCTCATACACGATGCCGTAGCCAACCGACTTTTTCCCCCACTTCATCATTCGAGCAACAAGTCGGGAGATGTCCACATTGCCGTACTTCGGGTCCGGCGGGATAGGCCGCTTCGGCGGTATTCTTCTTCTAGGCATAGAATTTCCTCGTCAAACCTTTGGCCGCTTGGTTCCGTATTTTGACCGAGCCTTGCGCCGATCTTCGACACCCAAGGTATCCTTGGCTCCCCGGATGATGTGATAACGTACCCCGGGCAAATCTTTCACCCGGCCGCCTCGGACCAACACCACCGAGTGCTCCTGCAGGTTGTGACCGATCCCCGGAATGTAGGCGGTAACCTCGATCCCGTTACTCAACCGAACACGGGCTACCTTTCTCAAGGCGGAGTTCGGCTTCTTGGGTGTAACGGTCATAACCCGAGTGCACACCCCCCTCTTCTGGGGGCATGACTGCAAAGCCGGGGCTTTGTTTTTTTTGTGTACAGCTTTCCTGCCTTTGCGGACAAGCTGATTGATCGTTGGCATCACATCTCTCCTGGCGTATACAAACACGCAGATCGCAATCCTCGATTCACCGTTTGATGGATTGCGATATTCTACACAAAACCACCCATCTGTACAAACAGGCGGGTGAGAATCTAACAATACAGACACAAAATGTCAACCCCGCAGAGCTACTTCTCTGCCAGATTGATCAGGGTTGGCCTTTGTTCTTTTCTCTTCTGTCTTGCGCCAGAACCTTCTTCTGGGCAGTGAGTCCTCAACTTTTTTCAGAATCGAACTCACTCGCTGAAAATAGCAAAAACTCCCGAAACAATCAAGGGTTTCTTGCCTTTTTTTACTCCGTTTCCTGTAGCATCGCGGCCAGCTCTTTCTCCCGTTTCTTCTCTTCAATGATCTTATTCACCTGCACGTCCAGGTCTTCCATATTCTCATCGAGCAGCTTAACATCCTTGTAGGCTCGAATTCCTGTTCCAGCGGGTATGAGGTGACCAATGATTACATTTTCCTTCAACCCATGCAGGTGATCCCGACTTCCCTTGATGGAAGCATTGGTCAACACCCGGGTCGTTTCCTGGAAGGAGGCCGCGGAGATAAAGCTATCGATGTTCAGCGAGGCCTTGGTAATTCCAAGCAACAGCGGTCGGGCAATTGCGGGCTGGCCGCCCTCGCGAATGACCTTTCTGTTTTCCTCGTTGAATCTATACCTGTCGATCTGCTGTCCGAATATAAAGTTTGTGTCCCCCACCTGCATGATTTCGATCTTTTTCATCATCTGACGAATGATCACCCCGATGTGTTTGTCGTTGATGTTCACTCCCTGCAAACGATAGACCTCTTGAATCTCGTTCACCAGATAGCTCTGCAACGCCTGCTCCCCGAGGATCAGCAGAATGTCGTGGGGATCCGTGTTGCCGTCGCACAACAGCTCCCCCGCCTCGACGCTATCACCATCACGGACCAGGAGGTGCTTGCCCATCGAGACGAGATGCTTGAGTTCCTTGCCATATGAATCTACGGCAACAATAACCCGCTTGCCCTTGAGCAATCCCCGGAAGTTGACGATCCCGCTGACCTTGGCCAGCACCGCCGGATTCTTCGGCTTTCGGGCCTCGAACAGCTCACCGACTCTGGGCAGTCCTCCGGTAATATCCCGGGTCTTCACGCTTTCCCGCGGAAGCTTTGCCAAAAATCGCCCCGAGATTATACTCTCGCCGTCGACAACGTTGAGATAGGCATTGCCGGGCAGATAGTAGGTCGCCACGACTTCTGCGTTATCGTCTTGAATAGTGATTCTAGGCTGAAGCGTTTCTACGGTGTAGTCGGTGATCTTCTTCTCGATTTTCCCCGTGTCTTCGTTGATCTCCTCTTTAAGGGTTGTCCCGAGGACGATATCTTCGAATATCACCTTTCCCTCTGCCTCGGCAATAATCGGTTCGCTAAAGGGATCAAAGTAGGCAAGAGCCTCCTCCGCCGCGACGATCTGTCCCTGTAAGACCATCAGCTCGGAGCCGTTACGTATGTCGACTCTCTGGGATTGGGCGATCAGCAGCAAGGACTCCTTGCTCCGATGCACATAGGCGATCTCCTCCGCTGTGATTTTTTCTCCCTTTCGCTGCAGGACCACCTCGCCTTTCAACACCTTCTGACCGTCCTCAACCAGGACCCGGTCTCCTTTCTTCATCTCGATGGTTCGCAGGATCCTATGAACCATGATATACCCCTTGCGGGTGAACAGAAGGTTTCCGTCCTTCAAAGGAACGGTGTTCCCTGTGATACTTTCGACCAAGACAGGATATCTCAGATAGATTCGGTTCTCCTCGCTGATCTTTGTGGCCGCTCCACCGATGTGAAAGGTCCGCATGGTAAGCTGGGTGCCGGGCTGCCCGATAGATTGGGCTGCGATGATGCCCACGGCTTCTCCGATATTGACGGTTTTATTGGACGCCAGGTTACGGCCATAGCATTTCACACATACCCCATGCTTGGCTTCACAGGTCAGCACCGTACGAATCCGCACGTGCTCGATTCCGGCGGCTTCGATCTGATCTGCGATCTCGTCTATGATCTCCTGATTCACATCGATGATGATCTCCCCTGTAATCGGATGACGAACCCGCTCCAGGGTGAATCGGCCCACAATCCGGTCACGCAGGGACTCCACGATCTCCTCACCATCCTTGATCGGACGCATCTCCAAGCCGTTGATCGTGCCGCAGTCCTCCTCGTTGACTACAACGTCCTGGGCAATATCCACCAGCCTACGGGTTAGATATCCCGCATCGGCGGTTTTCAGAGCGGTATCAGCCAACCCCTTTCGAGCGCCGTTGGTGGAGATAAAGAACTCGATCACCGACAGTCCTTCTTTGAAGTTACTGCGGATGGGCAGCTCGATGATCTCACCGGAAGGCTTGGCCATCAAACCCCGCATCCCCCCGAGTTGGCGTATCTGGCTGCGGGAACCCCGGGCACCGGAATAAGCCATCATGTGCACCGGGTTGAATCCGCCCCGATCCTTTCGCAGCTCGTTCATCAGCTCGTTGGTGATGTGCTCGTTGGTCTGGCTCCATTCCTCGACAACGCGGTTGTAACGCTCTTCATTTGTGATGTGTCCCTGCAGGTACTGGTTCTGGATCTCCTCTACCTGAGCGTTCGCCTTGGAAATTAGATCGCTCTTGGTTTCCGGAATGATGATATCTTCCATACCAATGGTCGCCCCGAACCGAGTGGCGTAGCGGAAGCCCAGATCCTTGATCGTATCGAGCATCTCAACGGTAACACTGGAGTCGTGCTCCTTGAAGCAGGAGGCGATCAACGTGCGGAGTTCCTTCTCCCCCATGGGTCGATTAATAAATCCGATCTCCGGCGGCAACTCTTCGTTGAAGATGATTCTGCCCGCCGTGGTTTCGATGTACTCGCCGTTCTTCTTTACTTTGATGAGCGCCTGATAGTCCACCGAGCGAGCGTCGACAGCCATCAAGACTTCCTCGGTACTGCTGAAGTACTTGCCCTCCCCCTTGGCACCAGCTTTTTCCATGGTCAGATAATTAATGCCCAGCACCATGTCCTGGGTGGGAATGACGATTGGATAGCCGTTGGCCGGGTTGAGCAGATTCCGCGAGGACAGCATCAAGGTCCAGCACTCGATCTGGGCCGCCGGCGTCAGGGGGACATGAACAGCCATCTGGTCGCCGTCGAAATCGGCATTGAAGGCGTGACAGACCAGAGGATGCAGCTTGATCGCCTTGCCTTCCACCAACACCGGTTCGAAGGCCTGAATACCGAGCCTATGCAGGGTCGGAGCCCGGTTCAACAACACGGGGTGTTCCGTTACCACATCTTCGAGCACGGCCCAAACTTCGGGAGTCTCCGTCTCCACAAGGGTCTTGGCCTTCTTGATATTGTACACCACGTCCTTCTCCACCAGCTTGCGCATGATGAAGGGCTTGAACAGCTCGAGGGCCATTTTTGTGGGAAGTCCGCATTGATGCAGCTTGAGCTCCGGACCCACCACGATCACCGAACGGCCCGAATAGTCGACCCGTTTGCCCAACAGGTTCTGGCGGAAGCGCCCCTGTTTTCCTTTGAGCATGTCCGAGAGCGATTTCAGCGGGCGGTTGGCAGCGCCTTTCACAACCCGCTTTTTCTTGGAGTTGTCGAAGAGGGCATCGACGGCCTCCTGGAGCATCCGCTTCTCGTTGCGGATGATGATATCCGGAGCGTTCAATGCCAGCAGGCGCTTAAGCCGGTTGTTCCGGTTGATCACCCGACGATACAGGTCGTTCAGATCCGAGGTCGCGAAGCGCCCGCCGTCCAGCTGCACCATCGGCCGAAGCTCCGGTGGAATTACCGGGATGACATCCAGAATCATCCACTCCGGGCGATTTCCGGAATCACGGAACTGCTCGACGATCTCGATGCGCTTGAGAAGACGCTTGTCGCTCTTTCGACCCTTCTCCTGCATCTTCACCCGCAGTTCGGCGGATAGTGCGTCCAGGTCGAGATTCTCCAGCAGAGTACGGATCGCCTCGGCCCCGATTCCGGCGGTGAAGGCCATACCGTATCGCTCCTGGCCCTCGAGGAACTCCTCTTCGGTCAACAGCTGCATCTTCTTCAGATCTGTGTCGCCAGGATCGATGACGATATACTTTTCGTAGTACAGGATCGAGCGCAACGCCACGATCGCCAGGTCAAGGAGTAACCCCATTCGGGAGGGAACGGAGCGGTAGTACCAGATGTGAGATACCGGGGAAGCCAGCTCGATGTGGCCCATCCTCTCGCGGCGTACCCGGAAGTGGGTTACTTCGACTCCACAACGGTCACAGATCACACCCTTGTAACGGATCGACTTGAACTTCCCGCAGTAGCACTCCCACTCCTTGGTCGTTCCGAAGATCCGTTCGCAGAACAACCCGTCTTTTTCAGGCCGCAGCGTTCTGTAGTTGATCGTTTCCGGCTTCTTCACCTCGCCGTACGACCAGGCACGAATCTGGTCCGGAGAGGCCAGTTTGATCATAATACTATCGAAATTCTGCATTTCTCGCATAAATTTATCCCTCCCCCGATTAGAAACGGCTTCCCTGCCGATTGATCAGTTCCTCATCCCTCTCTGTCAGCGCGATTTGCTTGCCCTTGTTGTCGTAGATCGATACGTCGAGGGCCAAACCACGCAGCTCCTGCACCAAAACGTTGAAGGATTCCGGAATACCGGCCTGGGTGAATGATTCATTTTTCACAATACTCTCGTAAATCTTGGCGCGCCCCGACATGTCATCCGACTTGATGGTCAGCAACTCCTGAAGAGTGTTGGCCGCTCCATAGGCCTCCAGAGCCCACACTTCCATCTCCCCGAGCCGTTGACCTCCGAATTGGGCCTTTCCTCCCAAGGGCTGCTGAGTGACCAGGGAATATGGACCCGTTGACCGAGCGTGCATCTTGTCGTCGACCAGATGATGCAGTTTCATCATGTAGATATTGCCCACGGTAATGGGATTCTCGAAAGGTTCGCCGGTCAAGCCATCAAACAGTGTGACCTTGGAGTTGACGGGCAGCTCGGCGGCTTTGAGCTTCTCCTCGATCATCTCGTTGGAGGCGGACTCGAACACGGGAGTGGCATACCATTCTCCCAGCTTCGCTCCTGCCCAGCCGAGCTCGGTCTCCATGATTTGGCCGAGGTTCATACGCGATGGGACCCCCAAAGGATTGAGTACCAGATCTATAGGCGTTCCGTCCTCCATGAAGGGCATGTCCTCTTCCGGGAGAACCCGGGCAATCACACCCTTGTTCCCGTGACGGCCGGCCATCTTATCTCCCTCCTGAAGCTTTCGCTTGGTAGCGATGAGGATTTTTACCACCTCCTCCACTCCGGGATTGAGCTCGTCTCCTTCGGAGCGTTTCAGCCTCTGAACATCAATGACAGTCCCCTCGATGCCGTGGGGCACCCTCAGACTGGTGTCACGAACATCCTTGGCCTTCTCGCCGAATATTGAGTTCAACAGCTTGAACTCTGGGGTCGAATCGGTCTCGCTCTTCGGCGTCACCTTGCCCACCAGGATGGATCCCGACTTGACCTCTGCGCCGACGCAGATGATGCCCTCTTCGTCCAGATAATCCATGGAATTGTCGCTGGCATTGGGAATATCTCTGGTGATCTTCTCCGGCCCCAGCTTGGTCTCCCTGACGTCGATCGAGAACTCTTTGATGTGTATCGAGGTGTAGCTGTTTTTTCGAACGAGTTTTTCAGAAATCAGGATTGCGTCTTCGTAGTTGTAGCCGTTCCAGGGCATGAAGGCCACCAGGACGTTGATCCCGAGGGCCAATTCTCCGTTGTAGGTGGCCGGTCCGTCGGCAATCACCTCCTGCTCCTTGACCTTCTGACCGGGAGCTACTATCGGTTTCTGATTGAAGCAGGTATCCTGGTTGGTCCTCTGAAACTTGATCATCGGGTAGATGTCGAGCTCCTGCGCCTTGCCCTTATCCGGCTTGATGGCAATCTGCTCGGAGGTTACATACTCCACCCTCCCGGCCCGTTTTGCAGCAACCACCACACCCGAATCGAAGGCGGTTCTTCGCTCCATCCCGGTACCAACCCGGGGAGGCTCCGGCTGCAGCAGAGGCACGGCCTGACGCTGCATGTTCGAACCCATCAGGGCCCTGTTGGCGTCATCGTGTTCCAGAAAGGGAATCAGAGAGGTAGAGACGGAGATGATCTGCTTGGGTGAGACATCCATATAGTGGATGTCCTTGGCCTTCCGGGTGGTATAATCCCCTGCCTTACGGGCCGGGATGAGGTTCTCCTGAAACTTCCCCTTATCGTCGATTTTACTTGTGGCCTGAGCGATGAAATGTTTTTCCTCGTCGATAGCCGATAGGTATTCGATCTCCCTGGTCACCACCCCATCGACGACTTTACGGTATGGGGTCTCAAGAAAACCGTACTCGTTCACCCGAGTGTAATTTGCCAGGGACACGATCAGGCCGATATTCGGCCCTTCCGGTGTCTCTATGGGGCACATTCGCCCGTAGTGGGTGTAGTGAACATCCCGCACCTCGAATCCGGCTCTGTCCCTGGAAAGACCCCCCGGTCCCAGGGCGTTCAACCTGCGCTTGTGGGTCAGCTCGGCCAGAGGATTCACCTGGTCCATGAACTGGGAAAGCTGGCTGGATCCGAAAAATTCCTTGACCGCGGCCACGATCGGTTTAATGGAGATAAGGTCCTGCGGACGGATCGTATCGGCCTCCTTGAGAGACATCCGCTCTTTGGCGATACGCTCCATGCGGGTAAAGGCGACTTTCAGATGATTGGTGAGCAATTCTCCCGCCGAGCGGATTCTACGGTTGCCCAGATGATCGATATCATCCACGTTCCGCTCCCCGATATAGACCTGGATCAGAAAAATCATCGTGTTGGCGATGTCCTCGGGGATCAGGGTGTGGGTCTTGTAGGGTTGCTCGTAATCGAACTTCTTGTTCAGCTTATACCGACCCACCCGGCCAAGATCGTAGCGTCGGGGAGTAAAGAACATGCTCTGCAGATCCTTCTCCGCACTCTCCAGAGTAATCGGCTCCCCCGGTTTGAGCACGCCGTAGACCCGGCTGATCGCCTCCTCTTTTGTGGGTTCGTCCTTCTCAGGAGTGTCCCTGGAGTAGATGACCTCTTCCCGCTCGAAACAGTTGAGAATGATCGGAGAGTGGAGAGATTTTTCATTCTGGAAATCGATCACTTCAACCTTTGTGATTCCCGAGTGAATCAGCTCCTCCACATCGTGGGGGTGGATCTTATCGCCCGCACGGTACAGCTTCTTCGTCTCCCCTTCCTCCTCTCGATACACTGCCCGGGCAAATACCATTCCAAGGACCTGCTCTTTGTCCTGTCTGCTCTCCGAGAGGGTCACCTCCTTGGTCCGGTAGAAAAGGTCAATTATCTTCTCCCTGGTGTCGAATCCCAAGGCCCGAAGTAACACGGTGGCCAGGATCTTCTTTTTCCTGTCGATCTTGGCATGGATAAGCTCTTTCTTCTGATCGATCTCGAACTCCAACCAGGAGCCGCGATAGGGTATGATGCGCGAGGAGAAGATCCCTTTGTCGTGACTGAAGATCACACCTGGGGACCGATGGATCTGGCTCACCACAACACGTTCTGCGCCGTTGATGATAAAGGTCCCTCGAGGGGTCATCAGGGGGACGTCCCCCATGTAGATCTCCTTCTGCCGGATTTCCCCTGTGTTGAGAAAGATCAGATTAATCTTGGCTTTTATCGGGATCGCGGAGGTCAAGCCCTTGTTCTTGCATTCCTGCTCTCCGAATACAACGGCCCCCTCATCGAGAGTGTATCCACTGTATTCGAGAACCATGTCCCCGTTGGGGCTCTCTATCGGGAAAATTGCCTGAAACACATCTTCCAGGCCCTGTCGCTGCAATGCCTTTCCATCTACCAGCTGTTCCCGCTGTAGAAAACGCTCGAACGACGAGAGCTGTATATCGATCAGGCTGGGCATTTCCATCGCTTCTTCCGAGCCCTGACCGATATAGATCCTTTTAATCATTTCAGGAACCATGCTTCCCCCTATTTCTTAAGAATTGAAAATACCGCACCACCGGCAGGCAGAACCTCTCCGCTGGTATGGTGATTGAGTTTTTGAGGATGTGGAAAAAAGCTACGATTATGTAACCTCAACCGTGGCGCCAGCTGTCTCCAGCTGCTCTTTGATTTTCTGAGCTTCTTCTTTGCTGATGGCTTCTTTCACTGCTTTGTCACCAGCTTCGACAAGCTCTTTCGCTTCCTTAAGCCCAAGACCGGTAATGGCCCGGACTTCCTTGATTACGGGAATCTTCTTCCCATCTGCAAAACTCTTCAAGACGATGGTAAACTCGGTCTGCTCCTCCGCCGCACCGGCCCCATCGCCGCCGGCTGCCGGAGCCGCTACAACCGCCACAGGCGCCGCAGCGCTGACACCAAACTTATCTTCCATCGCCTTTACGAGTTCCGACACCTCGAGCACCGTCATGTTTGCGATCGCCTCGAGGATTTCATCCTTTTTGGGTGTTGCCATTTACCTTCTCCTTATCTCTTTTGTTTTTCTTAAGCAGCAGCAGTAGCTGGAACACGGGAAGACTAATGCTGCCTCTATTACTTATCCTTGCTGTCGGCTACAGCCTGCAAGGTTCGTACCAGTTTTATCAAACCTGAGTCCATGGCTAAAACGAGATTTGTCAACGGCGCGTTCATCGCGCTCATCAGCATGGCATACAGCTCGTCTCTGCTGGGAAGCTTGCTGATGGCTTCTACCTCCTCGGAGGAGACGACTTTCCCATCGATCAAGCCCCCTTTGATCTTGAGGGTGGAATCCCTGGTGAACTCAAACAGTACCTTGGCGATCGGACTGATATCGGCCCGTGCCAGAGCTACCGCCGTTGGATCGATCAGGAAATCCTTCTCAAAGGGAAATCCCAGCTCAGCAAGGGCCAGCCGGGCGTAGTTGTTTTTCACCACCCGGTATTCGGCCTCTTTTTCCTGCAGGGACCTGCGCAGGACGGTGATCTGGGTTACGTTGAGACCGCGAAAATCCGTAAAGATCACGTCTCGGGAACTTTCGATTAGGTCTCTGATTTTCTTGATGCCTTCGGTTTTATAAGGCTGTATCTTCTGTGTTTTCTCTGCCATAGCTTAAGCCTTTTCCTTGGGATTCACCATGACCCCGGGGCCCATGGTAGAGGATACAGCGATCGACTTGATGAACTCCCCTTTAATATCTGCGGGCTTTTTTCGCTGTACTTCGCCGATGAGGAGACGGGCGTTTTCAGCGATTTTTTCCTTGTCCATGGACACCTTGCCAATCGGTAGATGAACAACCCCCGTTTTATCCCCCCGGAACTCAACCCGCCCCTTCTTCAACTCCTCGATCGCCTCTTTGATGTTGAAGGTGACGGTCTTCGCTTTCGGATTGGGCATCATTCCCCGACGACCGAGGATTGGGCCGAGTTTGCCTACATCCTTCATCAGATCCGGTGTGGCCACGGCCACATCAAAATCGAGCCATCCCCCCCGGATCTTCTCGATAAGATCGGTGTCACCGACGTATACGGCTCCAGCCTCCTTGGCCTCTTCCGCCTTATCCCCCTTGGCGAAAACCAGTATCTTCTTTTCCGCCCGGAAGCTGTTGGGCAGCACAAGGATGTCCCGAATCGAGTGTTTGGCCTTTACATTCAACTTAAGGGCAATCTCGACCGTCTCGTCAAACTTGGCGTAGGCCAAGCTCTTGACTAGGTCCAACGCCTGATCCAGGCTGTACTGCTCCTGGGCGTTGTACTTCTCAAGGGCCTGACGATACTTCTTTCCCTGTTTCATTACAGCCCCTCCACGATTACGCCCATGCTGCGAGCTGTTCCGGAGATAATCCGCATCGCCCCTTCGATGTCGGTGGCGTTCAGATCCACCATTTTTTGCTCTGCAATAGCGCGTACCTGAGCTGCCTTGATCGTCGCCACTTTGTCCTTGTTCGGCACCGAAGATCCCTTCTCCAGGCCGCAGGCTTTCTTGATCAGCACCGCCGCCGGGGGGGTCTTGGTGATGAAGGTAAAGCTCTTATCCGCATACACAGTGACCACAACCGGAGTGAGGAGCCCCGGCTCCACGCTCTTGGTGCGATCATTGAACTGTTGAACGAACTGGGGTGCCGATACCCCATGGGGACCCAAAGCCGGGCCCACCGGCGGCGCGGGTGTTGCTTTACCCGCTGGTACCTGCAGCTTGATGAGGGCTGCAATTTTCTTTTTTGCCATCCTAAGTCCTCCGTTCGTGCGGAATAGCGTCTGTCGAAGTTTTGCGAACAGACTCCCATCTCGAGGGCGAAAAGCTAAATCTTCTCTACCTGCAGAAAATCCAGCTCTACCGGCGTTGATCTGCCAAAGATGCCGACCATGACCCGAAGTTTCCCTTTTTCCAGATTTACCTCTTCGATAGTCCCGGTAAAGGAATCAAAGGGACCGTCTGTAATCCGTACGGGCTCACCTTCGGTGAAGGTTTGTTTGGGTTTCAGGACTTTCTCGCTCTTGATCTCGCCGGAGCGTTGCAGCACTTCCCGAGCTTCATCGGGACTGATAGACTTGGGTTTTTGAGTTCTGGTGAACCCTACAAACCCTGTCACACCGGGAATCTGCCGAATCGTGGAGCAGATCTGTTTCCAATTGCTGTCCGGGAGATCCATCTCGATCATGATGTACCCAGGCAGGAACTTCTTTGAAGTTACTCGCCGCTTGCCATCCCGTACCTCAACTACATCCTCCGCCGGTACCTTGACGTTGAACACATATTCCGACAAAGAGTTGTCTTCTATGAGTTTATTGATGTGCTTCTGCACTTTGTTTTCGTATCCCGAATAGGTATGAACTACATACCAGCCTTTTGCCATCTCGTATCCTTCTTCAGCAGCTCAATCTTTTCGCAGGCTCTAGAAAAGAAGATCGATGCCCGTGAAGATTAAAAAGTCCACCAGACCCAAAGCGAGCGCAATGAGAATAACAGAAACAAGGACAACCTTGGTCGAAGAGGCCACCTCTTCACGGCTGGGCCAGGTGACTTTCTTGAGTTCGGCAAAACTTTCTTTGAAGAATCGAATTATCTTCTTCATTCTTCTTCCCCTCTGTGAACCGCGGTTGGATAAGGTAGCAGGCCAGGCAGGACTCGAACCTGCAACATCCGGTTTTGGAGACCGGCGCTCTAGCCAATTGGAGCTACTGGCCTACGAAGGTCAAATTACTTTATCTTGGTTTCCCTGTGCAGGGTATGCTTTCTGTCGAACTTGCAGTACTTGTTGAACTCCAGTTTTCCCTGGATGTTCCTCTTGTTCTTACTGGTAGTATAATTCCTGCGGTTACACTCGGTACACTGGAGGGCAACGAGCTCAATCGCCTTCCCTTTTGCCTTCGCCATGCGGTCCTGTCCTTCCCAATATTGGTAGTACAATATAGTAAAATTCCCCTATTTGTGTCAACGGCATAATTTTCGCATTGCCTCCGGCACAACGCCCGCCCGTGCACACGGTGCGTCCGCTAGACGTCCCGGAGAAAAGATCGGGGAATCTGAAATTTTCAAGAGCCTCCGATCGGATTTGAACCGATGACCCCCTCCTTACCATGGAGGTGCTCTACCAACTGAGCTACAGAGGCAGTTAATTCCTTTATATATAAAGAATTACGCCGAAAACCGCCGAATATACTACAATATTTACAGAGTTTTGTAAAGTATCTTCGACAATATATCAACACGAGACGGCAAAGACAACTCACTTCACGGGTAGAACAGGCCATAATCGAAGATATTAGGAAGTACCGGAGAATAGAATACTGGAGAATCGAATGAGTCGCTGCCTATCGATAAAACAGCAGAAGGGACCCGCCGTACAGGCGCCGGTCGGCCAGGCGAAGCCGCCCGCTGGCAGCGGCTGCATTCTCCGGACCAACAACAGTGGGAAACGCCTTCTCCTCTTCCTTGGGAACGTGAATGACCAGCGTGCCCGCTTGGGTCAGGATTCCTCTGGCTGCGATCAGCTCAAGGACCTCGACTTTACCTTTTTGGCGGAAGGGGGGATCGAGAAAAATGAGATCGAAGTTCAGTTTCACCCGCCTCAAGAAATGCTCCACCGGCAGGAAGTGGAACTCGGTCTGCTCCTCGACAAAGGAGGCGTTGCGGGCAAGGATGGAGCGTTTGCCCCGGTCTTTCTCGACAAACACCACCGGTTCGGCGCCCCGGGAAGCCGCTTCGATGCCGACGGATCCGGACCCGCAGTACAGATCGAGGAAAGAAGATCCCCGGATGTCTCCGAGGATGGCGAATATGGACTCCCGCATCCTGTCCATGGCGGGTCTGATCACCCCTGGGGGACAGATCAACTTTCTTCCTTTATATACTCCGCCGGTAATTCTCAAAGGCGGGCTCCTTGAACTTGAAGCGCCTGGCTCAAGCTTCTGTACTGGGGTGTGAGTAATCCGGGATCCTCCGATAGAATTTCCCGGGCATCCTCACGGGCCAGCAGAAACAAATCCCAGTCGCCAATCAGATCGGCAAGGCCGAAGGCCAGGAATCCGGATTGCTTCAAACCGAGAAACTCACCGGGTCCCCTGATTTTCAGATCCTGCTCGGCGATAACGAACCCGTCGTTGGAGTTCTTGATCGCCTTGAGGCGGGCAATCCCCGTGTCGGTGAGGTTTGTGCTGTAAACCAAAAAGGCGTAGGACTGCCTCTGACCTCGTCCCACCCTGCCCCGCAGCTGATGCAGGTTTGACAGGCCGAACCGTTCGGCATGTTCGATCACGATACAACTCGCCCCTGCTACATCCACCCCTACTTCCACGACACTGGTGGCAACCAGGATATCGACCTCCCCGGCGGCAAACTCCGCCATGATGCGGATCTTCTCCTCCTCCGGGATGCGGGAGTGGATCAGCTCCAGACGCAGATCGGGAAATACTTTTCTCTTCAAGGTATCATACATCCGCTCTGCATCTTTGAGGTCCAGAACCTGGGATTCTTCGATCAGGGGATACACGAAGTAGGCCTGCCCTCCTTTGGCCACCTCCTGGCGCACCCTCTGGTAGACCTTGGCCTCGTTTCCCTGGCGAGCCAGGTGAGTGATAACGGATTTGCGTCCCTGAGGGAGAGTACGGATCTCCGACAACTCCAAATCTCCGAATGCACTGAGGGCCAGGGTACGGGGAATCGGAGTGGCTGTCATGAGTAGAAGGTCCGGGTGATCACCCTTGGCAAGCAGAGACCGGCGCTGCCGGACTCCGAAGCGATGCTGCTCGTCAACAATCACCAGTCCCAGCTTCTTGTAGGCTACCCCCTCGGAAAACAGGGCGTGGGTACCGATCAAGAGGTCGATTTCTCCCGCCCTGAGACTGCCCAACAGGAGCTCCCGCTGAGCACCTTGAACGTTTCCCGATAAGAAGGCCACGTTGACTCCCAGAGGCTCGAGAAGGCCCGCCGCATTGTCCCCGTGCTGTCGGGCCAGAAGCTCCGTCGGCGCCAGGAAGGCTACTTGCTCTCCAGCCTCGATCACCGACAATGCCGCCGCCAGGGCAACCAGGGTTTTGCCGCTGCCAACCTCGCCCTGAAGCAGGCGCATGCCTGGATGGGAGGAGAACAGGTCCGCCTCGATTTCGCTTAAGGAAAGAAGCTGATCGGTGGTGAGGGTGAAGGGCAGCCGATCCAGCAGGGCAGCTTTGAGAGTCCCCCGATGTTTGGATCGAGAACGCTCAACGCAAGCGCGGGCGATCCGGCTCCAGCCAAGCAGCAGTTGATGGTGCAAGAGTTCTTCGTAGACCAGGGATACTCGTGCCTGTTCGAGCTGCTCCGTGGATTCGGGGAAGTGAATGCCCTGAAGGGCCAGGCTTTTTGGCAGGAAACCCCGACGTTCCCTCAAGGGTAGGGGCAGCTCCTCCTTCAGGTTTGTTCGAACCTTCTCCAGAGCTCTGGCCATGGCCTGGCGGACCGCATTTTGGCTCAAGCCCTCGGTTAAAGGATAGACCGGCAGGATCCTGGCAAATTCGGCGCTCTCCTGGCCCGGCTCGTAGGCCTCGATTTCAAAGTCGCTCGCCTGAAGCTCTGTACGCTGTATTTGAAATCTGCCCCACACCCAGAACAAAGTTCCGGGAAGAAATACGCGAGAGAGATAGCTGCGCCCGAAACACAGCAGAGCGGCCTGAGCGGTGTCATCCTCCACGATCACTTTCAACGTTTTCCTGTAGCCTTTGCCCATCCAAAGGCGGGAGCGAACCCGAACCAGAACGTTTACCCGCTCCTTCTGGCTCGCCATAGCCAGATTGTCCCGACTGCGGCGGTCCTGATAATCCCTGGGATAATGCCTCAAAAGCTGGGCAACGGTGAGAATACCGAGGGCTTCGAAGCGCCGTCGAAGTACCGGACCGATTCCGTGAATCTCCTCGACCCCCTGTCGGTATTCATGAAGATACATCGGGTCAGATCGGCAGAGTGTAGAAAAACCTAACCAGTAAACCGATAAGATAACCGCCAAGAATACGGACGATAAAGAGAAAAGCGATCGTCAGGTAGAGGTACTGGCGATCGGTCAGGGGACTTCGAGCGGAGACAATTCGGCGTACCAGAGACACCACCGGCTCTACCATCATTCCAACCGCACTGGTAATCTGGGTCTCCTGACCGGGACGAACAGCCAGCACGACCGCCCGAACGATTGCTAGTATCAAAACCAATACGAGCAGGAAGGCGAGGCCGGACCAGACAGCGCCGGTCACGATGCCAAGAAATCTGCCCACCGTGATCGTCCCAAACCGTTGAATCGACTGGATCACGTTGAGAGCGACAACGAGAGTTAGGATCGCCGCAATCGGGGTGAAGTCGAACATGCCCTGACGAAGGAAGCGAATACGAGAGAACAAAGACAGGTAGGGATCAGTGACTCGGACCAGCAGCTCCCAGGGCTTGCCGTACACTGCGCCCCGAATCCAGGACAGAAGTATACGTAAAACCAGCAGAATCATGTAAACATAGATGACCCCATTAAAAAAACGCCAGATAGACAAAACCCACCTCCTCTTCTAAAAGATGTAATAAGCCTCCGGCCGCGCTCTACAGCGGCAAAATTCTGTAAAATCGAGAATCCGAAGAGATTCCCGATGCCGAGCAGACCTCCCGAAGGGCTTTTCTGGCCTGCTCTTCCCTAGCCTCGTCAACAAGGATGTACAGATCGGAAGGCTTGCTGCGATCCTCCCATTTCTGATGCACCGATTCGATATTGATGCCGTTCTCCGCCAGGCAGCCTGTCAC
>Ga0114925_10000054_pt1 | contig 37056 bp, 35 predicted proteins | sample SumtaG_2_FD_87287 | JGI IMG/M metagenome (GOLD analysis project Ga0114925, IMG submission 87287) | Deep subsurface microbial communities from Indian Ocean to uncover new lineages of life (NeLLi) - Sumatra_00607 metaG | ecosystem: Environmental > Aquatic > Marine > Oceanic > Sediment | place... | reverse complement strand
TCTGATTTGATTTATGGTTTAGTTTTTGTGCCGGGTAAGGGTGGAGAAGAGCTTTTTTCATATGGATCTGGAAGAAAAGGAGAAATAATACATTGGACTTTAGAAGATGGAAAATATGAAAGTGAGAAACTAGAAGGTAATTTTGATTCTATTGATGGTTTAGTTTTGGTGCCGGGTAAGGGTGGAAGAGAGTTTTTTTCATATGGAAAAAGTGGAAAAGAATGGAAAATAGTACATTGGATTTTAGAAGGTGGGGAATATAAGAGTAAGGAACTGATAGAGGTCAAAATTGATAGGATTGAAGGTTTAGTTTTTGTGCCGGGAAAGGGAGGAAAAGAGTTTATTTTATATGGAGAAAGTGAAGAAGAAGGGAAAATAATACATTGCAAAGATATTTTTGAGATAGCAAAAGATTTATCACCAGATCAGTTTATTTTGTTCTGCCAAGCAAAAGAACAAGGAAAGATGGGGCGGACTTTAAAAATAGTCAAAGGTAGTAATATTTATGAAGTTTACAAAGATATTCCAGAAGACTTAAGAGACGTTATTAGGAACCATGTTTTACTTCAAGCGCAGGTAGCACCTGTTGAGAAAATTCAAAAAATAAAAAAAGATTTAGACGTAAAAAAGAGTATTGCTAAAATGCCTGAGAAAAAAGTGGTAGAGCCAGAAGATGATGAAGAAGAAGAGGAAGGTGAGGAGGAAGTATATTCTGAGAAATTTCAACCAACAAAGACGCCATTAAAAATAAAAACTCGAGAAGATGTAAAGAAAAAAGATTTTGGTGATATTTAAATAGACAAAAAGAGTTTTGCTACAAAAAGGGGCTGCGATTCGCAGCCCCTTTTTGCTGTAAAGCTTACAGTTAGTTAGCTTTGATATACTTTTATTTCAACACGACGGTTTGCCCATTGTGTATTTTTATCACCTGTAACTGGATTGCCGTTTTCATTTAGAGCTGGCACATCAACGCCACGACCTACAATTTTTACACATTCTTGAGGAATACCACATTCAACAAAGCGGTGTGCTACTTTTTCTGCTCGGCTGTTTGAAATTGCGAGGTTATAGTTTCTTGATCCGGCGGAGCTGCATGCGTGACCTTCAATGGTAATGCTTGCAAGGTTTCCTTCTTTTATAATGCGTTGTGCAATATCAATGTTGTGTTGCACATATTCTTCTTGATCGTTATTTACGTCTGAGTTGTCGAATTCAAAATACACATTTTTGAAGGTGTCTTCTTGGGTATCGATATCTTCAATCCAGAAGAAATCGTCTTCAATATCTGCTGCAGCTGTTTCAATACCATCAATATTAAGATCTTTTGCAGCAATATCTTCTGTTGTGTCAAAATCGTCTTCTAAAACAAATTCGCTTACATCATCATCGAAATAGCTTCTGATTTCTTCATCACAGATCGGAATGTTGACAGAATCTTCAAAAGCAACCTTTTTATGTTTCCTTGTAGGTTTTTTTGAATCTTTTGATTTGTTGTTCCATCCACAACCTGGAAGCAATACAACTGTTGAGAGTAAGAGGAAGAGAGCTTTTTTCATACATTTCTCCGTGTAAAAAGTTTAAAATTACTTATTAGAACCATTCTCTTTTTATGCTACAGCGGGAACTTTATCATATTTTTTAAGTATATTCTACCCATAAAAAATAATATTTTATAGAATAAGTACTAGTATATGGTATTTAATAAAAAGATTTTACTATGAAAAAAATTATAATCAGTGATCAGCCATGGCAAACGCGAGTGGCTGTAATGCGCGATGGGAAGACCCAGAACATCTATTTTGCTTCCCATGCAATAGAGACCTTGGAGCGTGTTTATTTCAAGGGAATTATTACCAAGGTGCTTCCAGGTATCCAGACGGCATTTGTTGATATTGGTCAGGAAAGAGCAGGATTTTTACATATTTCTGAAATTGACCGAGAGCTTGCACTTGAAAAAATTTCCAAACATGATGATGAGTTGAGTGAGAGTCATTCCACAAAGAAAAAAAGGTCGAATACGCGTGACATCTCAAAAATATTCAAAGAAGGTGAGGAGGTTCTTGTGCAGGTCAGCAAAGAGCCGATTTATGAAAAGGGAGCAAAGCTAACAACCTGTTTTACATTACCAGGCCGTTTTGTTGTGCTTATGCCAAATATTCCTCGCATCGGAGTTTCGAAAAAGGTTGGAGATCGGGATGAGCGATCTCGCTTGCGTGAATTGGTTAGGAAGCATTTGCCGGATGAAATGGGTGCAATTATTCGAACAACATCAGAAGATCAACAGGAAAAGGAGATTGTTCAGGATATAAAATATCTTCTCAAGATATGGCAAACAATTCAGAAAAAATTTAAAGAAGCGAAACCAAAAGATCGGATTCACGAAGATTTACAATTAGCATTACAAGTTGTTCGTGACCATTTAGATGATGATGTCGATGAAATTATTGTCGACAATAAAGCTACTCAAAAAGAGGTATATCGATTTGTAAAAAATATAGCTCCGGAGCATTCCTTTAAAGTTAAGATGCATAAAGAGCCGCCGTTTTTGTTTGAGGTTTTTTCAGTTGATAAGCAGATTGAAGATGGGTTATACAAAAAAGTTGAACTCAAATCAGGCGGTTCATTGATTATTGAAACAACTGAGGCAATGACTGTTATTGATGTCAACACTGGAAAATTTGTTGGCAAAAAGAGCATGGAAGACACTGTTTTAAAAACAAATCTTGAAGCAGCACAAGAAATTGTTAGACAGTTGCGATTCAGAAATATTGGAGGCCTGATTGTTATTGATTTTATTGATATGGCGACGCAGTCGCACAGGCATCAATTGATACGTGAGTTTGAAAAAGCGCTAAAAGCTCGGGATAAATTTCAGTCGGTTGTTTTGAAGGTATCTGAATTTGGGCTTGTGCAGATGACACGCAAACGTTCAGGAAAAACGCTAGTTCAGCAGCTAACCAACACATGTCCGACATGTAAGGGCTCTGGGTTCATAACGTCTCTAAAAACAGAAAGTTATGGTATTTTGCAGCGCATAAAAAAACAGCTTTTGGAGGATAAAGAGCTTAGGGGTACTTTGCAAATTGACATTCATCCGTTTCAATTAGAGCAGTTGACAGATGTTGAATTTGATTCGATTTTACATTTTGAAAAGGAATTTAAATCTCAAATTACATTATCTAGCTCGGAAAAACTCTCTACGAACCAATACAAAATACAAAAAAACTGATATCCTTATAGGGAATTCTAGCATTTCCCTGTAAGGAGTTATATGGCATCAAATATAGAATCAATTTTGGATCACTATCCTGAGTATGAAGCGACTATTGGCATAGAGGTTCACGTACAGCTGACTACTAAAACAAAAATATTTTGTTCATGCGCAAATGAAGTTGGTAAAGAGCCAAATACAGATATTTGTAACATTTGTGCAGGGCATCCAGGAGTTCTTCCTGTTTTAAATCAACAAGTTGTTAATTATGCCATTCTTGCTGGACTTGCAACGAACTGTTCTGTGGAAAAAATTTCAGAATTTGCACGAAAACACTATTTTTACCCTGATTTGCCAAAAGGATATCAGATTACTCAAAACGAATTTCCAATATGCTCTGAAGGATACGTTCCAATTCGTTTACAGGATGGGTCAGAAAAAAAAGTTAGACTTATTAGAATTCATATTGAAGAAGACGCAGGTAAAAATATTCACTCAACTAACGGTGGTGTGAGTTTCGTAGACCTCAACAGGGCAGGCACGCCTCTTCTAGAGATTGTCAGTTATCCTGACATTTCAAGTATGTATGAGGCAAAGACCTATCTCAAGATACTTCGTTCTATTGTCCAGTATCTCAACATTTGTACTGGTAATATGGAAGAAGGTGCGTTCAGGGCAGACACGAACATCTCTGTCAAAAAGAAAACAGATAAAAAGCTTGGTACTCGTTGCGAGTTAAAAAACATCAACTCATTTAAATTTATCGGCGATGCAATTGAATATGAGATTCAACGTCAGGTTGAATTGATTGAGTCAGGACAAAAAGTTATACAGGAAACACGTCTTTGGGACTCTAAGTCAAAAAAGACAATAAGCATGCGCTTAAAAGAAGAAGTTGCAGATTACCGGTATTTTCAGGATCCGGATTTGCCCCTTGTTGAAATTAATGAGGAGTGGATTTCACGAATTAAAAAGCTTCTTCCAGAGCTTCCGCATGAAAAGCTAGAACGATTTTGCAAGGAAAAGGGTTTGTCTTTGTATGAGGCGGAAATTCTTGTTGATGATCGCGAGCTTGCTGACTATTTTGAAAAAGTCTATGAATTGTCACCAAGTAAGCAGACCATTAATTGGGTTTTGCGAGATGTTCTTGGGTATTTAAAAGAGGCAAAAATTTCGCTTATTGAATGCAAAGTTACTCCAGAAAAGTTAGCAGCTATTATTCGATTGGTTGAGTCTGGAAAAATAAACAATAGCGTTGCAAAAGAGGTCTTTGAGGTAGTTGCACAAACGGGTGACGAACCTGAAAATATTGTTAAAGAAAAAGGTCTTGAGCAAATAGGTTCTGTTGATAAGTTAGAGGTTATAGTTAAAGAAATTATTGCTGCAAATCCTGATTCGGTTGAAAAATATAAGGCAGGAAAAGACCGGTTATTTGGTTTTTTTGTTGGTCAAGCAATGAAAAAAACAAATGGAAAAGGTAATCCGAAGATTATACAGGAGTTATTGAAAAAACACTTATAATAATGTCAGGGAGGCATTATGAAAGCTATGAAAATTAGTATATTGAGTGTAGTAATATTGCTAGTTAATTTTTCTGTTAAGGCAACGGTTTTTCTTCCAGGTTTTTGTAAATGTAAGATTTGTGAACCTAAAGATAACTCTAAAGAATATGGTAAGAAACAGAAGCATAAAAAAAATGGAGCCGCGCGAGTTGTATTTTTGAAATGGGATAACACAACAAAAAATATAAAAATAATGAATCATATGAATTTTTAATTTTTGACGTGGGTTGCTAGCGAATTTTTAGGGATTTATTTTTTTTCAATAACATTTTTACTAATTGATTGAGGATGCACTATGAAAGCTATGAAAATTAGTTTTTTGAGTGTAGTAATGATGCTTTCGACGACTTTTATTTTTGGAAGTAGGTTTGACGACACAAATTTTGTGGTTATGGGTTGTGAAACGGCTGAAAAAAAACCTGAAAAAGAACCTCAGAAAAGGTCTAAAGGGGAGCCAAGGGTAGAAGTTGAAAATAGTAAAAAATAATTTGTATTTACAGAGAGAGAAAAAATTACTTTTGTAATAACGCAAAAAATAAATAATTTTTAAATCGAGTTTGCGTTATTTTTATTTAATCGAATTTTTTATTTGCAAAAACGAAATGTCGACAGAAACTAAAACTACCTTGATTTGAGGTTCTAGTGTACAGTTTCTTTGCTGCATGATTAAAAAGCTTGAGTTTTTTAATCATGCAGTGTTACCATCGTCGAAAATGAGGAGAAGTTATGAAGCATACCAAGGTTGCCATTATTGGTGCCGGTGCGGTTGGTTCAACGACTGCTTATGCATTAATGTTGCGAAATAGTGCCGCAGAAATCACTCTGGTAGATATTGATGAAAAAAAATGCAAAAGCGAAGAGTTTGATCTTTCTGATGCACTATCTTTTTCTCGATGTGCGAAAATTTCAAGTGCTTGTCTGGAAGATGTAAAAGATCCAGATATTATTATTATCGCGGCTGGAGTTGCTCAAAAACCGGGACAAAAAAGGACCGATTTAGCAGTAACAAATAAAAAAATAGTCACTTCAATTGTCGAAGGATTAAAGCCGTTTAAAAAGCATACAATTATTGTGGTTGTTACAAACCCGGTTGATGCAATGGCATATTTTGCTTATCAGGCATCGGGATTACCGCATCATCAGGTATTTGGAACAGGAACGTTGTTAGATTCTGTTCGACTGCGAGGTTTTCTTTCAAAAAAAATAAATATTTCTTCTGAATCAATTGATGCATATGTTTTGGGTGAGCATGGAGATGCACAATTTCCTGCATGGTCAAGTGCTTATATTGCGGGAGTACCTCTTTTGGAATATAAAGGAATTACAAAAAAAGATTTAGATTTGTATGCAGAAGAGACGAGGCAAAAGGCATATAAAATAATAGAGGGCAAAGGTGCTACGTACTTTGGGATAGCTGTGTGTGTTGCAGATATGTGCGAAAATATTATGTACAATCAAAAACGTATTGTGCCGATTTCAAGATATGTTAAGGAGTATGATTTATTTTTGAGTGTTCCATCTGTATTAGGATGTAGGGGAGTGGAGCAAATGATACTACCTTCTTTAAATGAAATAGAAGAAAAACAGTTAGAAGCAGCAAGAACAAGTATTGAAAAAATAGTAAAAGCTATATAGATCTAGCAATGTTTAATAATACCTAGGGAGTTAGGGATGAATAAGACAGAATATATTGCTTGGTTATTGTTTGGTGTTCGAATGTTAGTTGGAATCACATGCGTTTTTTATGGGGGACAAAGATTTTTAGCAGCTTTTGAATATGCAAATGTTGGTTCTATAGGTTCATTTTTTTTCGGAACTGATTGTGGAATGCTACTTATGGGGTTGGCACCTCTTTTACAGTGTGTTGGAGGGTTTTTGATTTTGTCTGGTATTGTTATCGAGCTGGGAACTATTTTAGTTGTCCCAGCTCTTTTTCTTATTTTTTTTATTACCAATTTGCAATCACAAAGTTTTTTTCAGGCAGAAAGTCCTCGGCACGTTGTAAACATGGTAATGCTTGCTATTACTATCGGTTGTTGTGGTCCAGGTAAGCTTGCAGTTTGGGATCCAGGAAAAAAATTGCGTTCAAGTATTTTTTGATCAACTATTCTTTTGCTTTTTCTACTAATTCTGACATGAGTTTATAATATCCAGGTATGCTGGAGCAAACCTCATTTGCTAGATTTTCGTTGTAGGTATGACTTGTTAAATTCCTATCATCAACCATGTCTATTAGCTTATCTGTTTCTTGTTTTGTTGCTAATTTTTGTACAGCACTTTCTCTGAAAACTTTTTTTGGGGATGCAGTATCTATACCATAGATAGTTTTTAGATATGTTTTTATATATTTCCATGTTAAATCGAAGCTGTATTCAAATCGTTTAATCAAAGAATCTCTGCTAGTTTCTATATCATCAAAAGAAGAGGGGTTTATTTTTTTGTGTTTATCGATTGCTCTTTTAAGAGAGTTGATTGCGTTTTTTTGTATTTTAATTTTAGTGTTTCCATTCAATACTTTCTTTTAAGATTACGCTTTTAAACGTTTCCTCAATTCTATGCATATCTACTAGGTCAATTTTGTGAGGAATATTGAGAGCTTCAAGAATGTTGATTAACCTTGAAAGCTCTTTTCGAGTTAGCTTTTGACCAGCATCTACAGCAATATCTATATCCGATATTTCTGTAAAATCTCCTCGCGCATATGAGCCAAAAAGATATATTTTTATTGTTGGGTGGAGTGCGGTAAATAGTTTAATTATTATGTCTTTTTCTTTAATCATATATTTCCTTTAAAACTCTACCAATTCGCAGTGTAATCATATTGTCGGAGTTTAAAACATTTTTAACCGCATTTTGAACATCTTTAATTGTTAGCTTCATAAGTTCTTGTGCACGATTATCAAAATAATCTGCGGGCAATTTATATTTTTCAAGAAACAAGAATGAAAGTGCAATCTGAGCGTTTGATTCAAAATGATTTACAAGGGCATTGCTGATTGCAAGTCGTGCTTGTTCAAACTGTTGAGGATCTATAGTTTTTACTGAGGTATCAATTGTTTTTTTGATTGCGTCTTCTGCTTCTTGTAGACGATCGAGTGAGACAATTGTTTTCACCAAAACTTTTCCAGGCTGTTCATTTGCACCGGATGTTAATGAGCCACCAATTGTGTAAAACAGGCCAGATTGTTCACGTAATTGAATCAGTTTTGAGTTCATTGAGTGCAGTTCGCCTCCTCCAAAGATCTGATCAAAAAGCCATAACTTATCGTAATCCTTGTGTGTTCTGTTAATAGAAAGTCCTGCAAAGCACAGTACAACCTGATCTCGATTAATGAAATAATTTATAGTTTGCTTTTTCATTTTTTGTAGTTTTGGAAAATCAATTTGCTTAATCAGTTTGCCTTTCCACGAGCCAACGTTTTTTTCAAGTATGTTTTGTAGTTTGTGGCCAGAAAGATCTCCAACTATGGAAAGGATAGCTCCGTCGGGGCTTATATGATTTTTATAGAAAGACTGTAAATCTTTTTGTTTTATACTATCTAGACTCTCTTTTGTACCCAAAATATTTTTGCTGTATGGATGATCTTTGTATACCCGCTCATTTATCAATTGCCTAGAAAAATGCATTGGAGAGTCCCAGAACTCTTTGATTGAAGCAAGTAGCTGTTCCTTTACTTTTTTTATCTCATTCTTGCTAAATGTTGCATTTGTCAAAAGTTCATATAAAAGCTCAAGTCCGAATTCAAGATCGGAACGCAAAAGGCTCATTGAAATAAATCCAGGTGCAGCTTCAAATGTAATTCCACGTGATTCTAAAGCGTCCGCAAGTTCTTCCCCAGAATAGTTTTTTGTTCCTTCCGAAAGCATTTGCATAACAAAATTATATGTTCCTGGTTTTGCTTCAGAATCGTAGTAGCTTTTTGCTCTTAACGAAAGAAAGAGGTTTATTTTTGGAGTATTTTTATTGTTGTAGTGCAGTACTTTTATACCGTTTGAAAGGTCAAAAGATTCTGCTTTTGGAAAATTAAATTGATCTGGTGTTTCGATCTTAATGTTGTTTGCGTATCGTGGTGGTTCGACATCGGTTTTTCGTATTCGTTCAGAGAGAATTTTTTTATCAATAGCGTCAGAATTTTCTTGAAGTTTTTTCCATTGCGCTTTTTCTTCTTCGGGTAGTGGCGCCAATATTCCACGGCAAGCAACAGTTGATCTAAAGTAGTTAGCAAGAAGTGATTTTAGTTTTTTATCTATTTCTTTTGGGTGTTCATCAAAGTAGGTAAATGCGTATTCCTGATCACCCGTTGCCAAAAAGCATCTACCAATATCGTATGCCTGTTTTTCGATATCCTCAATTTTGGAATAATAGTCCATCTGGACCATTTTTGTTGCACGAGTTAGTTCTTTTTCAGAAAGACCTTTTTGTGCAATGTTTTGTATTTCATCAAAGATAATTGATTCAATAGCATCTATATCTTCAAGATTTTTTGGCTCAAAATGGAAGAAAAATATTCCATGGTCGAACATATTCCAATTAAAAGCACTGATTGATGTGACAAGCTGTTCTTTGTCAACCAATCTTTTGTGCAATCTAGAGCTTTTTCCGTTTGCTAGTGCCAGTGCTGCAATATTTAAAATATGATCAGCCTTTTCTTTTGATCCAGGCACTCTAAATGAAAGCATAACTTCAGGAAGTTGTATATCTCGATACATAGTTAATGTTTTGGAGCTTATGTCATCATCAAGATGAAACTTTTCCTTTTGATAATCTTTATTCGGTTTAATTACTCCAAAATGTTTTTTTGCAAGTGTGAAAACATCTTCAGGATCAACATCGCCAACAACAACGAGAGCTGCATTGTTTGGCATGTAATGTTTTTTATAAAATTTTTTCAGATCGTTTCCTCGTACATTCCACAAGTCCTGTTTGTAGCCAATAAGAGGATAATGATACGGATGATCTGCAAATAAGAGGGAAATAATTTTGTATGCAAGACTTCGTGTATGTTGGTCGTTAATCATTTTCAATTCTTGAACAACGGCTTTCATTTCAGAATTTAAATGTTCATCTTTAAACGAAGCACTCGTCATACAATCTGCAATAATAGGAAGTGTTTTTTTCCAATGGTGGGTTGGCATTTCAAATAAATAGCCGGTAAAGTCGTATGAGGTAAATGCATTACACTTACCAGAAAGTTTATGCACAACAACATTGATATCAGATTCAGAAAGTTTTTCTGTTCCTTTAAAAATCATATGCTCAATCAGATGCGCAATCCCTTTTTCTCCTGATTTTTCATCTTTTGAACCAACGTTATACCAAATTTGAATGCAAACCTTAGGTATTGTTTTTGTTGGCTTGACAAGTACCGTAAGGCCATTATCTAAAATCTTTTTTATAACATGAACAGGTTTTTTTTGTTGCATAACCTTTTTCCCCTTTTCCGCACTAAATGTGTTACCAGAAAGAACTATAAGACTTATTAAAAAAAAATTTTTAAATTGTACATTTTTGTTCACACAAAACTCCTTTTTTTAATGAAAAGCTCTATGAAAGGAGTATAACATGAAAATGGTGGACAAAATCTATCAGAATAGATTTTGTAAAAAAAGGGCTTGCAGAAAGCAAGCCCAGGAGAAAAAATGTTTAAAGTTTATTTTATATGCACGTCTATTTTTTTTGATTCTTTTTTCTTTTTTTCTATTTTTGGAATGATGACAGAAAGAAGACCGTTTTCATATTCGACGGTTACTTTTTTAAACTCTAGTATTCCATTAACGGTTTGACCGTGGTGCATGCGTTCTTGTGCGGCGTATTCTTCTTTGACATCATTTTTTTTATCAGCTTTGCGCGCTGACCATTCAGTGGTAATTGAAAGATATTTACTTGCTTTATCGTATTCAATAAAGAGTTCTAGATTAAGTACCGGGATTTTGACAGAAAGACGACCTTCTTTCATCTGTGCATCAAAAGAATCAATTCCTTTACCAAGCGGAAATAGCACTTTAAGATTTTGTTTATTTTCTTTTAGTTTCATGTGAGGTTTTGATGAATCGTTTGTTTGTGTTTGAGTGCCATCAGAAAAAATTTTATCAATTTTTTTTGTCATCAGATTAACTTGTTTTTCCATTCGAGAAAAAATATCACCTTTTATTGGTGGTTTGCAGTGTCTGCATGGTCTATATGTTCTACGTGCATCAGCTGAAAGGCACAAAAAGACAGTTGCGCTAAAAATAAACTTTTTCATGATTTGCTCCTTGTTATAGGTTTATTCAGTTTATTATTTTTTCGTACGTATTAATTTTTTCGATTAGATTGTTTTTAATTTTTTCAGGAGTTATTTTTTTTGGATAAGTTTTCCCAAAATCGAACTCTTCATAAAAATGGATCGTTGTATGATCGGAAAAATAATTTTCGTTTAAGTGTTTTGTTATGGTTATACAAATATCGTTTTTTTCTTTTGTTTCTTCTTTTTCGGTTATTTTATGAATAGACCATGCGACGATGGTATTTTGATGAGAGTCATATTTTATATCTGAACGAAATGGATTTGTGTTGATAAAAATTTTAGAAGGTTTATTTTGAACGTTTTGCATGGTATAAGTGGTAAAAATAAAGCTAAACATACAAAAAATAAATAGATTGTTTTTTGGTAACATTTTTTACTCCTTCGTTTTTTTTGCTACTAGTTCTACAAATAAAAAATCAAATATTTTGAATTGTAGCAAATGACAGTGTACAGCTCAATTGTTTACTTTTTTATACAGATATATGTTTGAGTGTTTAGATTTTGTTGACATTGTTCTAGTAAATAGCTCCGGTACAAAATCGGAGCTATATTAACAATAATAGGAAACATTATGAATAAGAGTTTATTTTTTTGTGTTTTGGTTACATATGGTTTGTGTATAAACGCTATGGATATGAAAAAAGAAGAAATAGAGATTTTAGAAGGAGGATCTTGTCGTGTTATTTCTGAGCAAAAAGAAGAAAGCCTAAAAGAAAAGGAAAAGGCGAAGAATTTGAGGAATTCATACAATTCCCTTGCAGGCGATATGATGCCAGAAGAAAACAAAAAAGTGTTTAAGATACTTGAAAGTTTTCAGTATAAAAATATTAATGAGAGCAAAGTGAATAAAGAAACAAATATTTTAATCGTAGTTAAAGAAGTAGACAATTTTATCAGTTTTAACAGCAAAAATAATCTATTTTATGATCGTTTTAAAACAAAAATTAAACTTGCAGAAAATAGAAGTATGCAAGACTATATTAACCTCAATCTAAATATGTATAAGAGCAATATGCAAACTTTTATTAGATGCATAAAGTGCTCTTTGTCGTTAGTAACAGATTGGTTTAATGACAAAGGAAGAGAATATCCTCAAATTGAAGAACTTAAAGCTAAAATTGAAGAACTTAAAGCAGAAGAAAAAATGCTTGTTAAACAGATAAAAAAAGAAAGGCTTGATACAAATCAATATTATGAAGAAGATGAAAAAGAAGAGTCTTTCGATAGAGAGAGAACGTTTGTTTTCTTGTTGAAATCTAAGAAAAAACACTTGTATAGGTTGATTAAAGAAAATATTAAGAAAAATTTGGGTGAAGAATATAAGGAAGAAGAATGTCTATTACTTAAGATGCTTGATAAAAAAGAGACCATAAAGGCTCGATCATCTTTAGATAACCATAAAGAGTGGCATTATAAATTGACCAAAATTTTAAAAAGCAAAAAGTACAGTGAGTTTGAAGACTATGAACAACTTACGGAAAAATTGGATGAATTAAGTAAAGCAATTAAATCAAACTTGATAGGTTAGCTTTAAAGGAAGGGGTTGGATGGAATATAGAACTTTAAAGCTTTTTATAGCATTATTGACCGGTTTATGTTGTCGTCTTGACAGAATGTATGAAAACAAAACACTATTTGATCAACTCAAAAAAACAAGTTTAAAAATTGTCAAAAAATATCAAAAGTTTGAATTGCTAAAAAAAAGAAAAAATGCTCTAGAAAAAAACATTATTGGGTTGCAGGCAAATCACACGACTGTTGGTGGACTTGTTAAATACTTTTTTTTGGCAGTAGTAGTATGTGATTATGACAAGATAAAAAAAGATAAAGAAATACGATATAAAAGACGAAGGCTCGCTTTGCACTCTAGCAACGGAAAGCTTAGAGCCGCAAACAAAAAAATAAAAAATTTAGAAACTACCATCGAGGGATTGGTCTGCCATTTAGACAATTTAGAAAATAAAAGGTTGGAAAAAGAAAAACTGCTTTATGTTGATAACTAGCTTAAATACCAGTTACCTCAGTTTTTTTGAAATATTTTGAGATACATTTTTTTGTAAGATAGGCTCCCCCTGCCGTTAGGCAAGTACCAATAGCAAAACGGATTTTGCCAATAAGCCTGTAATCTTCGAATTCTTTTATGGTTATGGCGTGATTATTTAAACAATTTTTCTCCCAACAAAGCGTCGTATGTTCTTTTTTTGCTTCTTTATCTTTTTCGTTGTCAATATATCCTTTGTATAGCAAGTTAAGTGAGTATACGGATATCGTTCCACCAGCCACTGTTGTTCCAATTCCAAAGGCTGCTAGTAAAATGTTGAATATGCTTCCCGCTTGAATTGGTGAGGAAGCGGATGTTAGAAGGCCAGCAAACATTATTGGTAAGATTGATTTTTTCATTTTATTCATATTTTTCCCATTTTATTAACGTAAAAGAATACCCCAGGATTTTAAACCAGGGGTATTCTCTTTTTTATTATTTCATTTTGTCTTCTTGTTCGGAATTTAAAGTTAACTAGCTTAAATACCGGAAACTTCTGGTTTTTTGAAGTAGTTTTTAACGTATTTTTTTGCAAATGGATATGCGAATGCAACTCCTGTTACCCCCATAACTCCCAAACCAAAATGAATCATAGTTTTTCCGTTTTGTTCCATTTCTTCAGCAGAATCCAGAAGGCTACTTTGTCCGTTACAATTGCCACATCCGCCGTCTGAGCATTTTAAACAACTCTGATCTACGCTTTCCGATATTTTATCAGATTCCTTTTTTAAGATATAACCAGTTGTGGCGCAAATTCCGCCAAGTCCAAAACCAATTGTTGCTAAAAACGTGTAAAGTGAGCAAAAAGCCTTTGCTGTTGGACAAGTAGACATCAACAGACCAGTAAGTACTATTGGTAAGATTGATTTTTTCATTTTATTCATATTTTTCCCATTTTATTAATTTATAAATAAATTCTATTCATCTGTTATTTACAATAGAAGCAAAGTTATTAATTTGCAATGGCCCCATGAATAGTCTGGTTAAGTGGAGCTATTGGTTAAGATTCCATCTTTTTGATGTTTTTATGGTGTCCTAGCCTGTCAAAAGCCTTATTTTACTGCTATTCTAAGGGTATGAAGAAAAAAAGTAAACAAGTAATCGGCGATTTGATTTTTGGCATTCATCCGGTTGTAGAGTGTCTAAAAGCCCGCCGTAGAAAAATTATAACCATTTATACAACCAAGCCGCACCCGAAATCATTTAGTCAGATTGAAAAGGTGATGCCAAACTACAAAATACCGATTCAGTACGTATCTCGCGATGTCTTGAAAAGGATGAGTGGTTCTGCTGAGCATCAGGGAGTTGTTGCTTGGGTAAAACCGTTTCAGTTTAGAAGAAAGCCATTTGACTCTCAAAAGCAACGCTTTTTAGTGTTACTTGATGGAATACAGGATCCTCGCAATGTTGGAGCAATTATTCGTTCTGCTTATTGCGCAGGTGCAGAGGGTGTTATTTTGTGTAAAAAAGGTGGGGCTCCGCTTACTGCGGCAGCGCTCAAATCATCTGCAGGCCTTGCAGAGCACATGGAAATTTTACAGGCGCCTTCAGTCGTTTATGCTGTGCAGTATCTGAAACAGGCTGGTTACAATTTATATATGGCAGTTTTTAATGGAAAGTCTGCGACAGAGATTCACTATCAAGAACCGCTTTGTCTTGTTATTGGAAGTGAGGGGGTAGGAATTTCTAAAAATATCATAAAATTTGGTACTCCAATTACCCTTGCACAAAAAACAGCAGGCATTTCTTACAACGCTTCTGTTGCTGCTGGAATTTTATTGTTTCATGTTGGATTAAAAAATAAAAAAATATAACTTCTAGATACTTCGTTATAACCGGATTAGCTCTGGGATATCTGGAAAGTGAAAACTCCTTTTAAAAAGTACTTGTCCGCCGTAGCTTCATGCGTAGGAGGAGACAAATCATTGACTGTTTCATTCTGAAAAATGTATGAAATAATAGAAGGTTTTTTACGACAATAGGTAAGGCTCTACTTTAAGGGGGGAGAGCATGAAGCGGTTGTTTAGGGGCATTTTAGTTATAGTTCTATGCATTTCTGTAGTTGGTGTAAGTTGGACGGTAAAACGATTTGTTAACTCTTTTTTTTCCGTCAAAGGGCACACCGTTCAATTCCATGGTTCATTTTCTGAAAAACAAAAAAACAAGATAGCACGTTATTTATCTGAAGCGATTGCGCAGCAGGAATCTTTGCAGTCGGTCGAATCAATTCTTAGAAAAAAATTTCCTTCTATCAAGACAATGAAGTTGCTTCAAGCTGGAAATAGAAAAATCTGTGTATTTATTTCCAGCATACAGCCAAGGCTGCTTATAAATACCGATCTGGTTTTTGCACAACAGTTTGTTTTTAAAAAAGATATTTTTGACGCACAAGTTATTGGGCAGCTAGAGAGAGTAGATTTTATGGATATTCAGTTTTTGGTGCAGAGTGATAATGATCAAGAGCAGCAAGAGTGTATAGGCGTGCTTCCAGAGCAATTTGTATCTACTATGGAATCAATACCGCACGATCTGTTTGATTCTCATCGGGTTTTATGTCAAGACAAGACTCGGTGGTGGTTACAAGATCGGCAACAAGGTAAATTTTTAATTTTGTTTAATGGGGAACAGATTCCTGGGAAAAAATATCTTTGTGCATGCAATCAGATAAAAAAAGCGTTACATGAGCAAGGAGAATTTTCAAAAAAAGTAGCCCAGGAATGGGTTGCGGATATTCGGTTTGATGATCAGATAATTTTATTTGCTAAAGCAGGGGGTCGGTGATGGCAAAAGTTTTTTCCGGTCGGACAATCACGGCCATTGATGTAGGAACAACAAAAATATGTGTTCTTGTTGCTAATCAGATTGACAAGAATTACATAGAAGTGCTTGGTGTTGGTAAGGCGCCATCCGATGGACTGAGGAAAGGTGTTGTTGTTGATGTTGCGCGAACTGTTGCATCAATACAACAGGCGGTTAAAGAGGCTGAACTGATGTCAGGTCAAACAATTGAATCAGCTTCAATTGGAATTTCTGGCGGTCATATTCACTCTATCAATTCAAGTGGAGCAGTTCCAATCAAATCAGGGCAAGTTAAAATTATAGATATAGAAGCAGTACTTGCTGCGGCAAAAGCGGTACCTGTTGCTGAGGGGCAACAAATATTGCATGTGCTTCCACAATATTTTCAGATTGATGGTTGTGATAAGTTGCACGATCCAACTGATATGTTTGGAGTTCGTTTAGAAGTACAAGCACACATTATTACTGGTTCGGTTGCATCAGTGCAAAATCTTGTCAGTTGTTGTGAGAGTGCCGGTGTAAAAGTTGAAGACATTGTATTGGAACAGTTGGCATCAGCTGAAGCGGTGTTAAGTGCAGATGAACGACAGCTTGGTGTTGGTGTACTTGATATTGGTGGTGGAACATCAGATTTAGCGTTGTATCAACATGGAAGTATTAGACACACGATGGTTCTTCCTGTTGCAGGAAATCATTTTACAAATGATCTTGCAATTGGATTACGTACGACATTAAGTGATGCAGAGCGAATCAAGAAAAGCTATGGAATGTTTGGTGATATACCAAACATGGAACCAGAAAAAATAGAAATAGAGATGGCACAGGGAGGTAAAACCCGTATCGTAACACTGAATGATCTTGTGCTAGTACTTGAGCCACGAGCAACAGAGTTATTGATGTTGGTTAAAAAAGAGATAGAAGAAAAAAAACTGCAGTCTCTTATTCGGTCAGGGCTAGTATTAACAGGTGGGGGTTCGCTTCTGGTTGGAATTCAAGAAATAGCACAAACTGTTTTTGATTGTGATGTTCGTATTGGCAATCCTCGTTTACAGTTTGGTCTTGCAGAGTCGCTTAACAGTCCCGTATATGCAACCGGTTATGGTTTGCTTCTGCATACACTAAAAGGGAAGGATGAAAAGTTTCGTGATGTTTCTGGTCCAGCGGTGAAAAAAGTATTGATGAGAATGAAGTCGTGGATTTCTGATTTTTTTTAAAAGCGAGTGTGAGTGTATTACAAGGAGAGTTCGATGATTGAATTGGAACAAGAAAAACAAGCAGGGGCTTCTCCCGTTGTTTCAATTAAGGTTATAGGTGTCGGTGGTGCAGGAGGCAACACTGTAAATAGCATTATTGAATCGGGAAACCAAAATATAGAATGTATTGTTGCAAATACAGATGCTCAAGCATTACATCTTTCAAGAGCGGAGCATAAAATCCAACTTGGCGTTAAGTCAACAAAGGGGTTGGGAACAGGTTCAAATCCAGAACTTGGCAAAAAAGCAGCAGAAGAAGACATTGACAAAGTGATGGATATTGTTGGTGATGCAGACATTGTATTTTTAGCTGCTGGTATGGGTGGCGGAACAGGCTCCGGTGCTTTGCCTGTCATTGCACATGCACTGAAAGAAAAAGATATTCTTACAATTGCTGTTGTAACAAAACCATTTTTGTTTGAAGGAAAACGCAGAGAAAAGGTTGCTCAAAGCGCAATTGCACAGGTTGAAAGCGAAGTTGATACTCTTATTGTGTTGCCAAACCAAAAGCTGCTTGAAGAAGTTGAACAAGACGTTTCTATGATTGATGCGTTTGGAATGATTAATAATGTTCTTGGGCAATCAGTTAAGGGAATTTCAGATATTATTGTACGTGCAGGCCACATCAATGTTGATTTTTCTGATGTTCGCACAATTATGAAAGATATGGGCCTTGCACTAATGGGTACAGGAATTGCTACAGGACCTGATCGAGCACAAGAGGCAGCATTGCATGCAATTTCCTCTCCGTTGCTTGAAAATATGAACATTACTGGAGCAAAAGGTGTTTTACTGAACATTACTGGCGGAAAAAATCTTTCATTGCATGAAATTAGTCAGGCCGCTTCAATTATTTATGATGAAGCAGATGAGAATGCAAATATTATTCTTGGTTCTGTGATCGATGAATCATTGGATCAGGAAGTTATGGTGACGGTTATAGCAACAGGATTTCAGGAAAATCAAAAAAAACTTGATAAGGCAATAGAAGAGCTTCCTGCAAAAACAACTGTGCCGGTTCAGACACAAGAAGAACTTATTGAAAAAAAGATAGAAGCAGACGCAATCCAGGAACAAATAAAAACAGAAGAAATGACTAAAGATATTCAGTGCTCAAAAGATGTTGATGTTAATGATCTTGATGTTCCAGCATTTTTGAGAAAATCAGCTTTGGAAAAACAACATAAAGAAAGTTAGAATTTTTTGTTGATAGGGAGCTCTTCACTCGAAGGGCTCCTTTTTTTTTAAATCTGAGATAGAATCATATTTATGGTTATTCATAATACCTCTAAGTTTACAATTCAGTTCGGTGATGCGAATAGTAAGATATCAGAAGAAGCATTGTTTCTAAAACAAATTCACAGTTCAGATGGTGTTGTTGTGACATCAAAGGCCCACGCAGAGAAACTGAAAAAAAATACGATAGAGGGCGATTTTTTAATCACAAATCAAAAAAATATTCCAATCGGAGTAAAGACTGCTGATTGTTTGCCGATTGTTTTATATGATCCGGTACAAATTGTAGTTGCTGTTATCCACGCTGGCTGGCGAGGTTCAATGCAGAAAATTCTTCCAAAAACAATAACAACAATGCAAAAGGAGTTTGGAACAGAGCCCAAACTCCTTAATGTTTTTTTTGGTCCATCAATACAATCATGTTGCTACGAAGTCGGAAAAGAATTGCTTGATGTTGGTAAACAATTTCCATTTTTCCATAAAGTAGTGCATAAAAGACGTGGCAAAACTTTTTTTGACCTTCCTGGATTTAACGAAAACGTTTTCTTTTCTTCTCAGGCTAAACTGTCATCAATAATTCCATGCCGACGTATTTGCACGGCTTGTGATTCTTCATATTTTTCTTATAGAAGAGACGCTTTGGAATCCGGACGGCAACAGACGGTCGTTTTTTTGAAAGATTTTTTCTAAAACGCCAGTGTTTCATTAAAGGGATATTGTAATATGATTTGCATGATTCGCAACCGTAGGATTGGCACTGTTTTTTTAGATATGATTTTGATTTGTTATTGTTTGATTGTTGTTTTTCTGAAGTTCTTTTAGGGCTTTCCCAGTGTGTTTTATTTTTGGGTTGCATGTGTATGTTCACATAGTGGCGCCTAGATTTTTTAATAGTAGGCAGGCTATATCCCAAGGGGTGGGGATATTTTTTTATATACGGGTTTGTTCTATTGTTGCGCGGTTTTAGTTTTGGAAAAAAGTTAGGTATAACGTTTTTCATTGTTGTGTATGTTTTGTATTCGTATGTTTTACGAGGCATCGAATAGATTTGCGTTGTTATCACGCAACTAAGTAACAAATAACAATAGAATTTAGTTTTCATAATTTTATATATCTTTCGTTATTTTAAATGATTTTGTTTAACCACGCATTTATTATACTTTTTGGAGTAATAATAGATTACTGTTGGAGTTTTTTGTAGTTTACACTCATTACACATATTGGAGTGCTTGGTTTTACATACACATAGTTTTTTTGTGGGCTGCCATCGCTTTTTTGTTGTAGAATCAAGGGTTTCCATAAAATTGCAATAGCATTCAGGTTTTTTAATAAGATAGCATTTAGGTTTTTTAATAAGATAGCATTTAGGTTTTTTAGTGTAGGGCTGAGTTGATGTTGAACAGAAGATTTCTTCTTCTATTTCATTATTTTTTTCCTGTACCATCGAGTAGATCTGAGGCGTTATTATAAAAACAAGTAGTAAACAGAAATAGAATTTAGTTTTCATGGTTTTATATATCTTTCGTTATTTTAAATAATTTTGTTTAACCACGGAGATTTTTTCGGTTTTTACAAGGGTTGAAAAGTTCGGGAGGGTTGGAAATTTTTTTTATCTCTAATTTCTTGCTTTAATTTTTGGTAGGAAGGAATTCCTAGTAGGGGTCGAGGGATATAGTTTTGTGATGTAGGTACATCCTTTCGTTTTACATTGTAGTAAAATCGTTGGTTGCTAATTAAATAGTTTTTGTTTTTTGTTGCGTAGTTATACGTTACGTTTGATTGAGAAGTCGTTTGTATTGGGTGGTATAGGTATTTTTTAGATGCAGCTGTCTTAATTGAGATAAGTAAAAAGCATGCAAAAAAGATGATGCGGCGGAGATTATAACATTCCATCTGTTTTCCTATATAAGAAAGATATGGTAATATAAAATATAATTTATATATCATTAATATGGCAAAAAAACCTTTATATTAAGTGTTTATGCTACTTCATATGCAAAAAAATGTATAGAAAGTCGGGAAAAAATATGATAACAGGCCTGATCGCAAGGATTATAGGAACAAAAAATAGTCGAGAGTTAAAACGTATACAATTGACAGTAAACAAAATAAACAGCTTTGAGCCATCAATAAAAAATTTGTCAGATGAGCAGCTTGCTCTTAAAACGAATCAGTTTAGGCAAGAGTTGCAACAAGGAAAGTCTTTAGACGCTATTTTACCAGAGGCGTTTGCTGTTGTAAGAGAAACGGCATGGCGTCAAATTGGTGAGCGTCATTACGATGTTCAGTTGATTGGTGGTATTGTTTTGCATGAAGGCAAAATTGCTGAAATGAGAACGGGGGAAGGTAAAACATTAGTTGCTACCCTTCCGTTGTACCTAAATGCTTTGAGTGGTAAAGGTTCACATCTTGTTACGGTTAACGATTATCTTGCAAAGCGTGATGCGGAGTGGATGAATCCGATTTACAGTGCATTGGGATTATCTGTTGGTATTTTGCAAAACTCTTCGTCAGATAAAGAACGAAAAGAAGCGTACAGTTCAGATATTATGTATGCAACTAATAATGAGCTTGGTTTTGACTATCTGCGTGATAACATGAAGTTTCGGGTTTCAAATTATGTGCAACGACCGCTTAATTACGCGATTGTTGACGAAGTTGACTCCATTTTGATTGACGAAGCAAGAACGCCATTGATTATCTCAGGCGGTGCAGATGAAAGTAGTAGTTTGTACGTGTCAGCAAATCGTGTTTCTCGTTTGCTGCGCAAAGATGAAGATTATGTTGTTGATCTAAAAGATCGTGGTGTGCAGATGACTGAAACGGGTGTAGATAAGGTTGAATCTGCATTCAATATAAAAAATTTGTACAACATAGAAAACTTGAATTTGTTGCATCATGTAACGCAAGCGCTCAAAGCGCATGCTTTGTTTAGGCGAGATGTTGACTATGTTGTTAAAGAGGGCCAGGTATTAATTGTTGACGAATTTACGGGACGAATTTTGCCGGGTCGACGTTATTCCGATGGTCTTCATCAGGCGCTTGAAGCAAAAGAGGGGGTTGATATTGAACGAGAAAGTCATACTCTTGCCTCCATTACTCTTCAAAACTATTTTCGTTTGTATAAAAAATTAGCAGGTATGTCTGGTACTGCAGTGACTGACGCTGAAGAGTTTCATAAAATTTATAAACTGGATGTTATTGTGGTTCCGACAAATAAACCGATTATTCGTGATGATAGGCCGGACCTTATTTTTTTAACACAGAATGCAAAATTTAAGGCAATAGCAGAGGATGTACAGGAGCGATACAAAAAAGGTCAGCCTGTTTTGATTGGTACCGTTGCAATTGAAACTTCTGAACTGCTTAGCAATGTTCTCAGAGCAAAAGGTGTTAATCATGAGGTGTTGAATGCAAAACAGCATACACGTGAGGCAGAAATTGTTGAACATGCAGGAAAACCAGGAAGTATAACTATTGCAACCAACATGGCTGGTCGTGGGACTGACATCAAGCTAACAGAGGAATCAAAAAAAGCTGGAGGCTTATATATTTTAGGAACAGAGCGGCATGAAAGTCGTCGTATTGATAATCAGTTACGCGGTCGTTCCGGGCGTCAAGGTGATCCTGGGGATTCCCGTTTTTACATCTCTTTAGAGGATGAGTTGATTATAAACTTTTCCGGAGACAAACTTAAGCGCAATATGCAGTGGCTTGGAATGAAAGAGGATGAAGTTATTGAGTCAAAATATGTTTCAAAGGTGATTGAGAACTCACAAGAAAAGGTTGAAAAACGTAACTTTGAGATTCGTAAACATCTTATTGAGTACGATGATGTTTTGAATCAACAACGAACAGTTGTATATGCATTTCGTCGCATGGCACTTGAACAAGAGCGTGACATATTCGGAATTATTAGTGATTTAATTGCCGAAGCTGTGCAGATAATTGTTTCAAAAGTTTGTCCAACAAGAAAAATTACCCCACAACAAATTGATTCTATTATCGAAATGGCAGCAAAGCTTGTTGGTCTCAAACCAGAAGATTTTTCACAACAAGGGCTGAGTGAAAAAAATAGTGAAGAGTTTAAAAAAGGTTTAATTAACTTTTTACTATCTCGCTACGAGTTATATAGAAAACAGCAACCAGAAGAGATGATTCAAGAGGCGGAAAAATGGTTGATTTTGGAAACTATTGACCAAGCTTGGAAGCAACATATGGTCAACCTTGATCATTTGAAAGAGGGCATAGGCCTGCGTGGCTGGGGACAAAAAAATCCTCTTATTGAATACAAGCGTGAATCATTTGCAATGTTTCAGGATATGATGGAGCATGTCAGGTTCGATATTGTACATCATATTTTCCACCTAAAACTTGAACGATTCGATTCTCATGATATTGAAGAAAAACGCGAGCGTGAACTTGAGCAGTTGAATATGATTGCAAGTGATGGTTCACAAGAAGGTTCTGGTGAGCAACGACGGTCTGATAAAGTTGGGCGTAACGACCCTTGCCCATGCGGTTCAGGTAAGAAATATAAAAAATGTTGCGGCCAAAAATAAGTAAATATTAGAACAGTTTAGCTTGCACTAAGTCCGCCAGCTTGCCCGTCGTAGTTTTATGCGTAGACTGGTAGCTTTCTTTAGTCCTTCGTAGTTTTAACGAAGTAGGAATGCGTAGGCTGGTAGCTTCCTCCGAGTATTTCTGAGCCCCTTTTGAACCATGCAGTTTTTTAGGTATTTATTAAATACTGCTCTTTTTTTTTGACTTTTTTATATTCTTTTTTTTCAAAAAATATTATTTATAGAAACTGTATATTGATATCTTGACCTACCAAAATTTTTTTAGCTGGTCATTTATATATGGAAATTTGTAGTTTACTAGTAAATAAAAAACGGAAAAGAGGAGTTTTTATGAACAACAAAATAAAAATATTTTCACTTTTGAGTTGGTTGTTTCTTCAATCATTTTCATGTTTGGCACAAGGCTGGCAATTACCAGCAGCAATTCTTTCTGATGGCATAGAGCATGCAAGTAACCCTGAGGTTGCGATGAATTCTGCAGGAAATGCGATTGTAATTTGGCAAAGATGGTATTCTGGCGGGCATAGAATACAAGCAGTAAGATACGATAAAGAAGTAGGTACATGGTCAGAGGCTGAATATCTTTCTGATGCTGGACAAATGGCTTTTAGTCCTGAGGTTGCGATGGATAGTGCGGGAAATGCAGTTGTAGTTTGGTATAGAGCGGATGATGGTACAGGAAAAAAAGTTGTACAAACAAAAAGTTATGATGGGGCAGCATGGTCATCGGTTACAGATCTTTCTGATTCTGGACAAGATGCGAGTTCTCCTCAGGTTGCGATGGGTAGTGCAGGAAATGCAGTTGCAGTTTGGTATAGAACGAATGATGGTACAGGAAAAAAAGTTGTACAAACAAAAAGTTATGATGGGTCATCATGGTCATCGGTTACAGATCTTTCTGATTCTGGACAAGACGCAGATAGTCCTGAGGTTGCGATGGACTCTGCGGGAAATGCAGTTGTAGTTTGGCGTAGAACGGATGATGGTACAGGAAAAAGAGTTATACAAACAAAAAGATATGATGGGGCAACATGGTCAGTATTGGCTACAAATCTTTCTGATTCTGGACAAGATGCTAGTAGTCCTGAGGTTGCGATGGATTCTACAGGAAATGCAGTTGCAGTTTGGCGGAGGTATGATGGAAGCAATTATATAATACAAACAAAAAGGTATGCTGAGGCAGCATGGTCATCGGTTACAAATCTTTCTGCTGATGGACAACATGCATATGAGCCTCAAGTAGCGATGGATCCTGAAGGAAATACAGTTGCAGTTTGGTATAGGTATAACGGAATCATCGATGTGATACAAACAAAAAGTTATGATGGGGTAGAATGGTCAGCGTCGGTTACAGATCTTTCTGAAAATTCATATATGTCACAGGTTGCAATGGATAGTGCGGGAAATGCTATTGTAGTTTGGATGGGGTATGATGGGGGTGAAATAGTACAAGCAACAAGGTATGATGGGGCGGCATGGTCAGAGATTACAAATCTTTCTGGAATATCTACATGGGATTCTAGAGTTGCGATGGATTCTGCAGGAAATGCAATTGCAGTTTGGGAAAGATCGGGTGGAAAAAGTGTTATACAAGCAGTTTTATTTAAACCACCATTTGATGCGCCTTCCAATCTTGTAGCATCCAAAAAAACACATCGATTTCCAACACAAATAGATTTAATACATTCTCTTTTGTGGGATGCAGTTGAAAATGCAACAAAATATAGAGTATATCTGGATACAGGTACAAGTATGTTTTTGGCTTCTGAACCAGCTGCAATTACCAATCCATTTACAGATTTGCATGGAAGATATCCGGGTATGTCATACACGTACGAAGTTGTAGCTGTAGATCCAGATGGAGATGATGGTTTACCCGCATCTGTTATTATTTAAAAGGGGATGAGTGAATGAAGAAAAGATTGTCCTACATAACACTTTTAGCAATTTTTATACATGTTTCAGTTTTTTGTAAGAATGTGAAAGAACCAGAAAAAGAAAAAAACGAAGCAAATTACAATTGGGCAGTAACAATAAAAAATGGTTACTTTTATCCGCAAGATGAAGTGTTACGTAATATTTTTTGTAGGTGTGGGGGAAAGGGGGGATATTGGATCGAAGGAGCTGTGAGATACAACCTTTGGAAGAGATTGGATATCGAAGCAAGCGGAAGTTATTTTAGCAAAGAAGGCAAAGCTTTGGATGGAACAACCTCTACAAAAGTAAAGATACCGACCCTTGGTCTAGGGCTAAAATATTTTATTAATTTTGGAAGCTTGAGTAACAATTCTGAAATATTAGATAAAATTTCATTTTTTGTAGGAGCAGGAATTCGTATATTTTTCTATCGCGAAGAAAATGGATCAGATGCCATAAAACGTTGCTACAAAAAAACAACAGCTGGCGGAATGGTGAATTTTGGATTTGAGTTTGATGTATACAAGGGGCTTTTTGCAGATCTATTTTTTGATTACAATTTCAAAGAACTAAAACCATGCAACTGTGATAATTGTCGTAGTTACAATGAAAATACTGGAACCTGCTGTCCAAGTAGCTTTGCTGATTTACATCTTGGCGGACTAGTTGCAGGTATTGGTTTAGGCTATAAATTTTAACCTGTGGTTTGGACTGGAAAGGTTAGGTTATGTTGACATTTCAAATTCATAAAAAAAGTTTCATGATAATACCAGTAATAAAAATTGTTTTTTCAAACAAAAAAGGTGCTATTCACTAGAACTTAGTTTTTTTTAATCTCAATCTTTTTTTGATATAAATCATTATTTATAACAGTAGTTTTTCTCTTTTCTATCGCAAGCTCTTGCAATCCTATAGGAAACTGCTTAAACAATTCATAATTATCATCTCCTGTTGTTATCTCAATTGGAGTATTACTGTTAAATAATTTGTAGCAAAGCTCAGCAGACTCAAAATTTATATCTTTAAATGAATAGTCCAAATCCCACAAAATTGCTGTCCCATCATAAGAAAAAGTAACAAACCTGCTTTTATCAACCAAAAATGCTCCATTAATCCAATCAACATGGCCAATATTTTGATCTTCGTTCTTCACCGTGCTAAATCTTTGTAATAACTCTCCATTTAAATTCCACAAAATAGCTGTTCCATAATGAGAAAAAGTAACAAACCTGCTTTTATCAACCAAAAATCCTCCACGAATCCAATCAACATGGCCAATATTTTGATCGTTGTTCTTCACCGTGCTAAATCTTTGTAATAACTCTCCATTTAAATTCCACAAAATTGCTGTTCCATCATGAGAAAAAGTAACAAACCTGTTTTTATCAACCAAAAATCCTCCACGAATCCAATCAACATGGCCAATATTTTGATCGTTGTTCTTCACCATGCCAAATTTTTGTAATAATTTCCCATTTAAATTCCACAAAATTGCTGTTCCATCATGAGAAAAAGTAACAAACCTGTTTTTATCAACCAAAAATCCTCCAGAAATACAATTAATATGGCCAATATTTTGATCGTTGTTCTTCACCGTGCCAAATTTTTGTAATAACTTCCCGTTTAAATTCCAAAAAATTGCTGTATGATCACTAGAAAAAGTAACAAACCTATTTTTATCAACCAAAAATCCTCCATTAATCCAATCAACATGGCCAATATTTTGATCTTTGTTATACCTCTTGCCAAATCTTTGTAATAACTTCCCATTTAAATTCCGCAAAATTGCTGCTTTATCATGAGAAAAAGTAACAAACCTGTCTTTATCAACCAAAAAACCTCCATTAATAGAATAACGAAAGCGAATCTTTTGATTTTTGTTATACCTCTTGCCAAATCTTTGTAATAATTTCCCATTTAAATTCCGCAAAATTGTTGTTCCATCATCAGAAATAGTAACAATCTTGTTTTTACCGATCGAAAATCCTCCAGAAATAGAATAACTAAGGGGAATCTTTTGATCTTTGTTATACACCTTGCCGAATCTTTTTAATGGAAATATTCCATTGATACCGGTAAGTTCTTTAAGCATATAAAGTTTGCTTTTTTTCATAACGGTATCTTCACCAAAAACAAATGCTGCTTTACAAAGCCACATTAAGTCGTTTGTTGAAAAATTTTTGTAAAATAAGTCCTCATTAGAACTTTCTATTTCTAAACCATCTGGAAAACCAGCCAAAAAACTTTTACTCGCTCCGGTCAACAACTTATTAGAATCGAAAAAAAATACAGGTTTGCAAGCTCCAACCAAAACCTCATTTGGATCTTCTGGCAATAAACTCACTGAAGCTTTAACAAGAGTTTTAATCAATCGACAAACGCCATCCTCTTCTTTTAATTCTGGCATCATTCTTTTAACCAATTCTGTAACATTCCAGATTATAGAATCATCAATCGTCTTTATATTTTCCTTTTCTGAATCGATTTTTTTTTGAAAATTATCTTCAACTTTAAAATTGTTAAATCTTTTGAGTATTTTTTCAAACACTGGAATTTTTTTAGACTTGAACTGTATTTCCCCATTTTTATGATATAAATGGCCGCGATCTTCTTTTTCTTTTGTTTTTAATTTTTTGTAGATGAGCGCCCCTAGTCCTATTCCTCCAAAAGCTGTCAGTGTAACCGTTGTTTTTTTATGTGTTTTTATCCAATTCCATGCACCCGATAATACTAACTCCGAGGCTTCCAACGAAAAACATAAAAAAAACATAAGAAAAAAATATGAGAAAAGTGCTTTTGTTTTGTAATTTATTTGTTTTCCTACTGGTAATATTGCTAGGTTGTTTTGATATTTAAAATTCATAAAAAAAGTTGCATGATAACACCAGTAATAAAAATTGTTTTTTCAAACAAAAAAGGTGCTATCATGAAAAAAGAGTATATTACTGATTACGTTTGGACAAAAATATTAAAAACCAAAATAATGTTTCTGTAATTTCTGGCAGAAAAAATCGAATCATCCATGTGTTCGCGTTATTTTAAAGTGGTAAAGATAAAAGGGCAGGTGGCGGTTCTTCTGTTTTTCCTGTTTCTTCAACTTCTTTTTGGTGTTTCGCCTTGAAAAGAAGTTTTTTATAAAGTCTGCGAATATCGGTATAGCTTTTGCATGCTTTTCGTTTCTCTTGTTTATTACCCTGATCTAGAATTGTATCAAAGATTTCGCCTGCTTCATCTAAAAGTTTTTTTATATTGTCCAAATTAATTGGCTTGGGTTGGTACACCATTCTTATTCCAACCATGTTCAATTTATGTAGTAGTTTATCTATCTTGTCGTTATCTTCTGTGTTTGAAATGAAAGAAAAGAGTGTGGCGCCAAAAAAGATAAGTGTGTAATTCCATATTTTATTCATGACAGAATCCTTGCGCTATTACTCCGACGGGGTTCCCAGGTCTTTCGACCTAGAAACTCCGCCGATGAATCTATCCGTTAGAAGGATTTTACGTTTTACCGTTGCTTCCCTCATCAAGTGTCACGAACACAAAGTTCATGATCATCCGGACAGATTTCAAACTTTTGAACTTTTATTCAATCATTTCTTCGATTTCTTGTTCATCTTCAAGTTCTTTGAGAACTTCAGCTTCGACTTTTTCAAGCTCCATAAGTTCTTCTTTTGTGAGTTCAGGTTCTACAAAGGGTTCTTTTTCATAATCATATTCAATTCTGCCAATGGGAGCGCTTTTTACCGGTTTTTGGTAAAATTTTGCAACTAGTGCAACAGATGAAATTACACCTGCAACAGTAAGCGCAGTAGCAAATAATGCAGATCTCTTTTTCATAAAGTATCCCTTTTTGGATCGTTTTTTAATATTTTTTTGTCCCTCTACTAGTAAGAATACCAGCTTTAAAGTGCAGATAGCAATATTTAAAGGCTGGTATTTTTGATAACTTGACTAGGGCGGGTTTTTCAAGGGTTTATAGGCGTTGAATAGACTCTTCTAGACGTATTCTTTCTTCATCAAGTCTTTTGGCTTTCATCTCTTTATTTGTATCGTTGCTTTGCATAATTCGATTATATTCTTTTTTTAAAGAATCAAGTTGTATCATATATTGTTTTTTTTGAGCTTCTTTTGCAGAGCGATATTCCATACGCCCGGTTGGCATTGTTTTTACAGGTTTTTTATAAAAACGAGCTACAAGAAAGATGCCGGCGATTGAAAAGAGGCTTGCAAATATTATATTTTTTGTTTTCATATCAATGATCCTTTTTTTATTTGTATATATAACACTGCAGATGATGCTACCTGGTTTGCGGGTTTGTTTGCAATGGTTGGGAGTTTTTTGGGGCATATATTTTGTAAAACTGATTAGCGGTTTTAATAATATATTCAAGGTCGGAGTAGTGCGGTTTCCAGTCAAGAATATTGTATGCCTTTGACCGGTTTGCAACTAATACTGGAGGATCGCCAGCACGTCGTTTTTTTATAATTGTTTTTATTTCAAGCCCGGTAATTCTTTGTACCATGTCTATACATTCTTTTACAGAATATCCATGTCCTGTTCCTAAATTAAAATAATCTGAAGGCATTTTTTTTATCAGGTGATTGAGAGCTTTGTGGTGTGCATCTACAAGATCGCGTACATGTAAAAAGTCGCGAATACAAGTTCCATCTTTGGTATTGTAGTCTGTGCCAAAAATATAAAATGGTTTTTTTTCATATGCTGCACGCAATAATAAAGGAATGAGGTGTGTTTCTGGGTTGTGTTGTTCGCCAAGATTCTGTTCAGGAAATGCTCCTGCGGCGTTAAAATATCGGAGTGAAACAAATTCAAGATCATACGCAGTATGAAAGTCTTGTAGAAGCATTTCGATGATGTATTTATTATTTCCGTACGGGCTGATTGGATTTTTTGTGTGAGATTCAGTTAGAGGTAGGTATTGTGGTGTTCCATACACGGCACAACTTGATGAAAAGATTATTTTTTTTACATTATATTCAAGCATAGTTTCAAGCAGTTGAACCGTTTTGACAACGTTATTGCGGTAAAATGCTCGTGGATTTTTTACCGAATCTCCAACTTCTATCAGTGCGGCACAATGAATAACGGCTTGAACAACGTGTTTGGAAAAAATAGTTTGCAGGGTTTGTTTATCTGCAAAATCTTTTTTTATAAGTGTGATAGTGCCGGGTAAGTGTGATACTTTTTGTCTAAAACATAATGGTACTGTTTGGTTGTGATTAAGGGTATCAAGAATAACAACGTCATATCCCCTTTGTGCCAAAAAAAAACTGATATGTGATCCAATGTACCCTGCTCCACCGGTTATCAAAACAGTTGCTGCGTGAGGTTGAATGATCATATTACTCCTTTAGATCGTATTCTTTTTCAAGAACTGAAATATACGGGCTAAATCGAAAGAGTTTTTCTCTTTTTTGTTTTGTTTGTTCTATCAAAAGATTCATATCAATACAATGCATAATGATTTTGTGGGCTGTATTGTACGATGCATTAAGTTTAGAAGCAAGACTTTTTATGCTTATAACAGGATAATTGAAGAAGATCGATAAAGCTTTTTTCATTGTTTTTTTAACGGGCGTCGATAGTTTTTTATTGGTATCAATTATTTTAATGGTTTTTTTTTCAAGACTTTCAATGTCTAGTGCCCGTTTGTAAGCGTCAATACTACTGTTTTTAATAACAGAAAGATAAAATATGATCCATGATTCAAAGTCGCCTTTTGTTTGCACATTACGCAGAGAATTATAGTAATCATTAGAATATTTTTTGAAGTAGTATGAAGGATATAAAATTGGAGCAGATAGTAGTCCACTTTCTATCATCATAAGAACAATCAGCATTCTGCCTATTCTTCCATTTCCATCCAAAAATGGGTGAATAGTTTCAAACTGGTAGTGCACAAGTCCAGCTTTAATTAATGGGGGAAGTGATTTGTTCTCGTTAATAAATTTTTCAAGTTCAGATATGAGGAATTTAATTTTTTGATGTGGAGGGGGAACAAGATTGCCAACTTTGACCGATTGTTTTCTAAATCTACCTGGACTAGATTTGTCACCTTCTCCTGATTCCATGAGGACTTTATGAGCAGTTAACATAACATCTGCAATAATCGGATAGTTTTCATCTTTTATCATGGAAATAGCTTTATACAAAGCGGTCGTATAATTTAATGCAAGTTGTGTGTTTTTGTCAGGTTTTGTTTCCAAAAGAGGTTGGGTAAACATATCTAACAGGGTAGTGTGAACTCCTTCAATAGCAGAAGAAAGCAGCGCTTCTATTGTAACATACGATTTTATAAAACGCTCTGTGTTTGGAACTCTTTGCGATATTTCATTGAGCTTTCCCAAATAACGCATCGCGTCTCCGTACAATGCGGTGGATGTGTAATCAAGATTTAATAAAGGTTCTTGTGGAGGAAGAGATTTTGGTATAAAAAATTTTGTGGTTCCTAATATTTCGTGTGTTCCGGTTTTTCTCATATTTCATCCTTATTTCAATAATTACTACTATTTTGAAATAAAATACGTTTTTTGGGAATGTTATTTCAATAATTGGCCAAAGAATTGAAAATTTAGACTCAATAATAGTACTCTTCCAAAAGATTTATAGTGTTTTAAAAAAAGGATTTTGAAATGAGCCTTATGCGTTCCTTTTTTCTGTTTATTATTTTTCTTCCTTCATATCTGTTTGCTTGTTGTCGTACCACTTTTGTTCCCCGTTCACAGGATGATAATATTGCTCGCTATCTAAGACGGGATCAACTATCTGTTGAAGAAAATAATGCTTGCTACACTATGCTTGTTATGCCGAGTTATGAACATTCGTTGCGTTCAAAAAAAATATCAGAACATTTTTTTGGTACATCATGTCTAAAGTTTTCTGGAAGTCGAGTTGAAAATCGGGGAGTGCACGATTTATTAGCAGATTATTTTGGATTACCTGCAGATTTTGAAAGTACAGTACAGTTTAGACCTAGAATACAAAATCTTTCTGTTGATATTGCTGGATCATGCAATTTAAGTTGGCTTTACGAAGGGCTTTTTTTCAAGCTTAGATCGCAGTTTGTGCATACTCGTTGGAATATGAGAATGTGTGAACAGGTAAAAACAAAAGGGGAACAGTTTCATATAGCAGGATATCTTTCTGGTGGAAATCTGCGACTTGAACGCACACAGTTGCCACGAGATGTTGTAACGGTGTTGAAAGGTGGAACTACCTTTGGTGACATGCAAGATCCTCTGCAATTTGGCAAAATATGTGGCACACAAACAAAAACGGAAGTTGCAAATATAAAAGCGGAATTAGTGTATAACCTTACACGGAATGATGATTATTTTGTTGCTATAAATTTTTTTCTTGGTGTGCCGACGGGTAGCAGGATAACGGCAGAATATCTTTTTGAACCGATTGTTGGAAATGGGCACTGTTGGGAACTTGGAGGAGGTTTTTCAGGAACCTATCAAGCGTGGAATAGTGACGATAAAAAACAGTATTGCTCTTTATTTGGTCATCTACAACTTTCGCATCTTTTTGCATCACATCAAAGGCGTTCATTTGATTTAAAAAATGGTTGTTTAAGCAGGTACATGTTATTAACAACATTAGATAAAACACACGATGATATTTTAAAAGTTCCACAGGGAGTTTCACCTGCATTGCAATACACAGGACATTTGTTTCATGCAATTAATAAAACAACGTTTGATTGTAAAGTTGGTGTTGCAATAAAAGCAGATTTTCTGATTGGTGCAACATATTTGTATCATGATTGGTCGTTTGATGTTGGGTACAATCTTTGGATTAAAAGTTCGGAAAAACTAAAATGTAGACAGCGGCTGCAAAGTGGAAAGTATGGAATAAAGGGTGATGCACAGTTGTATGGTTTTTTTGTGCATGATGGTATTGGTGGAGCATCAGAAATTCCAGTTTCTTTAAATAGCACACAAAGCAAAGCAACGATTTATTCTGGGCAGGGTGATTTAAATACTGATTTCACTAATGCAAACGATGACAATCCTGCAATTGCATATGAAAATGCAACAACTGACCCTCTACAAGTTCCAACGGCAGCAGATTCTGTAGCACTTTCTATTCCGGTTAACGATGTTAATGGTTCAAACCCACCAATTCTTTTAACAGATTCAGATATTGATAACTGTTCTGCACTCACTGCCACAGTTTCTTCAAGCAGTTTGTTTACTCGTGTTAGTTATATATTTAAAGAACGGGAAGATTGGGTTCCGTATTTTTCAGGTGGTTTGCTTTGTGAACTGTCACATTCAAAAGGAACGTATTCACGAATTGGATTGTGGTTAGAAGGTGGATTCTTGTATTGATGTTTGGTTACTATTTTTCTCTCCGTAAAAAATTAAGGAGAATTTTATGAGTAGAATAAATTTTGGATTATGTATCTGTTTTTTTATTACAATTTCTAGTGTCTATGCCGGAGAGTTTGTGTTTACTGAGAAAAATTTGCAACGAATATCGCCGGCAGGGTATGTACGACGCACCAAGTTTTTGGATCAAAAGAAGTTTGCTGCCCGATATGCAACACCTAGAGCTAAAGAAATGGCAGATGATTTGTTAAGACGATATAAACTGCAACAAGTAAGCAAGGGCCTTGATGAAGACTTTCTACTTTTTGTGCAAAAAATTCAGATGCTCGGTTTGTCTGATGAAAAGTTAAGGCTTCTTAAGATATTAGCTTCAGAGCAGATTCAGATGATTACAGGGCTTTCTGAGCAAGAGCTTGAAAAATTTAAAAACATGAGCATAGAAGACATAAAAAAATTCCTTGCAGGCAAAGGAGTTGTCGATCCAACAGTTCTTGCAACTGCAGGCCAAGAGGCAGGTTTTTCTGAAAAACTTTTAGAGATTATAGAAAAAATTAGGCAACAAAATTTAAGTGATCAACAGTTGTTAGCGATTTATAATCAGGCATTTGAAAATCCTGAAAAAGTTGCACTTTTAACGGACGAAGAGATAGGGCAATTAAAAGAAAAAAAAGACGACGAGATTGTAGCGATTATTGAAGAAAAAAAAGAGACAGAGGAAGAAGAAGCGGAGTTTGCTGAAGGAGATGGTGATGAAGATGATGCTGATGATGATGATGAGTCGCCACCGGAGATGAAGGAAGGGGAATTAGAATTTAAGAAAGAAAAAGTAATAGAAGGTGAAAAAAAAGAAGAAGCACTAGCAGATGAACCGGCATCAGATAAAGCGGTTGCAGATGCATTACGTGATATAGCGCTATCATTTAAGCAAGGACAAACAGTTCAAGAGTATTTTAAAACATTTACGAATGAATTTTTTAAAAAAAAGAAGATAAGAAAAAAAGATGATTTTAAAAGTATTATCGGTGAATCAGCGCAAAAAAAAGGATTAATACAAACATATATTCAAGAAAATATCATAAATGCATATCAACCGGAATCAGTGGCAGTTTCGTTGCTATATAATATGTTTTCAGAAGGTAATTATCCTGATACTTTCAAAAATTTTGTAAATCTTTTCAAACCTCTTTTTTATGATGAAAAGAAAATAGATGATGTTAAAGATCATCTAATAACAATCTATATCAACTTTATTGTAGCAGCTCGTTCAACGCCGGAAAAAGGTAAAATGTATGAATTTTTATCTGACAACGCGGTTGTTGTTGAATTGAAAAAAGTTGTAAACAAATCAAAAACGCTTGATGAGTTTATAAAAAAGATAGATTATCTAAGATTGCATACAGATTTTCAAAGGTTTTATGAACTACTTGGAGGTGAAGGCTCCAAACTTCCGCCAAATGTTAAAATAAAACCGTTTATCCAAGAAATACGTGATTCTATGACACAAATAACTAATGTGGGAACATTGCGTCCAATACTACTTGACCAGCTTTTTTTTGATAAAGAAAAATACAAATCAGAACTAAGTAGTATGAATGAAAAGTTCAAACTTATTTTAAAAACTCGCAAGGGTGTTTCTGTACAAATTAAAACAATTTCATTTAGCTCTATAAAAAATTTAAAAAGTTTGATGACAAAACTTCGATTTGCGTCAAAAACTCGTGAAGAGGCAAAAAATGTACTTGATGTTATTAACAAAGGAGAATGGAACGATAGCATTATGGAAAACATCAAAAAAATTGCATCAGATAGTGACAAATTTGATTCATGGCAGGGTAACATAGAAAAGCTAATCAAAAAGGGCATTGAGATCCAGAAGGTTATGGGGCCAATACAAGCAGCCTTTAAAGTTTTGGTAAAAAAAACAGACTTAAAAAATCTTTCTGAAAAAGAGAAAATTTTTTACGATGAACTTATTAAAATACCAAGTGTTTCCGAAGCTGTTAAAAAGTCATTTAAAAATGATTTGTTCAGAACTGCTGATTCGGCACTAGAACCTATAAAGCAATATCTTCTTGCTGATAAAGAGACAAGAAAACTGCTTAAGCAGGGTACCCATTATGAAAGAATACAACCATTTGGCTTCTTGCTTTCAGTACTTAAAGATATACAAACGAATGGACAATTCTTTGGTCGAAGATTTAAGGTGTTTTCTGATGTACTATGGAGCTTTATTGAAGGAACAGTTTTTTCCAGCGCAAAAAAGTACAACAAGATGCAGGAAAATATTTCCTTCATCAGGGCTGCATATACGAACAATAGGTTATTGTATGGCACAGAAAAACCACTGCAAAGTATGAAAGATGCAATAGACAAAAAAAATATTGATGAATTTATAAAAACTTTAACCGCGTTTGTTGCAAAAGCAAAAACAGATCTAGAAAAAGCTGATAAGTTTGAAAATCTTGTGGTTAATGGTACAAAGATGATGCAGGAAAATGAGCCGTATGAAAAAATGGTTATAAAACTGTTTTTACTCAACGAAGGTAACAATTCAAGATTTCAAGATGCACCTATTATTCCCTCACTTGATGTAGGAAAGGGTACTCAAGTTGATGAAAGAGAGCTTGTTTTTAGAGCAACAGTTTTAGATATTTTAAGAGGCAAGTTTATAAATCTGCTTACCATGCTTGGTGTTGTCATTAAAGATGATGAAAATATCGGCCTGTATGACAGATTTGACCAGGTAAAATTAGATTTTATAAAAGAAGAAAACAAAAAATTTACTGACGAAAAAGCTAACGTTTTGAGGAAAATCAGAGATGAAGTAAATAAATCTCAATTTGAAAGACTTTTTGAAGGAAGTGGTGATATAGCAAATCAAAAAAGGAATCTTGTTCTTCAAGCTATTGAAAAACTATTTGAAGTGTAAAAGTAGGGCATAAAAAAGGGGGCAACGCTGCCCCCTTTTTTTTATTTGATATTGTTCAAATGTCTGAAAACTTATTTTTTCTCAAAAGATAATAGAGGTATAAAATTAGATTTAGATGTGCTTCTAATTGGGCCTTTACCTTTACGGTCGTCGTCATCGTCGTCATCATCGTCGTCGTCGTCGGATAGATTTTCGATGATATCTGATTTGCGCATAAGCTCTTTGTTTTTTATTTCTTTTTCTGCTTCCTCCATGACAGCTGTTTCTTTTTCTTTAGCTTTAAATTCTTTCATTCGTGCTTCGATGGTATTAACCCTATGTGCGTCTGTATTTTTCATAAAGGAGTATATCAGCTGATGTAAGCTATATAGCTCTTTAGGGCCAGAGACACGGGGTAAACTACGGGGGTATTTATATGCAAAATTAGCTATTCTATCATTAGTTTGTTTGTATAGACCTAAATAGTCACCAATGAGATCGTTTAATTCTTTTATGTATGTAGAATATTTGGAAGGGTTATTTATTTTATTTTTATGATAACGATTGAACCATTCTTTTGTCAGCTTTTCATCTAACAATGTTTTTCTAGCAAATGTTTTTGCTTCAAGCATGTACAGTTTATATACTTCATTACGGTATTTGTTTTTGTTTCTTGTGTTTGTTAAGTCATTAATCAGAGCCATTAAAGAAATCTCTTTTATTTCTCTATCAAGATTTTTATGGCCAATAATTTTTCCGTTTCCTATTTCATTCATTATAGTTTTTATTAACGTAAAAGAATACCCCAGGCTTTTAAACCTGGGGATGAATTTTTCCCTAATAGAGCTCTCGTGTAAAAGCTGAAAGCTTTTGCAAAGAGAGCGGTGGTGTGAGATTCTAATAT
>Ga0114925_10000053_pt1 | contig 37486 bp, 25 predicted proteins | sample SumtaG_2_FD_87287 | JGI IMG/M metagenome (GOLD analysis project Ga0114925, IMG submission 87287) | Deep subsurface microbial communities from Indian Ocean to uncover new lineages of life (NeLLi) - Sumatra_00607 metaG | ecosystem: Environmental > Aquatic > Marine > Oceanic > Sediment | place... | reverse complement strand
TGTAGCTGATCTTCTGGAGTATCAGGGGAGTAATATCTTCCGCGTTCGGGCCTACAGGAATGCGGCCCGATTAGTCCTCGGAATAGTTGAGCCGCTGACAGCCATCCGAGAAGCGAACGATCGCTCTTTCCTTGATTTTGATGGTATCGGTAAAGATCTTGCTGAAAAACTGGAAACGTTGTTAGACAGCGGCCAGTTACCAATGCTTAAACAGTTGGAAGAAGAGGTCCCCAACGTTGTTTTTGATCTAATGCGCGTGCCAGGTCTTGGCCCGAAAAAGGTAAAATTGTTGATGACGGCACTTCAGCTCGAGTCGCTTGAAGATTTAGAGGCAGCCTGCCAAGAGGGTAAAGTCAGCCTTCTCAAAGGGTTTGGTAAAAAAACCGAGCAAGCGATCCTCTCAAATATTGCTTTTGCTCAGAATCCAGACAACTCAAGAGTACTTTGGGATGAGGCAGACCAGATTATTTCCCTTTTGATTCAATGGATGAAAAAGTCGGATTCAGTTCATCGAATTGAGGCAGCAGGAAGCTGGCGTCGCGGGAAAGAGACTGTTGGAGATCTGGATCTTCTCGTTGAGAGTGATCAGGCAAAAGAGGTAATGGATCATTTTCTTGCGTGGGAACACACGGATCATGTGATTGTGCAAGGAGATAGCAAAACAAGTATCCGAGGCCCGCATGGGATTCAGGTTGATATGCGTGTTGTAGAAAAACAATCATTTGGTGCCGCATGGCAGTACTTCACGGGATCAAAGGAACACAACGTTAAATTACGGAGTCGAGCTAAAAAACTCGGATTTTCCATTAATGAGTATGGTGTAACAGAACTGAATAAAACTGATGGAAAGATCCTTGCTGGAAAAAGTGAGAAAGATGTTTATGCAGCCGTAGGTCTCGAATGGATTCCCCCGGAACTACGTGAAGATCGTGGCGAATTTGAATTATCTGAAAAGGCTGAGCTTCCAAAACTGATTACGCTTGCAGATATACGTGGTGATCTTCATATGCATACGACTGCGACAGACGGTGAGGCGACGCTGGCTGAAATGGTAGCAGCAGCTATGGATCGAGGACTGATGTATATCGCAATTACAGACCATAGTAAAAGAGTAACAATGGCTCGAGGGCTCGATAAAAAAAGGCTTTTTAAGCAGTGGGAAGAGATTGATCAATTAAATGAATCTTTAGCACAAGATGAATCACAGCCGCTTGTTATTCTGAAAGGAATCGAAGTTGATATTCTGGAGAAAGGGGGACTCGATTTACCAGAAGAAGTACTTGCACATGCAGATTGGGTTGTTGCGAGCCTGCATTATGGTCAGCAGCAGTCTCAAGAACAAATCACAGGTCGCATTTTAGATGCGATATATCACCCTCATGTTCATTGCATAGGTCACCCAACTGGTCGCCTGATTAATCGGCGTCCCGCTTACAAGGTCGACTTCCAAGCTATCATTGATGCAGCTGCAGAAAGTAATACATGCCTCGAGATCAATGCGAACCCTTGGCGACTCGATCTTGATGACCGTCTTTCTGCTGCAGCCAAGGAGGCCGGAGTAAAGCTCGCTATATCGACAGACGCTCATTCAACTGCTGGGCTTGATGTGATGCGATGCGGCATCTTGCAGGCAAGAAGGGCGGGTTTAGAAGCGCGAGATGTGGTCAACACCAGGTCACTTCCATTGCTCAGAGAACTATTTAAACAAACCTAACGAGTCACCCTGAAAAGTCTTTTTCAATTTGAATGAAAAGAGGTGCTTTACTTCGGGTCTTGAACACAGCGAAAGCCTATATGATTACACCCGCTCGAAACCTCACCTTTTCCTCGAGTTCCAAGAATATAACGTGAGCAGTACTGGTCAGTGCATAGAAAGGAACCACCTCGCTGAATACGTTTTTCTACACCCGGTTCCTGCGGGTCAAAGCTTGTATCTGGTCCAGTTGGATTGACTGTAGAAGACTCACCACTTTTCTGTTTCTGATAAGTGTCTGGACGATACCAGTCAGCACACCATTCCCAAACATTACCAGATACGTCATACAAACCGTATTTGTTGGGAGGGTACTGACCGACTGGTGCAATTCCAGCAAAGCCATCCTCGGCAGTGTTCTGACTGGGAAACTGGCCTTGCCATGTGTTTGCCATCCATTTTTCTTTTGGACGGAATTCATTGCCCCAAGGATAAACGTTTCCAGTAATGCCCCCACGTGATGCAAATTCCCACTCCGCCTCAGTCGGCAGACGTTTTCCAGCCCATTTGGCATAAGCAACGGCATCTTCAAAGGCAACATGAACGACAGGAAAGTTTTCTTTACCCTCTATTGTCGATTCGGGTCCAAGAGGATGGCGCCAGTCTGCTCCCGGGACATATGCCCACCATTGAAGATGGTTCGATAAGGGAACAGGTCGTTCTGGTGGCGTAAATACAATCGACCCAGCAACAAGTTTTTCCGGTGGGGCACCGGGGAAATCTTCAGGTCGAGGTGGTATCTCTGCAATCGTTACATAATCTGTAGCCTCAACAAATTTGTTGAATTCCTCATTGGTTACCTCTGTAGTATCAATCCAGAATCCATCTACGGTTACAGAATGAATAGGCCGAGCATCAGCCATCGGCTTGTCTCCACCGTACGGTATTCCCCGGGGGTCTTGACATCCCATTGAAAAAGTTCCGCCTGGAACCCAAACCATTCCTTCTGGAGTGGTGCCAGGAGATGGGCTACTCGCAACCTTAGTTTTTTCAAAGCCAGCAGGGGTAATCTGTGCCTGCGGTGCCTTCTGTACAGCAGCAATGGGGCTGCTGTTAGATGTTTGTGTGAGTGTTTTTTTTGTTGGTATTACAAGTCGGCAACAGGCCCAAAGAAGAAGTGCTGCACCAATGCCAATGCTGATTTGGATGCCAGTTGAGTTAATGAGACGTTGCAAAAGCTTCGAACTTTGTTCAGCGTGTTCTGGATTTCGAGTGTTTCGATTATTCATTATCAAGAGCCTCTTTTAAACTTTTGGAGATCGAGTGTCGGCGCTTTCTCGTCCACCAACCCAAAAAAACAGTGCATGACAAATTTGCGAGTTCCTGCTCCTCCTGTTGCATATTGTGAATCACATTTAATATGTCGTCAGTTACAGGTTCTTTCGAAAGTTGATTCAAAATCTCTGAAGCCGCTGTATGGTCGGTGAAGTTACCAAGTTTTTTTTGGATTTTCTTGAGGCTAGTTCTGCATTTCTCAAGAGAACAGTTCGTGTCTTCATTCGGCATAAGTTCTAAAGCATAGCGAAGTTTTTTTCCTGCGATTCGCAGGCTGTGAAGCTGTTTAGGATTTTTCTTAGTTGAGTTGGAAAATTTGGAAAAAGTTTTGTACGGCTTTCTTATGTGCTTGCGTACAAATTTGAGATAACCGACATTTTTTGTTTGTACTTGGTCTTTGAGAGCGGCAACCCGTAATGGCCACTCCCAAGAAACGAGTTCAGAATACATGGTATCAAGAGATTCTCGATTTTGATCTTGTTGCTTTACTGTCAATTGCAAAACTCTTTCCACAAATGAATCATTAGCGATATGCAGGTCGCTCCGCAGAGGAATATGTTGACGCAATCTATCACATAAAACGTCATAGTCTCGGGTCATTCCAGCAGCCTGCCTCAAATCACGAAGCTTTTGTTTGAAAGTAGAAACGACTGCTTTCGGTAGGAGGGGGGCGAACGTAGACAGTGCAACGAGTGCTCTTCGTGAGGAGACTCTTAGGTGACGAACTGCTTCTGGGTCGGCAGTAGACTCATTAGCTATTACACATGCGTTCCATACAGCATTGAGAAGAGTATGTAATTTTATTTTTACAACATCAGATGCTGAATGATTCATGTGGCACGGAATTTGGTTACGAATTACAGGAAGGTTTTTTCCGTGTCGTGGCCGACTTCAACCCGAGAAGGCCATCTTCGTCAGAACGTTCGAATTCGTACCGACTCGCTGTTCAGTAAATCACTCATTTGTCACTGCAGAGAACTATGACTCGATTGATTTAACAATCGAATCATTCGGGTTCTGAAACTATTACAGTATTGATGTCTCTCGTTAGAGGCTTTCGCCGAGGCTATCAGTGTTGCTGGAACTTTCAGGGATACCTCCGACAGTCGTGCTTCCACTATTTGTCAGGCCTTCGGGTCCTGCTGCAATCTCTTCCTCAGTTTGTTCAGCAGCCTCTAAAAGTGGGAAATCACGCGCTAAAAGATCTTCTCGATCAATCCGTAACGCTTCAAGTGCCTCAGGGCGAACCCGCACTTCTGAAGTTTGGAAGGTATTGAAGCCAGTCCCTGCAGGAATCAAATGACCCAGAATAACGTTTTCCTTCAGTCCGACTAAATTATCCACTCGACCAGCAAGTGCAGCTTCAGTCAAAACTTTCGTAGTTTCTTGGAAGCTAGCTGCCGAGATAAAACTGGAGCTCTGTACGCTGGCCTTTGTAATACCCAGTAGCTGGGTGCTCGCTGTGGCAGGTTTTGGCTTGATTCCCTTTGCTGGAGTGCCGCCAAGAGCTTCAATTGATTCATTGTTCTGAGCGAGAATGTCTTTCGGCACAATCGCACCAACCTCAAATTCACTGTCGCCCTTGTCAGTTACACGCAGGCATTCAGCAATCTGCTCATTTGCCTGCCTAAACTCATGCTTATCAAGCATGCTGCCGGGCAATAATTTCGTGTCTCCCACAGTGTCAATTTTCACCTTCCGGAGCATCTGCGAAACAATTATTTCAATATGCTTATCATCAATTTCAACACGTTGACTGCGATAGACATTTTGAATTTCGCGAACAAGGTATCTCTGGACTTCTTCTTCACCAGAAATTCGAAGAATGTCATGTGGAACCAAAGGTCCGTCAACAAGCGCTTCACCCGCTCGAACAATGTCTCCAGCATGCACTCGCATATGCTTGCCGTGGGTGATCAAATGTTCTCGTTCAACACCACTTTCGTTTCGAACTATGATCGTTCGCTTGCCCCGTCGTTTTTCACCACTGACTTCAACCTTCCCATCAATTTCAGCCATGATGGCAGGGTCTTTTGGCTTTCTCGCTTCAAAAATTTCAGTTACTCTCGGTAGGCCACCAGTAATGTCTTGGGTACCGCTTGCTTCACGAGGCGTTTTGGCGAGGATATGCCCCGCGCGAACACTTTCACCTGGCGAGACTTCGATATAGGCCTTTTCGGGAAGATAGTAGAAATCAAGAATCTTTCCTGATTCATCTTCAAGAACAACTTGTGGGTGATAGACACCCTTATGCTCCATAATCATCCGACGAATATGACCACTTGGATCTTTTTCTACCCGTAGGGTTTCGCCGTCGACAACATCTTCATAACGAACCTTACCTGCCACCTCCGAAAGAATAGGAATTGAGTGTGGATCCCATTGCACAAGCACTGTGCCCGGTTTTACCTTGTCGTTTTCGGCGACCTTAAGTATTGCTCCAGCAGGAATATCAAACTTGTCAATTTCTCGACCCTTGTCGTTCAGGATCGCGATCTCACCGTTCCGGGCAAGGACAATCTGTTCACCTTCTTCATTCTCAACAGTTCGGAGGCGAGTGAATTTGGCAGTACCTACGTGTTTCGATTTGTATTCATTTTCTTCGACGTCGCGTTGTCCAACTCCACCGATGTGGAATGTTCTCATCGTGAGTTGTGTACCAGGCTCGCCGATACTCTGGGCACCAATAATCCCAACAGCCATGCCCTCTTCAACCAATGATCCTGTTGATAGATCCATACCATAGCAGAGGCGGCAAACACCTAATGGTGCCTCGCAGGTAAGTGGGCTACGAACCTGAATTTTCTCAAGTCCTAGAGCCTCGATCTCGCGTGCCAATTTAGGCGTGATGAGTTGGTCTTCTTCTACAACAACTTCATCGGTGATGGGATTGGTGATATTGGTTCGACTTACTCGACCGCGGATACTATCAGCAAGATTGACTTCCACCTTTTCGCCACGATAGATAACAGTTTTCTCAATACCCTGAGTTGTTCCACAGTCATGCATTGTGACGACAACGTTTTGAGCGACGTCAGCTAGCTTTCTCGTGAGATACCCTGAATCAGCAGTTTTCAAAGCAGTGTCAGCCAGCCCTTTTCGGGCTCCGTGAGTAGAACTGAAGTATTCGAGAACGGTAAGACCTTCTCGGAAGTTTGCTTTAATGGGAGTCTCAATGATCTTGCCAGATGGCTTTGCCATCAGTCCTCGCATGCCAGCCAGTTGACGAATCTGTTCAACACCACCTCGAGCACCCGAATGAGCCATGAGATAGATCGGATTTACGTAGCCCGAATATCGATTGCTGGAACCTGTGTCTTGCTTCAGGTCATCCATCATTTCTTTCGTGATCTGTTCACGAACATGGGTCCACGTATCGAGAACCTGGTTGTATCGCTCTCCGTCAGTGATGACACCACGTGCATAAAGTTTGGCAATTTTCTTAACCTGCTTGTCAGCAGTATTGAGAATCTCAGGCTTATTATCAGGAGTGATGAGGTCATCAGTCGCAAAGGAAAGCCCGCTATTCGTGCTCCAGCTAAAGCCCACACGATTCATGTTGTCCAAAAGATCGATAGTGTGACGTCTTCCGAGCAGTTGATAGCAATCAGAAATTACCTTTGCTAATTCACTCGAACGCATTGGTAAGTTGTAGAAGAGCATGCTTTCGGGAAGAATCGAGTTGAAGAGAACGCGGCCAGCAGTTGTCTCTGCAATCGCTCCAGATTCACCGACAGCACCTTTTTCGTTAATTTCACTGCGGTGTTCCGGTAATTTGACTTTGATGATCGCATGCGTGTCGACCTTGCCGAGAGAATGCGCCATCTCAACTTCTGCAAAACTCCGAAAGACCATTCCTTCACCGCGACGGCCAGCCATTGACATGGTCAGGTAGTAACATCCCATCACAACGTCCTGCGACGGCGAGATAATCGGGGCGCCATTGGACGGGCTGAAAATATTATTTGTGGCAAGCATCAGGGTGTGTGCTTCCACCTGTGCTTCAATAGAAAGTGGAAGATGGACCGCCATCTGGTCTCCATCAAAGTCGGCATTGAATCCTTTGCAAACGAGAGGATGCAGTTTGATAGCATTTCCTTCAACGAGAACAGGCTCAAAAGCCTGAATGCCCATTCTGTGAAGCGTAGGAGCTCGATTCAGGAGAACAGGATGGTTGTGAATGACCTCTTCGAGGATATCCCAAACCTCGGCATCCTTACGTTCGAGCATCTTTTTGGCACTCTTAATCGTATCAGCATGACCAAGGTCTTTGAGACGCCTGATAATAAATGGCTGATATAACTCGAGAGCAATCTTCTTTGGAAGCCCGCACTGATGCAGGCGAAGCCGTGGGCCGACAACAATGACACTTCGAGCGGAGTAATCCACTCGCTTTCCGAGAAGATTTTCACGAAAGCGGCCCTGCTTGCCTTTGATCATGTCAGTAAGGCTCTTCAGTGGCCGATTACTTGAGGCAAGAACAGGCCGCTTACAACGGTTATTGTCAAATAGTGCGTCCACAGATTGCTGCAGCATTCTTTTTTCATTGCGGATAATGACTTCAGGAGCATTGAGGTCAACAAGCTTTTTCAATCGATTATTACGATTGATTATTCGTCGATAGAGGTCGTTGAGATCACTCGTAGCAAAATTGCCGCTATCAAGCATTACGAGCGGACGAAGATCTGGAGGAATGACAGGAATGACATCAAGCACCAGCCACTCTGGTTTGTTCTCACTATCGCGAATCGCTTCGACAATTTTTAATCGATTAACAAGGTCTTTGGCTTTCTGCTTGGAGCCTGTTTCTTCGAGTTCTGTGCGGAGTTCTTTTGAAAGCTCAACAAGGTCAAGATCATTGAGCATTTTTCGTACGGCTTCAGCACCCATTTCAGCCTCAAAAGCTGTCTCACCATACTCGTCTCGAGCCGCACGGCATTCCTCTTCAGATAGCAACTGCTGTTTCTTGAAAGGCGTGTCTTTAGGGTCAAGGACAACATAGTCCTGGAAGTAGATTACCTTCTCTAGACTGGAGGTCTTCATGTCAAGCAAGGCGCCCAGACGGCTTGGCATGGCCTTGAAGAACCAGATGTGAACAATTGGGGCTGCAAGTTCAATATGCCCCATTCGTTTGCGGCGAACGCGACTGTGAGTAACTTTCACCCCGCATCGGTCACAAATCATCCCCTTGTATTTCATGCCCCGGTATTTTCCGCACGAGCATTCCCAGTCCTTCTCAGGGCCAAAGATTTTTTCGCACATGAGCCCATCTTTTTCTGGACGGTATGTACGGTAATTAATAGTCTCAGGTTTTTTTACCTCGCCAAATGACCAGCTACGAATGTCGTGCGGTCGAGCTAGGCTAATTTTTACGGCTGAGTAGTCATTGACGCGATCGTAGGTTGCTTCGCCGATGCTCACGGAGAGTTCTCCAAAGGATAGTCAATTAGTGGTGTTAAAAATTTTGTGGGACAATAACAGGTGAACAAAAAGCATTTCACAATGCCGTTTGTTAATTCTCAGTATTAGATGCGACGTTTCTCTAATTGCATGTTCAAAGCCAGACCACGAATTTCGTTCGTGAGCACATCGAAGCTGGCGGGAGTCCCAGCCTCGAGGGTATTTTCACCTTTGACCATGCTTTCATAGATTTTGGTTCTTCCCTCAACGTCATCGCTTTTGACAGTAAGAAGTTCTTGCAGGATATAGGCAGCGCCATACGCTTCTAGAGCCCAGACTTCCATTTCGCCAAACCTCTGTCCACCAAACCGTGCTTTGCCACCGAGTGGCTGCTGAGTGATAAGTGAGTACGGACCTGTGGATCGGGCGTGAACCTTATCATCAACGAGATGGTGTAACTTCAGCATGTAGATATATCCCACAGTTGTTTCCTGCTCGAGTGGCTCACCCGTGCGACCATCAAACAACTTGGCTTTTCCATGCTTCGGAAGTTTGGCGTCATCTAGAACAGCGTTGATTTCTTCTTCACTTGCACCATCAAACACAGGAGTGACAGCTTGGAATCCAAGCATCTTTCCTGCCCATCCAAGATGTGTTTCAAGGATCTGGCCAACATTCATTCGACTCGGAACGCCAAGTGGATTAAGCATAATCTGAACAGGCGTGCCGTCAGCGAGAAATGGCATATCTTCCTTCGGTAAAATCTTGGCGATAACACCCTTGTTTCCATGCCGCCCCGCCATCTTGTCACCAACAGATATAACTCGCTTCGCAGCAACATAAACCTTGACCATCTGCAGGACTCCAGGCCGTAGTTCATCGCCACGTTTCATGCTGTTCAGGCGACGCTCTTTCGCATCAAGGGCTTCTTCAACAGCAGGCCACAACGCTTTGTAGAGCTTTTCAATTTCGGCTTTTCTCTGTGGCGAGCGGATATCAAGGCCTTCAAGAGAGAACTCAGATGCTCGTTCTGCAACAACTTTATGATCTTGGTTTCGAACGAGGGGGCTGCCGTCGGCAGCAGCAAGCGGCTTCTGTAAAACCTTCTCAATTTCCGCAACAAGTAAGCCGAAGGCTTCAGCAACCATAAGGTTTCCTTCGCTTTCAACTTCCTTAAGTTGTTTCTGAAAATCTCGTCGCTCTTCTTCTGAAAGACTCATCTGCCGAGCAAATTTTTCTGTGGCAATTACGATGCCCTCTACTCCAGAAGGAACTTCAAGTGAATCATTCTTTACATCTTCGCCAGCTCGCCCAAAAATTGCGTGAAGAAGTTTTTCTTCCGGAGTGAGTTCTGTTTTGCTCTTCGGTGAAACTTTCCCAACAAGAATATCACCAGGGCGGACATAGGTGCCTATTCGTACGATGCCGCCATCATCGAGATTGTGTAGTGCTCGCTCACCGACATTTGGGATATCACGGGTAAATTCTTCTCGGCCGAGTTTTGTGTCCCGAATTTCAATGTCGTACTCTTCGATGTGAATCGATGTGTATACATCGTCTTCAACGAGTTCTTCGCTAATAATGATGGCATCTTCGAAATTGAACCCATCCCACGACATGAAGCCAACAAGAACATTGCGACCAAGAGCCAATTCACCTTTAAATGTAGCGGCTCCGTCAGCAATTACTTCATTCTTCTCAACCTTTTGACCAAGTTGAACGATGGGCTTTTGATTTTGGCAGGTTCTTTCATTCAGACCAACATATTTTCGTAATTTGTATGTGTCCGTTTCATTTATTTCAATTGAATCTGCGTCAACGTAGGTGACAGTCCCCTTACGGTTGGCCCGAACGAGCAAGCCAGAGTTGGCGGCAACCTCTCGCTCCATACCCGTTGCCACGATTGGCGGCTCTGTCACAAGCAGTGGAACTGCCTGACGTTGCATGTTTGAACCCATTAACGCACGGTTAGCGTCATCATGCTCGAGGAATGGAATGAGCCCTGCTGATACACCAACCATTTGACTCGGTGCAACATCGATGTACTGAATCTTTTCAGCTGGTACGAGCACGAAGTCTCCTCGATATCGAGCAACAATCGTCTCTCCGTGGACTTTGCCATCAACAACGGGAACATCCGCAGGTGCCAGATAAGCCTCATGCTCCTCATCGGCCCGTAGCCATACCACGTCATCGAGAAGTTTGCTCTTCGATACTTTGCGGTATGGAGTAACAAGAAATCCATACGAGTCGACACCGGAGTAAATCGCTAAACTGGAAATGAGACCAATATTGGTTCCTTCGGGGGTTTCGATAGGACAGATCCGCCCATAGTGGGATATGTGGACGTCACGAACCTCAAACCCTGCCCGCTTCCTATTGAGACCACCTGGGCCAAGGGCTGAAAGGCGTCGCTCGTGTGTAAGCATCGAAAGAGGATTTGTCTGGTCAACAACCTGAGAAAGCTCTCCCCTACCAAAAAAGTATTCTATGGCTGCAGAGATGCTTTTGGGATTGATTAGCGAACGTGGCGTCATCTCAGAAACATCTTTGAGACTCATTCGCTCCTGAACAGTTCTCCGGAGTTTGAGGAATCCCTTACGGAGTTCGTCACTGGCGAGTTCATCAATTGTCCGCAATCGTCGATTTCCCAGATGGTCAATGTCATCAACTTCGACTGTTTCATTTTCACTGTTCATCAACTCGAGCATGTAGCGGATTGCAGCAATCAAGTCATCAGCACGAAGGGTCATTTCTGTTTCAGGAACAGATAGACCAAGTTTTCTATTTATTCGAAATCTACCCACTCGACCCAAACGATAGCGATTCGTGTCACGGAACTTTTCGTCAAAAAGTGTCGTTGCTTTTTCCAGGGCTGCTGGATTACCAGGTCGTAATCGTTGGTAAATACGAATAAGCGCGTCTTGATGGCTAGGAGCCACTGAGGTCCTTTTCTTGGCCTCATCTGCATCTTCTCGCAGACTATTTTCAATAAGCGGCATTTTGTTCGTAGGCATCAACTCCACCGCCTTTAGGCCGGAGGAGCAGATTAGCTCAGACTGATCCCGAGTGATCGTGCAGCCAGCTTCCACGATAATTTCGCCCGCACGGTCACTGCTCTTGGGGTAAACAATGTCGTCAGCGGCAGTCTTGCCTTCAAGTTTCGAGACACTACGACTTCCAGCAACTTTTTCAACTTTTGTTTTGTTGAACAACTTTAGGATGTCGGAGTCGCTGCTGAGTTTAGGGTCCATTGCCCGAAGCAGAGTCAGCGCAGAAAATTTTCCACTTTGATCAATCCGAACCTGCAGCGTGTCTTTCTTTGACACGTTGAGTTCGATCCAACTGCCTCGTTCAGGAATTATTCGACAATTATACGTTTTGCGATCGGTTGATTCAGTATCCGCAACAAAGTCTATACCCGGAGAACGGTGCAGTTGACTTACAACAACACGTTCAGCCCCATTGATGATAAATTCTCCGCCGCCCATCATGATTGGGACATCACCGAGATACACTTCTTCTTCGATTGGCTCCTCTCGGGTGAGCCGAAGCCAGACACGGAGCGGACGACCGTAGGTGAGACGAAGTTGTCGGCATTCGTCTGGATCGTATCGCGGTTTTCCGAGATCGTACCGAACATACTCTAAGCGAACGCTCTTATCGTAGCTCTCGATCGGAAATATTTCCCGAAGGACGCCTTCTATACCCTGGTCCTTTCTTTTGCTTGGCAGAACGTCGTATTGCAGAAATGACTCAAAGAAGCGAGTTTGGATTTCCGTCAAATCGGGCATCTCGTGGCTGCTTCGATTGCTACCAAAGTGACGAATATCTGCGGTTTGGAGTCGGCGAACAGCACGAGTTGCCATTGACAAATCACTCCTTAGAGGAAAAACATGAAACGAATTGGGCTACGGTTATTTTGGGGGCAGGACAAGTTTCAAACACCATTCAGCACAAATACTGAGTTGGTGATTCAAACGGAGTCGAACGTTAGTGGACAAACACCGACTGGTGATCAGGTGTGATCAAATTACTGGACACAGGAATTCCGCAGTGAGCGGGTTCGAAACAGAAGGCATGCACGCAAATACTATACCGTTTCCTAGTCAAGCCGCCAATGGGCTCACCAGAAAATGGACAAACTTCTAGGAAATTACTTGACAGATACCTTAGCCCCAGCTTCTTCAAGCTCTTTCTGGAGTTTTTCAGCGTCTTCCTTCGAAATGCCTTCTTTAACCTTACCAGGAGCACCTTCAACAAGATCTTTTGCTTCCTTCAGGCCTAGTCCGGTTGCCGATCGAACGACTTTGATCACACTAATTTTATTGTCACCGAATGATTCTAGGACCACATCAAACTCAGTCTTTTCAGCGGCAGCGTCTCCACCACCTTCTCCGCCAGCAGCAGCGCCACCAGCTACCATGACAGCACCACCTGAAGCAGGCTTTATGCCGTGTACTTCATCGAGGTAATCAGAGAGTTCTTTCGCTGCCTTCAACGTAAGGCCAACGATGCGATCACCGAGTTCCTGCGTATCTGACGAAAATTCCCGGGTTGACTCTGTTGCTTCAGCCGTTGCCATTGATCGCGATCCTTTCACTCAAGAAATTAGCCGTAAAGACTTTCAAATGTGTAGTTTAACTCGTTTTTCCCGTCACGTTGTCGCCGGGAACCTTCTCCAAGATGGATTTCATATTCTCGATTTGTTGAGACCCAGGGAAACCTCTTTCCAACTAAATCTCAAGTCTTTTTTCTTACCACGAAATTTCGCTATGACTAGTCCCAAAATTTTGGGCTTGACTATTTTATTGGAAATTTCCCGAATCGACTTGTTTTTCACTGCTCGGCTTTCACGATGCTACGTCGCAGTGACCTCATCACCTGTCTTTTCCAGATCCTCCATGCGGCTCTTTATCTGGCTAGCTAGCGAACTTCCGGCACCCAAGAGTTGTCCGGATAATGTAGCACCTGCCGATAACATCTGGCCCGACAAAATGGAAAGTTGCTCAGTTCTGTTTGGCCATTTGGCAACCTTTTTCAAATCGTCAGGCTCGAGTTTTGAACCATCCATTGCGCCACCACGGCATTCAAGTTGTTCAAAATCATCGAGTTCTGCAAGGCGATTGAGTTCCTTTGCCAAGTCCACAACGTCTTCACCACCCCAGCAGAGGGCTAGCATGCCACTGAGGTTTTCAAGAGCGGGCGCAAGTGGTGTTTCAGCCAAAACACGCTTAGCAAGAGCGTTCTTAATGAGCTGAAGACTTATATTTTTTTTTCGTAGGGTAAGCCTCAGGGTGGTCGTTTTCTGAGCGTCAAGTTGACCAAGGGACACAACGAATACATCTCCAACGCCCTGAAGTCGAGACTGAAGGTCATCCATCATGAGTTGTTTGACAAGTTTGCTCATGGTTTTCTTTTGGTGTTTGCGTTAATTGTGTTTGAAATAAAAAGCTACAGTTTCGGGTTCGAAAATTAAGCGGCTACCATCACGCCAGGCGACATAGTGGCAGAAATAGCGACTGTTTTAATGTACTGACCCCGGATCGCGCTTGGCTGCATGTTTCGAATCTGCTCAAGAAACGCATGAATGTTGTCAACAAGTTGAGCACTCTCGAAACTTGCTTTCCCGACTGCGGCATGAATGATACCGGTCGGATCGTTGCGAAATTCGACTTTACCAGCTTTGTATTCTGTAACAGTTTTAGATATATCAGCAGTAACAGTTCCAGCACGTGGGCTTGGCATTAGTCCTCGTGGCCCCAGCACTTTCCCAAGAGGACCAACAAGGCCCATCATGTCAGGTGCTGCAATGCACACATCAAAGTCGGTCCAACCACCTTTAATTTTTTTTGCGAGGTCATCACCACCAACTTCTTCTGCTCCAGCAGCTGTTGCATCGTCAGCAAGATTTCCTTTAGCAAAAACAACAACACGTTTGGATTTTCCAATACCATGCGGTAGGACAATGGATCCTCGCACAATCTGATCAGCTTGCTTCGGATCGATACCCAGACGAATATGAATTTCAACAGTTTGATCAAATTTTGTCGGCGGAAACTTCTTAAGCGTTTCGACTGCTTCCGGGAGTGGAAGTGGCGATTCATCTGCCGGTTTCGCGGCAACAGCAGCTTTCATGCGTTTGGTGAGTCGCACTTTTGGATTCCTCTGTACTGGAGACGTTAGGGGTTTAAATTTTCCGTTTAAAGAAGATCTAAGATGGATATGTTGGCTAATTCTGTATGCTGCTGCAGTTCTGTTTCACAGTAACAAAGACGAAAGAATGATATTACAGCAGAACAGTTCACCTTCAAAACCCTCGATTATTACAGGTTTTTTCCGGTATTCAACCTTCGACTGTAATCCCCATACTACGGGCTGTTCCGGCAATCATTCGCCGAGCATGTTCATCGTCACGGGCATTTAGGTCAGCTGACTTCATCTTGACAATCTCATCAAGTTGATTCACTGAGACCTTTCCCACTTTGTCTTTATTAGGGACACCAGAACCCTTGGCGAGACCGGCAGCCTTTTTTAACAAAGCTGCTGCAGGTGGACTCTTTGTAACAAAATCAAATGAGCGGTCATTGTAGACAGTCACGACCACAGGAATCGGCATGCCGCCAGCTTCCTTAGTTTTATCGTTAAATTGTTGAACAAACTGGCCCAAATTAATGCCAAATCGACCGAGTGAAGTACCAACCGGCGGTGCTGGGGTAGCCTGACCACCTGGTACCTGAAATTTTGCTTGACCCGTTACCTGTTTCGCCATCAGACCAAATCCTTATAAGTTTCCGTCAAAACGAGAATTAACCATCATGCCGGTAAATTCTGCTCTGTCAAAGCCCCTTTGGTATTTTTTCCAAAAAGTTGGCTATGAATATGTATTTTAGCAGTCTTGGAACATAGCGGATCTTCCCTCGCGGAAGTAGACGATCTCTTCAACCAGTGATTGAAATCGTATTACGGGACATCAAACACAGGGTTTCAGAGTCGTTTCCAAGGCTACACCGTTTCAATCTGCCAGTACTCAATATCAACTGGTGTAGAACGACCGAAAATACTCAACATGACTGTGACCCGACCGTTTGCTTCGTCAATCTGTTCGACTTCACCCTCGAAGTTTTCAAAGGTTCCTTCATTAATTTTGACACGGTCACCTTTCTTGAAGTTGATCTTCAATTTCGGTGTTTCTTCAGCCTTTTCCTCACCCTTATTGAGCAGTTTCTTAACGTCTTGCGGCAACATTGGGCTTGGCTTTCCGCCAGAACCCGTGAAATCACCAATACCACCTGTTTCACGTACAAGAAACCAGGTTTCATCGTTCAGAATCATATTCACAAGGATATAGCCGGGATAAAGCTTCCGCCAAACAACGCGCTTTTTCCCACTTTTAAATTCAGTGACTTGTTCTTTCGGGACCACAACTTCACCGAACCAGGAATCCATGCCCTGCATTGCAATACGTCGCTGAAGTGTTTCCCGAATGGAGTCCTCTCGATTACTCTGAACCTTGAGGATATACCAGTCCATGTCCCCGTCTGCTGGTGTGGCTTCTTCAGCCTCACCTTCTTCACCATCAAGCATGACAGGTTTTGCATTTTCACTACCCGAAAAAGGGTCATCGAGTTCGACGGGACCATCGTCTTCGTCTTCCTCCACAAGCTCAGTCGAAGCCGTTTCGTCACCATGAGGCTCGTCCTTCATGTTGTGGTGTAGATCAGCATCTTGGTGCTGTTCTGGAACAGTTGATTCGGAACCATCACCAGGCATTTCGTCGGCTGCTGTGGATTCAGTTTCTGAAAGATTCTCGTTGTCTTGCATCGCTATCTATAAAAATGTTTTTGAGGGCGTTCTAATTTTTGTTCAGTTGATTTCTAGCCTTGGAGTGCGCGTAGTACGAACCACCAAAAAAGATCGTACACCGCTAAAATTCCAGCAAGCGTAAAGATTAGAAAAATAATCACGATTGAGCTTCGGATGACCTCATCCCGGGTTGGCCAAGAGACCTTTGTCATTTCTGCTTCAACAGCGATAAGAAAATCTGCAATGCTTGGTGTATTGACGATTCGAAAACTCACCCAAATGCCGAGGGCGAGTAAAACACCAGGTACGAGAAACCGCATGACCCCTAACTCGTCGCTACTAAGTGAGCTTGTAGTATCACCGCCTACCCAAAGTGGTAGCAGTTGGGCAAGCCTCCAAACACCAATTGCTATTGCAATTGCGACTGCAGCAAATGTGACTTGGCGAGCGACTCGACCTTGCTGACGCTTATAGAGCGAAAAACTAAGGAGGCTCCCCAAGAAGGTTGCGGCTGGTTGTTGTGTTCCTGCCATGTCGTTTAAATACACCTATAGACAAAGGTTAACTACTTGAAATGAATCTCATTCTTCTACCAATACTGCCCGCCCAAATATAGCCGGTTCTCATAAGTCCCCTAAGTTTTGGGTTTTCGAAGCTTCATGGTGCTCTCGAGCAAATATTTCAGGCGGCAAGCAGGGGCGGCGGGAATCGAACTCGCAACCTCTGGTTTTGGAGACCAGCGCTCTGCCAATTGAGCTACGCCCCTGTGGAAGTGCGGGGCTCGGTTGCCCGAACCCCGCACGAGTAACTTTTCTAACGATGGCAAAGGGTCTGGCCACCGAACAAATCAAGAGTCAGAAAATCAGTCAAGGATCTTCGTAACAACCCCCGATCCAACAGTTCGGCCACCTTCACGAATAGCGAAGCGTACGCCATCATCCATTGCAATTGGCACCATTAGTTCGACTTCCATCTTGACGTTATCACCAGGGGAAACCATCTCGACTCCACCCATCAATTTTGTTGCACCAGTCACGTCAGTTGTCCGGAAGTAGAACTGCGGACGATATCCAGCAAAGAACGGTGTGTGACGACCACCCTCTTCTTTCGAAAGAACGTAGACTTCGCACTCAAACTTTTTGTGCGGCTTGATTGTGCCAGGCTTGGCGAGGACCTGACCTCGTTCTATTGCATCACGATTAATTCCGCGAAGAAGACACCCAACGTTGTCACCTGCTTGGCCACTGTCGAGCACTTTTTTAAACATTTCCACACCGGTGACAGTTGTCTTATCGGCCTTTTCCTTCAAGCCGACAATTTCAACCTCATCACCGACATTCACCACACCTCGTTCAATTCTACCGGTCGCGACTGTACCTCGACCTTCGATTGAAAATACATCCTCGATTGCCATAAGGAATGGCTTGTCGAGTTCTCGTTCTGGCTCTGGGATATACGAGTCGACAGCGTCAAGAAGCTCTGAAATGCACTTGCTTGCCTCGGGGTCCGCCGGACTGTCATAGGCTGGTTTGCTGGCACCTCGGATGATTGGAATATCATCTCCGGGGAACCCGTACTTACTCAGTAGTTCTCGAATCTCCATTTCGACAAGATCAAGTAACTCAGGGTCATCAACCAAGTCAACCTTATTCAAGAAAACAACAAGTGCTGGAACACCCACCTGACGCGCCAGCAGGATGTGTTCACGTGTCTGAGGCATAGGGCCATCAGCCGCACTGACAACAAGAATGGCACCATCCATCTGAGCAGCGCCCGTAATCATGTTCTTGACAAAGTCAGCATGCCCTGGGCAGTCAATATGAGCATAGTGACGCTTTTCGGTTTGATATTCGACGTGACTGACAGCAATGGTCACCGTTTTCGTTTCATCTCGAACGGTTCCACCCTTTGCAATATCTGCGTAGCTCTTGGCCTCAGCCAGATCCTTTGCCGCCTGCACGGCGACAAGGGCACCGGTGAGCGTCGTTTTCCCATGGTCAATGTGCCCGATCGTGCCGACGTTCACGTGGGGTTTTGTTCGCTCAAAAGTATCCTTAGCCATGCTCTTTTCCTTGGCCTTTCCTCGTTGAAGGTAGAACAGGTTTTCTTGGCCTGCTCGTTGTAAAAAATCAAAATTATTCTGTTGTGACTATACGAACCACATCAGATTGTATCGTTAAATTTTCAAAAACGGGACACTCGATTTGCAAATTATAAAAAGCTCCTTGTGGCAGAGCTGCTGATGGGACTTGAACCCATGACCTCGTCCTTACCAAGGACGCGCTCTACCACTGAGCTACAGCAGCTTAATTTGCTGTCTGGGCATCGATTATGTACCGAAATGACTCCTTAGTTTTAAACGTTTTGTGGCATCTGAATAGAAGCAAAACGTGATATTTCATGGAATTATCGTGTTTTTTGAATTGGAACAGTAAAAAAGAGCGGGTGAAGGGAGTCGAACCCTCGTCTTTAGCTTGGAAGGCTATTGCTCTACCATTGAGCTACACCCGCTAGTTTTCTTGTTGACGTGAGATGTCTTACCACCGGCATTACGTTATTAGTCTTGTTTTCTTGAATTTATGTTGAGTGGGCGTCTAGATTCATTGTAGTGGGGAGTGCAGGATTCGAACCTGCGAAGGCAATGCCATCAGATTTACAGTCTGACCCCTTTGACCGCTCGGGAAACTCCCCTTCGCTCTACTTGTCTTCTAACTACCGCTTCTTATTCTTTCTTAAAGGCTCATCAAGCGGCAGTCCTGCTTGTTTTTCTCCTTTAGATATAAAACATCATCGTTTTAGTACTGAAATGTTGTATCGACCTCGCCCAAGTGGTGGCCGGTTCGGTCGGTAGGCAAGGCTTCCTTCCACGCCGGCATCTGAACGACAAACCACTCCACTAAAGGAAGTACGTCGAACAGTTTCCATCCGGCTGCGTCGTGAGCTAGCGGCGGGACTTGAACCCGCAACCTGCTGATTACAAATCAGCCGCTCTGCCAATTGAGCTACGCTAGCGGGCCTTCTGGACCGCGAACCGAACAAGTCTACGGATTCGCTGGCGACGTGCAAGATCGACAATGGAAGGAATTGCCAGCTTTAAAACGACGTCCGCCAGAGAATTACCAAGCTAAAATAGGATTTATCTGGGTATTTCCAACACAAGATCTTGTGGAAACATGAGGCTGAATAGAGCCCTCAGTGGTTCTTGAAACCGAGTTTCGTCCTGTTTTTACATATTTTTTTACCCGCATTCCAAAAAAAGTGCCCAGTCACCATGCATTGATCGGTTGTCCGACGTTGAGGTGACACTGCTTGATTTGTAATTATATGCCAGTTTTTTTCTCGTTTGTCACTGCAAGTCTTTGGGGTGACAAGATTAGGTCACGTCATTTTTGGATCCGAACTTGGGAATTAACACGATTTGAGGGTGCAATGCATTCAGAAGCCGAATTGACAAAAACGATTGGCGACACGCCTTCATCTGTTCAAGAGGTTGTTCTTGTTGACTGTCCCGATGAGGTTGGGCTGATTCATAGAATCACAGGTGTTTTAGCTACCCACCAATGGAATATTGTAAGAAACCAGGAATTTGTGGACGCTGAGGCCTCCCACTTTTTTTTTCGCGCTGAAGTGTCGTCCAAGACTTGTCGCACGACGCAGAGCACGGACGACCTCCGAAGTGCACTCGTTGGCGTCTTGCCCACCACAGCAAATGTTCGAACTGTGCTGCGTGAACCGCGGCGTATCGTCATTTGCGCGACTCGGGAACCACACTGTTTAGGTGAGTTACTTTTGCTGGATACTGTGGGCGAACTGCCTGGAAAAGTTGTTGCGGTCATCAGCAATCACAATACATTGCGGGAACTTGTTGAGAAGTTTGAGGTCCCTTTTCATTTTTTGCCTCACGGTAAACAAAGCCGGGAAACTCACGAACAACACCTAGCTCAATTAATTGACAGCTATGCCCCCGAAGTAATTGTCCTCGCACGATATATGCGAGTTCTTTCCAATCATTTTGTTGATCAGTATTCAGAAAAACTGATTAACATCCACCACTCTTTTTTGCCTGCCTTTGTAGGAGCGGCACCGTACCAGCAAGCGTTTGAACGAGGTGTCAAATTAATAGGGGCAACAGCCCACTACGTAACGGCAGAACTCGATGCGGGCCCTATTATCGCCCAAGATGTTATTCCTGTTGATCACAATTTCTCGGCAAAACAAATGGCTCAGGCAGGGCGTGATGTAGAGAAAATTGTGTTGGCAAAAGCAGTTCGACTTGTGCTTGAGGACCGTGTTTTTACGCACTGCGGGCGAACAGTAGTGTTCTCCTGAAGCGGCGTGAGTTGCCCTCTGTTTTTCAGCGGCAGATCCAGAAGCCGGCTTGAAAACAAATACACAGCCATTGCGTCAGACTTTTGCTATATCGTTGGCGATCGAAGGGTTATAACTACGGGGGATTCGTTTTTTGGTTTTGATGTTTAATTCGCGAGTTACGAACTTTTGGGAAAAGGGTCTGAGTATGCGGTCGCAAATATTTATCTGGTTCGTACTTCTTTCAATGATTTTTGGCTTCTCTCATACGGCTTCAGCTCAAAAAGTTTCCGTTGAAGAATTTACCTTACCGAATGGAATGCAGTTTCTGCTTGTTCCCAGAGCAGATCAACCAAATGTTGTAAGCGCTGGTTGGGTTGCTCGTGTTGGAAGTGTCAATGAGCGTCCAGGGATAACGGGGATCAGCCATTTTTTTGAGCACATGATGTTCAAGGGAACTAATACGATTGGAACACGAAATCCGGATAAAGATCGCACGTTTCGAGTCGAGCAGAAAAAAGTCCGCGACCAGATGAACCAGCTCGTATTAAGTGAGCAGTATGAACGGTATCGAAATGGAGAAATAGACGATCCATGGGATCCAGTCAACGACACGCCTCGGCTCAAGAGTTTGCGGACGAAGCTCGACACGCTCATTCGTGCGCAGCAGGGTCGAGGGAAAGCTGGCCCGGCCACTGCAACGATTGTCAAAGATGAATTTGATCAGGTCTATACGAAGGCTGGTGGTAGTGGCATGAATGCCTTCACGAGCTATGACCTAACCTGTTATTTCATCACCGTGCCATCGAATAAATTGGAATTATGGGCATGGATGGAGAGTGATCGGTTGAATGATAGTGTGTTTCGAGAGTTCTATTCAGAACGAGATGTTGTTCACGAGGAACGGCGACTGCGTACGGACAGCACACCAACTGGTCGATTTCAGGAGCAGTTCAATTCAATGTTTTGGGCTTCATGCGGATATTCTTGGCCCGTTATCGGTTGGCCAAGTGACCTTAATAGTTACACCTTTGAGCAGGCTCAGGTGTATTGGAATACGTATTATCGCCCTGGTAATTTGTTTGGTGTTGTAGTGGGTGACTTTGATCCGAAGCAGGCGAAAAAGTACATCAAGCAGTACTTCTCGCGACTCGATCCAGGCCGTAACAAACTGCCGGCTGTGGTTACGCTTGAAGTCGAACAATTGGCTGAACAGCGAATGAATGCGGTCGGTGATTTTCCACCAACAATAGAAATTCGTTACCACACTGTGCCCGCAGGCCATGTTGATAGTTATCCACTCGATATGCTTGCAGAAGTCCTTAATGAGCGAACAGGTCGTCTCTATACAACCATGGTGGAGGGTCGTGGAATAGCTGCTACAGCGTCGGCAAGCTCGGACACCCGAAAGTACGCAGGCCTGTTTTCTTTCGATGCGATGACTCGCGGGGATGCTGTTCCAGAGCAACTCGAACAAGCTTGGTATGAAGAGTTGGCGAAGCTACAGACTGAAGATTTGTCAGATCGAGAGCTTCGTAAAGTCAAGAATCGCGTTGCAGCATCAAATTACCGTCGCCTGGAGAATAATATGTCACTCCTTATTCAACTAGCCTTCAGTGAAGCCCTGCTCGATTGGGAAGAGATCAATGAAGGTCCTGCAAAATATGAAGCAGTTACGGCAGATGACATCAAAAGAGTTGCAAAGGACTATTTCGATGAGACAAACCGTAGTGTTGCAATTTACCGAAGAAAGTCGGGACAAGTCGCGGCGAAGGAGGCTGTAAAGTGAATCATCAGGAGTTCAGGAATTTGATTTGTAGGCGTTCACTGGCTGCATTGGTTACTTTGAGTGTGCTTTGCCTCTCACAAGCCTTCGCTATTCCACCACGTCCGGAAGCAATTGAGTTTCAGCCGCTTGATTTTAAACCGCCACGTGCAGCTGATTTCCGCAGGATGCTTTCTGACGGAACAATTGTGTATGTCGCAGAATCACATGAATTTCCGCTGGTAAACATTTCAATAACTTTCAAAGGCGGAGACTCTCTTGATCCCGCAGTTGCACCGGGGCTGGCTTCTGTAATGGCCAGAATGGTTCGTGAGGGTGGTGCAGGTGACATGACTCCATCAACGTTCGATGAGACGCTTGATTTTCTTGCAACAGAAATGTCTGTTTCTTCTGGCAACACATTTACAACAGCACGAATGAATTCATTAGTGGATAATCTTGATGAGAGTTTGAAGCTGTTTGTCACCATGTTGCGAAAGCCGGCTTTTGACAAGCGGCGGCTCGAAGTTGCAAAAGCACGTTTGCTTGAGTCATTGAAGCAACGCAATGATAATGCTTCATCAATACTGGCTCGAGAGTGGAAAGCCATGCTTTACGGCCGAAAGCATTTTGAAGCGAGTCAGCCAACAGCATTGAGTATCGAGGCGATGAGTCGAGAGCAGCTTCAGGCAATCCATGCTCAGATTATCCACCCCGGGAACATGATAGTTGCAGTATCTGGCGACTTTGCTGTTGAGGAAATGCTGCAAAAGCTCGAAACGGCATTTGCTGGTTGGGAACGGGGGCCTGTCGCTTCCGACCCTAAGATACCGGAGGCAGAGCTTGTTCCAGGCCTTTATTACGTTCAGAAGAAGATTCCACAAGGAAAAGTTGTTCTTGGGAAGCGAGGAATTGTTCGCGATGACCCAGATGCTATCCCACTGCTTTTATTGAATGAGATTCTTGGTGCTGGTGGCTTTACCAGCCGGCTTATGCAGAAGGTTCGGAGCAATGAAGGTCTTGCATATTCAGTACGTTCTATTTTGTCCCAGCGAGTGGATTATCCAGGAGCTTTTCAGGCTACATTTGAAAGCAAAAACCCAACAGTAGCTTTGGCTACAAAGATTGTTCTTGGTGAGATTGCCCTGATTCGTCAGCAGCCAGTTACCGATGAAGAAATTGAAGTCGCGAAACAGGGTTTGATTGAGACATTTCCTCGTCAATTTGAGAGTAAGCCAACAACGCTGCAGGTATTCGTAAATGATGAGTGGACGAATCGACCCGAAGACTATTGGCGTACCTTTCGTGAAAAGGTCAGGTTGGTAACAAAGGATGATTTGCTTAGAGTTGCAAAGAAGCATCTTGATCCGTCACAAATGGCTATCCTTGTTGTTGGTGATTGGGAAGCGATTGCTCCCGGAGACCTTGAGGGAAGAGCAACAATGAAAGAATTTTTTGGCGGCGAAGTAAAGCAACTTCCCCTCAGAGATCCACTCACGCTTGAGCCACTTCCTCTTGACTGAAACCATCAGCACTTCGATTCAAGATGGTATAGCCAGAACAGAGGCCGTTGCTATGTCCACGCTTCTTGAGAAATTACCACCGGCTCGGCCCGCAGAACTTCATGCTGCAATGATTGCTAGAGATATTCCCGGAAATCGTATTCTGGCCACTACAACTGGTCGCGGGCAGGCTGCGATTACACTTGCCGAAACTCGGCCAGATGCACAGGTAAGCCTCTGGTTTCATGATCAATACCAGCAGCAATTATTAAATAATTCAGGGCTTGAGTTTCCTGCGGGACTCGACCTGTATTGTGAGGCCGACGTTCCCGTAAATACGCAGGGAAAACAATATAACCTTGCGGTTCTTTCTGTTTTTAAATCAGGCGAAGCTGAATTTACGCGAGACGTTTTGCAGTCAGCCTTTCAGGCATTGGAGATCGGTGGCACTTTGGTTGTCGCAATCGATAACCCTCGAGACAAGTGGTTGCGGTCGCATCTGGCGGCTACTGGTGAAAAAGTGAGGGTGCGTGCTGATTCATCAAAAAAGCCGCTAACAGTTTGTTACATCGTGCGAAAAACCAAGGCGTTGAAAAAAGTCAGAGATTTCACGTGCAAGATTGTGTTTCGTGACCATCAGCGTTTGCTTACTGCGTTGACCCGTCCCGGTGTTTTTGCGCATCGGCGGATTGATCCAGCAGCACGTCATCTATTAAATGCTATAGACCTGGCTGAAGGTGCTCGTGTGCTTGAATTAGGCTGTGGTTCCGGCTGCGTCAGCTTAGGTCTCGCTGCAAGACATCCTTCAATAGAAGTTTATGCGATTGACTCTTCAGCGCGTGCCGTTTCTTGCTTGCAACAGTCAGCTTCTGAAAATGATCTTCCTAACATTACGGTCACTCTTGAGGCCGATGGATTTGTTCCCGATCCTGGGTGCTATGATCTTGTGACCGCAAATCCACCTTACTACTCAGATTTTCGGATAGCCGAGATGTTCGTGAATTCAGCTAAGGCTGCTCTTGCACCGGGCGGTACTCTCCTTCTGATCACAAAGCAACCAACTTGGTATTTGGAGCAGTTACCTCAGAGTTGGAATGACGTGGCTCAGGAACTTGTGAAGGGGTATCACATTATCGAAGCAGTTAAAAGGCCATAACTTTTTTCGAATCACGCTAGCGATTTACATGAACTACTTTTGCAGGTGGGAAGCCATTGAAATGAGTTGAACTGGCCGCGGAATAGGCGCCAATTGTGCTACTGTAGAGGTAATCGCCGATGTTCAGTTCGGGCAATTGTTCAGCAAGGCTGATTGTATCGAGCGCGTCGCACGTGGGTCCGAAGACCGCGCACAGTTGAGTTGGGCCGGTTTTAAAACTCTTCATCCGGTAGGTGCAGTGGTCGAAAATGATACCCGAGTAGGTGTGGTAAACACCGTCGTTTACGTAATAACAGAGTTTGTCGCTACGAATTGCTTTGCCGATAATTTTCGAAACAGCAGATCCTGCCGAGGCAACAAGAAATCGTCCGGGCTCAGCGAGAATTTCAATCGACTTTGGAAACAAGCGATCGAGTTCGTAGTTAATTTTTTTTGCAAGCGTTGCAAACTCGGGAACACTTGCGTCATACGCGGCAGGAAAGCCACCACCAATATCAAGCAACTGTAAGTCAAAACCACGTGATTTTGCTTCGGCAAAAATCTCTGCTGAAAGATGAATTGCCTGAATGTAATTCTCAGGATTTGTGCACTGGCTTCCTACATGAAATGAAACACCTTCAACTGTAAGTCCGTGATTGTGCGCGCAGGCAATGAGATGTACTGCTTCACCTGGTAAGGCACCGAATTTACTCGACAATTCAACCATCGACCCTGTGTTAGGTACTCGTAATCTGAGGGCCAGTCCTGCGTTTGGTGCATGCTCTGCAATTTTCTTAACTTCTTCCTCGTTATCAAATGTTACTAGTGGTTTGTATTGGTCAAGTTCTTGTAGCGTTTCAACCGGCTTGATCGGATTGGCATAAATGACTTTGTCCCAAATGAAATCCTGGCGTTCTTGTGACGGCAAGTCTTCAATGAGACGATAGACAGAATGAAACTCTTGCATACTGGCAACATCGAAACTCCCGCCAAGTTTATAAAATGTTTCTACAACGATAGGGTCACTATTCACTTTGACAGCGTAGTACGCCTGTACTCGCGGAAAGTGTTGTCGGAATAAGGCATAATTTTTCCGTAGTTCTTCATGGTCAATAACAAACAAAGGTGTCCCGTGCGTCTTCGCGAGTTGAAGCAGGGTCTCTTTATTCATTCGGGTGATGCCTCGTGCAGAGTAAGCAGTTTAACTATGAGCGGACAGAAGAAATTTTGAAACAAGGAGATTAGTCGCTATCCGTAGTTTGCAAGAAATTTTTAAATTGCCAGGTATCATCGGGATCGATGTCAGGGTTATTGTACCCATGGAAGGTGACAGAATTTTCCTTCAGTGGTGTCCAGTCTGAACGTACTGAAATGAATTTGCCAAGATATGGTTTTGCAATGTCAAGAATATAGTCATGTGGCAAATCATCAGGGAGCCGTACGCCTTCCTGTGGATTTTCAATCATCCACATGCATGCGGCAACGACGGAAATAGCAACTTGCATGGTAGTCGCATTTTGATGAGGGACGAGTTGTCGCGATTCTTCAATTGACAGGTCGCTCCCACACCACCAAGACGTGAGTGGGTGTCCCATAACCAAGGCGCCAAGGATATCTGCTCCTTGTGTGATTTCATCGGTCATAATGCGGGCGCGGGGTTGAAGTTTATAGTTGTAGCCACGTAATTCCCAAAGACTGGCGAGGGCCGCATCACATGGGCAATAAGCATAGTGCACTGTAGGGCGATAGATGGTCTTGCCGTCATTGTCTCGAACAGACAGTTTTTCAGTAATACTGAAAGCTTCGCCATGCCGTACTACCATACCTATGATGGTGTAATCGGGAACCCAACTGGATACGTAGGTGTTCATTCCCATGCGGGCTAAACAAATTTGACTCTTTGGTCCATCCTCATGCTCGTACGCCAATGGGGGAAGTTCTTTTTCGTGCGTGCCCCATCCCATCTCAGCAGTGGTTGTTCCTTCCTCACGAAAGCCCTCCACGCTCCACGTGTTAACAAACTCATCAACTTCTTTTGGTGAATTAGAAATTTGGGTGTCTCGTTCACTGCAATGAATCACCTTTACTCCCAACTCTTTTGCAAGATGATTGAAAGTATGTGTTCTCCGGTACTCTGCAATTCGTTCAGCCTGTTGGCTTGAAAACTTTTGTTCATCAAGGCATGCATCGGCGATATCAAGCAAGGCCTGTTTTGTAAAATGACTGATCAGTCCTGGGTTTGCACCGTGTTCAAGAACAGCCGTCGGGCCTCGTTCAGTCCACTGGGAAATCATGCGACGAAGGTTCATGTGACGCCAGTAAAGCGTGAGTTGTGTGGGATGAGCATTCGTAGCATGTTCATATGGATCCCATAGTTCAACGGATGTATTCAGGTAGAGGACTCCATGGTCATGACACCAGCTAACAATTTCACAGCAGTCAATGTTCCATGCGAGATCAATCAGCAGATCACCCTCACTGACATGGCATCTGAGCACGCTTCCTAAATTGTCTGGGCAGAGTTTGTCTTGAACGAATACAACCCCTTTTTCAATCCATGGTCGCAGTGCTTCTTCATCTGGTTCAAAATCAATGATTGTAATATTTGAAGGAGCAATTTTTATGTGGTTGAGTAGGATTGGCAGGGTACAGCGAGCAACAAATCCAAAGCCAACGAACAAAATTTTATTGTTAAATGTGACCATGCGAGCAGCCAACTCCAGAGGCAAAATAAAAGCCGTAAAAACGTAAAGTTAATGAAACCATTTGTTTCGAAATGCGCACAAAGTATAACGTTGATTCCATCGGTAATTGCTTTAAGAAGATCTGCACCTTCACCACCTGAAATACAGCCTCTTTGCCAGCCCAAAACCGTTCAGGTGCCAATAGAAATACTCATGACATTTTCACACGCAATCTGGCTAGCAGTCGGCGGAGGTCTTGGCACGCTTTCGCGTGTTTTAGTAATTATGTTAGCCGTTCGATTGTGTGGTCGTGATTTTCCTTGGGGCACCTTTGCCGTGAACCTTTTTGGGAGTTTTCTTTTCGGATTGATTGTAGCCCTTGGCCGTGGTCGGATCAGTTTGCCCGCGGGTCTTGAAACAGTTTTGTTGGTGGGATTTCTTGGTGGTTTTACAACCTATTCAAGTTTTGCATTTCAGTCATATGAGTTATTTCAAGAGGGGAAGCCTGCCCTCGCTGGAGTTTATATGATCGGAACAACTCTCTCTGGTTTGGCAGTTGTTTGGTTGGGTGTCATTATGGGCCGTTTCTGTGCTGGATAAGCTGTGTATTTCAGGCAGAAGTGATGTTTCTTTGTAGAAATATGTTCCTCACACGAGGCAGCATCAACGAATTTATTGAGGTGTTAGGTGGACCTTTTGCGACGACTATTGGTTTTGGCGAGTGTGCTTTTCGGAATAACTGGAGGAGTGGCCTCCCTTTATGCAAAGGAAAGTGAGCACAAAGATGCTCAGCACAAAGATAGTCAGTATGTTTGGACGACTGATCACATGCAGGTTGGCGTGCGTTGGCAACCTTTTGTGGGGCGGCCAGGCAATAATGCCTACGATGCTCAACGCCCTGTTATTGCCCAAGACAGTAGCTACGTGCAGTTCTGGATGGCGTGGCCAGCACTTGAACCAACTGAAGCAAATAAAGACTATGTCAATAAACCATCAGGTTATTTGCAGACGATGGAGCAAGCGGTAGACGCGTGTAAAAGACACGGAATCAAAGTAGAATTTGTTTTTTTTCATTGCCCTGCTTGGGCTTCTGAGTCTGGTGCGGCTGGCGGCCAGCGTCCTCGGCGAGGAGCTTTTCCGTCGTTTGTTGGTCGTATTGCGAAACATTTCAAGGGCCGCGTTGATTCTTTTCAACTATCTCATGAAGTGAATAATCAAGGCTTGATGCAGGGTGCCGATGTGAATTTCTTGATTGATGAAATTTTCATTCAGGGTGCGCAGGCTGTGAGGAAGATATACAACGAAGAGCCAAAACTGCCAGTGCTGATTTCCACATCTGGGATGAGCCCATGCGAAAACTGTGGGCAAATGAAGGGCCTTGCGGCAAAAGGTGGTCGCGGAGTCAATGAGCTTTATGATCGCTATGTTGCGAGCAAAGAATTGATGGAGGTTGTTGATGCATTGAATTTAAATGTGTCCGATCAGAATGATGGATATGGCGGTATGGATGGCAGTTTTGTGTCTTCTGTTTGGGGCAACTACGAACTCGTTCGCAACAAGTTGGATAAGTCCGGGTACCACCACAAAAGTATTCTCGCAGCTGAGTCTTGGGTTTCATGGGATGACGGTGGAAGCGCAGTCGACGTCAATGGAGACGGTATCAAAAATGAAAAGGATGCTTTTGATCGTACGCTCACAATTATTGGAAACTGTATGGAGCGAGGTCTTAACACAATTCAACTACCCTGGTCAGATAATTCAAGCAGTTGGGCGATGGGGTTGACAAAGAGGCGGGATTACAACGGTCGCATAAAAGAGATATCACCAGATCTTGTGGTTCCGGCAAATGATGGTGGTCCGGACATTGTGACACAAAAGATTGGGCTTGCTGGAAACGACACAGGCTTCCAGATTCGGTCATTGGAAGGAAATGTTTTTACAATTGACGATTACATCAATCCACCTGATCCTAATCATCTCCACTATTACGTTTGGCGATGGTTTGCACGGATTGCTGCAAGTACAGACGAAGTCATTCGTCATGCTGTTGCGGGTGAAGTTGGGAATGACATATCGGTAACGGGCAGTGGGTTTACCGGAAATGAGCGATACCGTATTGCCTCGTATAATCGAACAAAAAAATCTTTTCGTGTTTTGATCTATGCATCTGGAGCGAACGGTAAGACATTTTTTAAAGTGTCAATTCCAAGCACAATCCAAACGGGTCTCCACTCTAATACGGGCAAAGGTCTGCGTGACTTTCGGGGCGAAGGATTTCATCCCGGCGAGGCTTATAAAGTAAGAATTGTTACAAAAAATATAAGTAATAAAGACGGGTCTGATGTCCATCTGAGGGCATCCAGTTCAGAGCAGAAAATTGTTGAAGACGGCGTTCTCCTAGCAACGGTTCCTGGTGTTCGGCAATTTACAATTATTGACTTCGTACCCGTCCCTCAAGATTAGACGAGGTGATGTTAGAATGTTTGCACTCGTGTGATTTGTGTGATGCCGAAACAGAAAAAGCAACATCGTCTCAAGCAGAGAGCCAAGGCTGGTCCTCCGTTGGGTAATTTGGATGATGTGCTGCCTTCCAATGAGCAAGTTGTATTAGCCGAGTCTCTTCGAATACGACCGCCAAAAGCTATTCGGATGCGATTACCTCGGGCATACGGGTTAGCCAATAATGGTTCGTTACCATTCGCATCGGAATCAGTGCCGTGGTATCCGACTGGCTTTTTCTGCGGTGAGACACATCAGCCTGGTAGATTTCTTGAACACGCCGCCGGTGTCTATTTTGTTCAGGATGCAGGGTCGATGTTGGCCCTTCGTTTGCTTGATATACAGCCGCATGAGTGGGTTGCAGATATTTGTGCAGCACCAGGTGGCAAGGCTTCAGCAATTCTTGAAAAGGTGGGACCGGGGAGTGGTTTTCTATTAGCGAATGAACCAATTCGAGGTCGACTTCCATCCCTTGAGTTTAATTTGGCCCGCGTTGGTTTCCCGAGGTATTGCATCACTTCAAAAGATCCTGAGAGGTTAGATGTTCAATTGATGAAACAGTTTGATGCTGTACTTGTAGATGCTCCTTGTACAGGCCAAATGCTTGTTGGGAGAGGTAAACAGTCAATTGCTGCATTTTCAAAGTCTCAAATTGCCCATTCAGCAGCAAGGCAACAGCGGATAGTTTCAGCAGCATCACAGCTTGTTCGCCCAGGTGGTCGACTCGTTTACTCCACGTGCACCTTCGCACCAGATGAAAACGAAGAAGTTATTGAGGCTTTTCTTGCAACACACGGTGGTTGGTGCGTTGAAACGATTTCTGAATTACAGCAATGGCAGACCCCACGTTCACCTGGTGGTTACAGGCTTTATCCACATCGAGATCGCTGTGCAGGGGCCTATGCTGTTCGATTACGTCTGGCCGGAGACATCTCAACAAATCAGGCGGGGACACGTAAAGGCGGAATGAAAGTCGAACCTCTTGTTCTAGGAAAAGAAACTGTTGGAAGTACTCAAGGTGGTTGTCGAGTTCAACAGGTACACCGTTGGGAGGAACTACCACAGGAAATTGAACGTCGTCTTAAGATCCCCTGTGGACGGCTTAGTGAAATCGCTTACCGTCCGGCGAAACAGTGGCTCCCATCGCATGAGCTTGCGTTGAGGAGGGATGAGCATTGGAAGCCAGCCGCAATCTATGAACTTGGTGATCATGATGCGCAACAGTTCATGCAAGGCCTATCCCTTCCTGCCGGCCCATTTGGTTGGGTTGTTGCCACATGGCAGGGCCATCCCCTGGGTTGGCTGCGTGGCAACAAAGAGCGGCTTAATAACCGCCTGCCAGCATCAGCGAGACTTGGTTTTGTGCCGTTGTTGCGCTCATCGGATTCAGGAAATCTCTAGAGCTCATCTCCTAGACCCTACCCTTTTACGACGACTCTTTATCTGCTCAGATAAAATTTGGAACTGTTTGACGAGGCGAAGTAAAAATGAGTTATGGTGTATTCGCTTTTTTGATTATGTTTGAGCCGACTTGAGATAGGGTGTGTTGAATGAAAATTTTCCGTTGTGAATTCCTCTGTATTTTACTGTTTGCTGCAATCACCAGTTCAGGCTCTCAAAGCCTTGCCGCCAGACTGAATGTTGTACTAATCGTAGCTGATGACTTGGGGTGGGGTGAACTTGGCTGTTACGGTCAGCAAAAAATTCCCACTCCGAATATTGATCGCTTGGCTGCTTCTGGTCAACGATTTACACAGTTTTATTCTGGTGCTCCGGTGTGTGCGCCGTCGAGATGCGTGCTTATGACCGGCCTGCATTTGGGTCATGCGGAAATTCGTGGTAATCGACAGGCAAAAACGGCTTTTCCTGAATTTAATGAGGGCCAATATCCCATTCGTTCTGAGACAATTATATTTCCGGAATTATTGCAACAAGCTGGGTACGCAACCGGTGCGATGGGAAAGTGGGGGTTAGGGCCTGTTGGAAGTACAGGAGACCCGAACAAACAAGGATTTGATCTCTTTTTTGGATATAACTGCCAGGCAGTTGCACATAGTTTCTATCCTGAAAGTCTGTGGCGGAACGCTGATAAAGTACGCCTCAATGATCATCCTATTCCAGGGCATAAGAAGCAGCCTGAAGGTGAAGTTCGGATGGAAGACTGGATTGGAGATACCTATGCATCCCGTCCAATTGTTGCTGAGGCAGAGAAATTTATACACGACCATAGTGAGACCCCATTTTTTCTTTACTGCCCGTTTACTGAGCCACATGTTGCAATGCACCCACCTATCGAAACGGTAAATCGGTTTCCGGAGTCTTGGGACAACACGCCTTATCGTGGTGGCAATGCGTATCTTCCACATCCACGGCCACGTGCCGGTTACGCGGCAATGATTTCCGAACTCGATGACCATGTCGGGCGTGTAGTGGCGGCAATCAGTAAAGCGGGGCTTATGGACCGTACTGTCATAATTTTTACAAGTGATAACGGCACCACACACGAGGGACGAGGTGAGCCGAACTTGCATATCGGTGGTGTTGATGCCGCTTTTTTTAACAGTACGTTGAATTTGCGTGGCTACAAAGGAAGTGTTTATGAAGGTGGTTTACGAGTGCCGTGCATCGTAAGACTTCCAGAAGAAGTTGGGGCCGGTCGGGTTCTTGATGCCCCGGCATGGTTCCCAGATATTTTTCCAACAGTGTGCGATATTGTCGGAATCGAGAAACCTGATGGCCTTGATGGTGTTTCTTTGTGGCCTCTACTGAAGGAGCAAAAATCTCTTGGTTCTCGTCCCTCACCACTCCTCTGGGTCTTTCCAGAATATGGAGGGCAGATGGCAGTTCGGCTTGGTGACATGAAGGTGGTACGTAGGAACCTGAAGAAAAAAAATGTCGATTCAACACCGTGGGAAGTCTATGACTTAGCAAATGATCCTGGTGAGAGCACTGATCTTGCTCAACAGCGCCCAGATGTTATTGCCGCTGCTGTTCAGGTGTTACGTCAACAGACCTCACACAATTCAGTGTTTCCAATGCCAAAGCCAGAAATTTAAAATGAGTTAGATCTTGTAGATGACAACAAATTTGTCAGTCGATGAGCATTGAATGATTAACGGGGCATCTCGAATCAGATTTGTAATTTTTTGAGATTATTGAGTCATGCTCTACAGGAGCCGCCGGAACCACGACTCCTCGAATAATTTCTGTACACATTCAGTCGTTAGGTAATGGTGGACAAAATTTGATGCATCTTGTGCGATAGACATTGCCTTTTCAGGTTGAGCACGCAGAGAAGCTACGGTATCGGAGAGTGTCGTCCGTTTAGCGAATACATAGTGTTTTCCTTCTTTAAGATTTTTATGCCAGCACTCAACCCACCGTGTTTCAAATCGTATTGGTACACAGCCGAATGCTCCGATCTTCCAAAACCTGTGCCAAGACGATGTGTTTCCATCAATGTCTAATAGGTAGCGATGACTATTCGGTGTTTTTGATGGATCTCTTGTGGTGCACAAACCCTTGGATTTTAGTTCAGTAAGAAAAGTAGCTGGTGTTTGCGGAAAATCCGATAACTTGCAGTCAGAGTTCACGATTTTTTTTGCAGCTACACATGCTGCAACACGTGGATTTTCGTATGACTGCACATCTCCTGTGAGTGCGCCTCGAAAATAAAGTGAATCATTCTTGTGTTTCCACTGAATTGGACGTCGTGCACGACGTATTGTTCCAAGTAGAAAAGGATTTGGTATGAGTTCGTGTGGATCACCGGGTAATTTTGCAAACCGAAATGTATTTTCTGGCACTGACGCATCTGTGCAATCGCTCACGTCAACCGGCACATCAACGAATTCTCTGTCTGGATGTCGCTTGATGAATTTCCCCAATGCATTTGCTACAGCTCGCCAACGATAAGAAAGCAATCTATATGTGCTTTGACTAGAAAAAGTAAGTAGGAGACGCTTACGTGTTTCTTGCGAATATGTCCAACGGACGACCGATGCGTGCCGATTCGATGTGGTCTCTTCAAAACGAATACTGATTGGGTAGCGAAAGATATGTTTCCATTGCCCCGGACGCACTGCCACGCTCATGGCTGTGTCAGGTTCCCAAAAACCAATTTTTCGAAAAGTAGTCTGTGAATTTTCATTCATTAGAGAGACGAATTCTATAGTTAAAACATTTAACAAGACCTAATGTCGCTTTGTGAAAAAAATGTAAATGTCTGAATGTTGGTGGCTCAATTCAGGAATGAATTTCAGTAATTGTAGGATTTGTTTCGGAATGTAATGGCTGTTTCCATTATGTTCCGCTCTTATTCTGTGTTGGAATGTGAACGCCTTGGTCCTTTAACTGTTTTTCTACCTGCTTCTGCCATCCTCGATTTGCAGCAGGGCTTGCAGGGCTAGGGTGTAGAATTGTACCGACGGCTCTTTCAGTCTTTCCCAATGCAGCTAAAGCTCTACTCTCAGCAAATTTTCCTACACCAATGATGCATTTCGGCTGGCACCATTCTACGAGTCGTCGAAGTGCTTCATCACAGGCCCTAAAGAGAGGTTCACGCTCATGGGGAGGTAGTTTGTCTGGAGTGTGATTTCGCCCAGATTCTTCCATAAAAACTAGTGGACAGTAGTTTGCAATGAAAAATCGTTTATTGAATGCCGATGCCTTCTTAAAACGATCCTGAACCCATCCCCAAAGTCGTCTACCACTCACCTCACTTCGAGTGCATGCAAAGCCTTCAATTGGTCGTTTTGGATGAACGATGGGTGGCTGATTTACAGTCTCGTTAATTCCAAGAAAGTCACGCACCAAAGAAACCTCACCGAAAGGAACACCAGTTTGTGCCATTCCCCATGGCCCAGGATTCATGCCGAGGAACAATGCGTCTATTCCTTGTTTTGCATGTCGCTCGAGATAAGCCTCGTGCGATTTGCGTGCATAGATGAGCGGATTGTAAACGCATGTTACAGGATTTGAAAATTGAAGTGAATCGACTTCACGGGTAAGCCATCTGGAAATACTTTTAGGAGACATAGGCACTGTGATGGTGATAGATGTTGGAAAGTATGAGTTCGCTAAAGCACGTCATTTCTCATGGCAAGTAGTTGTGCACCTGAGATGCTCCATACGCCATTTGTAGTCAAGCAGAATGATCGATTTGGCTTTTGAAGGTGTTGCGTATTGGATCAACTATGAAATTGTGTCACCGGTAACAAGTTCAACAACGCGCCAGTCGAGCCATCGCATGTCTGGATCATCCCCGCGTTTGCTGACAAAGCCGACATGACCACCGTAATTCGTGCTCACCAAGCGAACATTTTTTGGGTAGTTTATGCGATCACTCGAGAACATCTCAAAAGGCACAAAGGGATCATCTTGTGCTGTGATGATGGTTGTGGGTGTCTGAATAGATGAAATAAATTGTGAAGAACTTGCCGCGGCGTAGTATTCACGAGCATTACTGTAGCCGATTGCCGGTGCTGTAAACCAATTATCAAATCCTTCGAGTGTTTTGGGTTGTGGACCATGCAGAGGACGGTAGACATCTGGCCTAATGCGAGACCATTGTTTGTAGTGCTTTAAAAGCATCCTAGTGAAGTGACGCTCGTAGACACGATTGCGTCCGTTACTGATAGATTCAATGCCAGCGATAAGATCGATGGGAGGGTTAACGGCAATAGCACGTTGTACCAACGCAGGAACGTTGTCTGGTGACTCTCCTAGAAACTTGAGTAGTACATTTCCAGAAAGTGATACCCCAAACAGCGTGATATCAGGACCGATGTTACAGGAGGACGTGTAGCATTGTTGAATAACCGCATGAATTACTGCACTGAGATCATCGGAGCAGCCTGCGTGGTAGGGGTGGCGAGCCCATTCAATGCCCGCACCACAACTACGCATGTCCCACCGAAATACCCGAACTCCTCTGGCAGTTAGCTTTTCTGTGAGACGGACAAGAAGCGGTGTGCGATGATGATCAGTAAGACCGTGGGAAAGAATAGCCACTTTCCCACCGGCTGACCATCCTTTTGGGCAATCTTCATGAAGGGCAATCGCGTCGCCGTCAATTAATTCAATCTTGTGGAGTTTGGCTTTGTGATCTGCAAGCTTTTGCGGTAATACAGTCGGCAAAATAGTTTGTACGTGAGGATTTTTCATCCACCAAGGTGGCCTAAAAGAAGCGTCGGTCTTATTCGACTTCATGCAGCGGGTGATCTTTCATTTTGAAAAGTCATGAGGTAGTTCGTGGGTAATTGAACTCAAGTTTTTCGTACTGAAAATGACGTTTTCAAAGAAATGTAGAATTGTTGTAAGACAGGCTTTATTAGTGATCCAGGCCGTTATGATTTGTGAACACAACACTATGATCTCTCATTTGAGTCGAACTCGATCAAATAAAAAGAATGAGTGTTTCTGTGAATCGCCAAGGATACACCAACATTTCAATGATGTAAATCGATCACCTCGTTAAGTTGTTTTCAAATTATATTTGGAAACAAAAATGGTACTACGTTCAGAATGTGCTGCCGGTGAGATCACCAGTTTTTAGACGGTGACAACTCGTCTTGGGCATTGTACTCAGATAGCACCTACTGTCGGTTATGGGTGGGTGACAAAAATAACCACGGGGTGTATGTGTAAAGCAGGTAGCAAACCTTTGGCTCTGCTTTCCTTTTGTTTCGACAAACACGCATTGATTATGCCGTCGCTGCCAACAACAATAAACTGAATTCAATTATGAAAAGTTTTGTGCAGGGCTCTGAAGCAACAGCAGCACGCCGCGATCAGTACCAACGCCATATCTTCTCCTTTACCAGCACAAATGTTGTCCAAAGTAAATGTGTCACACAAATTTGCTTCGTGACGGCAATATTTTCTGTGTTCTTAAACTGCTATTGTTCGGGCAATACAAATTTTATTTCTAAATTGTGAGACAACCTGCCAGCTACCGCGTTTACTGAGCGTGATATTTTGCTGCCAACACGGCTTCTTCGATGCAAAATTGTGCATTATCGAGTTTGGTGACGTCTTAGTTCCTCACTCCTCAAAGATTAAACCCTTCGGGACTTAGCAGTGCGTCGATTAAAAAAGGGGATATTCCCGCCTTTAGAAAACACTCTGATTCAAGCGGGCACACCCGTAGAAGGTGGGTGCGCGGCCAGCACTTTTTGTTTCAGCGGTTTGTTTCAACCGCTGAAACAGTCGGGGCGACATGATTCGAACATGCGACCTCTTGGTCCCAAACCAAGCGCTCTACCAGGCTGAGCTACGCCCCGAATGTGGCTCCTATTCAGAAACCGCCGAAGAAGTCTCAGAGTATAGCCAAGACTGATAAAAGGCAGAGTAGTAAAC
>Ga0114925_10000052_pt1 | contig 37583 bp, 50 predicted proteins | sample SumtaG_2_FD_87287 | JGI IMG/M metagenome (GOLD analysis project Ga0114925, IMG submission 87287) | Deep subsurface microbial communities from Indian Ocean to uncover new lineages of life (NeLLi) - Sumatra_00607 metaG | ecosystem: Environmental > Aquatic > Marine > Oceanic > Sediment | place... | reverse complement strand
TGTTGCACACTCTCGTACAACTGCGTCCACGCATCCTGCATCGCGTTTTCCAGCATGGTGCGCGTCTTACTCTCCAATGCCGTACCCAACTTCTGTATCTGCGCGTCCTGTAGTCCCTTGAAGTCCGACCCTACCGGGATAGGATTGAAGTCGAATGACAGTCGGAAGTGTTCGCGAATACTCGACGGGTTAGGATACTCGGACGGATCGAACGCAGTACCCAAGTTCTGTTCCGCAATCGAAACTAGCATCGGGTATGCAGTCTCGAAGACGGTTAACTTGGTGTCCATATCCATCTTACAGCGGGCCATAGCAGTCGTGTACTCCATGAACAGCGTGTTGGGCATGAGCCGCCCACCTGATCGCTTGCCTTGGTCGTTCACGCCGACTGTTGACCACGGCAGTGTCAAGCGGTAATGCTCGGTACGTGCTAGGTCAATCGCCTTGTGTACTGCTCGCAGCTTCTCGTCGGCTCCGACCAGCAACTTCTTACGTGCCTCAAACGCCGCCGCATCGGCTCCACTCGCATCAGCCGCATCCTTCGCAGCCTTGTGGTCCTTCACCTTGGCGTGCCACCGAGCCGTGTTCAACGTAACGAGCGTTGCAAAGTTCCGTATGTCCAAGTTCTCTGCAATCTCATCACTGGTGAACGTCGGGACGGGCACTGTCACGCCTTCGTCTGTCGGCTCTGAGAACACGTGTTCGGAAATCTCAGTCGCTTCAGGCACGGTCGCGGCGTCAGCTCCGTCGGCTGCCTCCAGCTCCCCAGCGTCAGCTTCGTCGGTTTGAATGGGCGTCTCATCTATAGAGGTTTGCCCAACGTCTTCCGACTCCTGTTCCAAGCCTTCGGCTATGATTCCCTCCAAGACATCTTCGGTAGACAGGCCATTACTTACACACTGTGTAACTTCCTGCTCGATTGCCTCAGGGCTGTCGGGTGGCGGCGTAGGTGCTGTAGTGATAACGCCCACCTGCTCGTCCGCGATTTCTTGCATAAAGTCCCCGAGTATGTCGTTCGTTTCATCAGGCTCGGTTGCCTGAACAACTACCGTAACTTCCTCGGGCGTGGCTGGCTGATCTTCCGGCAAAACAACCGGCTTATCGTCCAGTACATCGTTGAGCAATTTTCCAATGTCGCTGTCAAAATCTGACATGGTGCCTCCTAGCTGGCGTCCAGCATGTTAGCGTTAACGAGCAAGTCTTTGTTGTCTCTAACCCAATGGGCAAAGTCCTGACTCTGTAAAACTGCGGGGCAGCGCCGAAGCGTCGCCTTCAATCCAGCAACCTGAAACTCTCTGTCCATACGCTTGAGATAGTTGAATGCTGGCCTAGCAGTGGTTCCGTCTACCCGATGCGCGATCATCTGCATCGTTGCGTACTGCGCATCAGGTCGATCCTTGTCGGGCAGCTTGCACTTCTTCGGGTCGGCGACAATATCCTCAAAGGCCGGTAGTTGCTCCACGACTCTCAAGAATGAAACGAACGCGGCGGCAGTGCCTTCGCCGATCATACCGGCAGCTGCTTCCGTGAACATTTCCATATCCAACTCACCAATGAGGTAGGACATTTTGACAAAGGACCGGGGAGTAGTGAACGGTCCCGGCTTGTCGGGGGTTTCTTCCTTGAAGATAAGGCCGGGCTGGTGCCTCGCGAATGCGATAGCGGCCCAATGAATTGCCCTTACCTCTGCCCACTCGACCCATGAATCCAAGTCGGGACTGACCTTGATTTCCATACGTCTGTTGGACACGAACGCAAGCTCGCGCTGTACGCCTGACCGATCACTCTCACGGTTGCTTGCTGCAACTACCATCCACGTGGGAGGTAGCTGTGACTCTCCTACTCGTCCGTTGAGTAGAAGCTCGGCGGCGGGTTTCTGTACGTCATGCCCAGCCTGACGAAACTCGTCAAGGAACACAATGCCATGCTGCGGTGCGCCGACTCTCGGCATCCACGGTGCAGCGGTGTACTTCATAATGGAAGAACCATCCGAATCCTTGGCCGGTAAACCGAAGCCGCGCACGTCTGGTTGCTCAAGCGTAGACAGAAAGAACGGAGAAAAGCCTACAGGCTCCGCGATCTCTTTCGTTAACTCTTGAGCTACCTGTGCCATAGCCTCTGACTTACCAAGGCCGGGACCGGATACAATCTCGATGCTGAATCGCTCGCCAGTTTTTATCTGGCGTTTGAACACAGACTTAATTAGCTTTTTCGTTTGTCTCAAGTTCATGCTGTTTCCTTTGGTGGTGTTGTAGGTCGAAGTGTCCGACCTGTTTGGGGTTGGCACCAGCGGTACGCGCAATCACGGATGCAATCGACGTACTTGGTGGTTGTGGATCGTACTTCATGGCATAGATCATGCCGGTGAATTCGTGTCTGATACGTACCCATGCAGCTGTCTCAACGGCGTGGTCGTCAATGGTTTCTGGGTAACGTAAGATGATGCATACGTCCTCGCCATCTTCTTCGCTTATCAGGTACGGCAAGTGACTACCATCGTCTTCGGTTGCGCTCATTGACTTCATGATGTACCACTCTGACTTGGTACACGGCGCTGCAAACACAAATGTTTCGGACCCGTCATACTGGTGACGGGTCATATCGGGGTAGAGGATCATGCGAACACCGCCGGGACGATGAACGGGTCAGTGATTGTAGCGTTAAGGATTCCTTCGGCGAGTACTGTTATGCCACCGTCGCCATTCATCCACGGTTCCATTGTAACAACGAACCTGTCACGCCCTTTGTCGTCGTGGTACACCCTCGTCTTAATGCAGCCGCGCCAGCCAGCCGCCTGCGTGATAACGCCGGATGCTTTCGTGCCGTAGCGTTCCACTTCGTTGCCGCGCCCTTGCATTGTTGCTGCGAATTGATACTTAGCCATTAGCCTCTCCCCTCGTGCTTCTTACGTTTGGGTGCTGCCATGCGCTTGCGGTACTGCGCGGAACGTATGCGCTTTTGCTTGCGGTTCATTCCCGGTTCCAGTTGATGGGCCTTGGGCTTGCCAAGTAGCATATCAATCAGTTTGTTCATTGTCGTTCTCCATCATGAAAGTCCACACGCGCAGTCGCCGCGATATGTACAAGTAAACGGCGACTCCCGCAATTAACGCACCGACTGTCCAAGGCAAGTCGATCCAGTGTTCACGGCAGAACTCGATGTACCTCTCTAGTCCGTACCAATCTTGCACAGCCATATGAATTCCAACATCGGTCATGAACCCACACCAGAATGACCATGACATATATTTAAGCATCCTCATTGATTAAGCCCTCCAAGTGTTCGATCCACAATTCAACTTCAGTTTCCAGACAGATTGCCACACGTGTTCCTCGTAGATTCTCGTAGTCCTTCATCGTGTTCTTCATAATCTGCAATAGTTCTTCCATTTCATTTCCTCGGTTACACACTGTGTAAGGTTCGCGCCAAGCTCCGGGCAAGGAGAATGCAAAAAATCCCGTTACCCAACGCAAACCTTACACACTGTGTAACCTTGGTCGTTACACAGTGGTGTTCTTATGTTGCTTGCAGAACAGTTTGTCGATGCCGTGACCATTCCTTCGACTGCACTGAGCGGAAACCCATCCGCTTGAAGGCCACACTTCTTTCGCACATCGCTTAGGGTTATAAGAGTAGCCGCGTTCGTTGCCAGCCCATTGCCCGTATTTTTCCAGCGGGTATCTAGTCATAGCCGACACCCATGCAAGCCGCCCACTCGCGATGCTTGTCCTCTTTGTTGTACAAGTACCAACAGTCCGGGGCTGGCGGTAGGTTCATGTACCTTGGGGCCTCGGGCAGTTCATCGCCCTTCGCTTCTTCGACTCCCAAGATTGCTACTGCAAAGTACAGCGCGAACAAGCACAGCGCTGCGGTGATAACGCTCATGATGAATAACTGTAGCTGTCTCTCCCTTCGACTACTCACAGCATCCACCATAAGAACGTGCCGAAGATCATTGCGACAGCAGTTGTCTCCACAACTTCCAGCAAGATTCGCTTACGGGCCTCGGGGGTCGCAGTCACAATGTCAGCTATCCATAAGCCTATGTATACAACCACGACGAGTGTAACTATGAAATTCCAGTTCATACCTCTGCCCTCTCAGGTAATGCCACGTATGTGCAGTATGCAAACAGCGGCGTGAAGTAGTATTGCCCCTCAATGAGCGAGGCAACGGTGACGGTGAACCACGCGATGTAAACTATCAGCCGAATCAATGCGACACACGGTATGGGATTACTGCATTCGCTACCCACTTCCATACAGTCACGTCGAAGTACGAGCCGATCTTTATGCGTGTTGATTCTTCTTCAAACACTGGCAACTCGTTCATGATCTTGAAGTACTTGCTGATCCTGTTACCGGGAACTGTCTGTGCAAGAATCTCAGCAATCTCTATGTCCGTCGCGTCCATAGGTATGTCAACATCAATGGAGCGGCAACCAAGGATTTCATCCGGCTCGGTCAGGTCGTCGGCCTCACCAACGTCAAAGTCAAGAGCGCGAAATGGTTCCGACGAGTTACGAATGCACTCAAAGAGGTTGGATATTTCCTCGTCAATGTTACGCGCACCACCAGCATTAGGCAGCACGTTTAGTCTCGGCACAGTTACACACTGTGTAACTTCTGGCTCATTCATTTCAACGAGATTGTCTATCATCACGTCGAGTTCTTCCGCTGCATCGGGCGTCATGTTCGCGATACCGCGCAAGTCTTCCAGCATGAGTCGCAAGCCGGGGTCATGTTGCACTGCCCTTCCGCAATCCCTAACGAAATGCATCGGTTCCTTGATCGACTGCGCAACGGGTTTCGGGATTGGCTTGCCGTTTGCGAGCCAGTAGTCGGACACGTCGAACATGTGTCCACTGAATGACAGCATACTCATTGCTTGTAAGTACGCTTCCCTCGGGTCGTTCGTGTCTATCTTTATCCTTACGTTAATTTCAATCATTTCCTTTCGTCCTCTGTTGCCTGCACCAGTCCGTAAACTGGATTGTGAATGAATAAATATCCGACTCTTTCATATCGGGATACATCGTGTGCAGTCCTAGCGATACCTTCCGTATCCACGGTACGTAACTACTGAACTTGGTGACACCGCGAGTCATGCGCTCTCGTGGTGGTGGGCCTGCGTACGCGAGCAGTTTGTAGAAGTCCTCGTGCGCCGGGATGATAACGCTTGGTACAGCGTCGATGAATTCTTCATCGGCTAGTTGCCCAGCCATAATCAATTCATCGAGTTGTTGGTTTGCTTTGACCATTCCATTCTCCTGAACCAATTCTTGTATGCGGTATAGAAGCCCGCCCACTGTCCGTCGATTGACTTACCAGCGAACCATGACTGACAGAATTCCTCTGCCATATTTATCTGAGCTAGCCTTGCTTGCATTTCTGTGGCTGGCGGGCCTGCGTATGCGAGGAACGCAACGTAGTCGTCCTCTCCGTAGTTACTTGCCATCGTTATAGAAGCAAGCCACTCCGATCCACTGGCCGACGAGTATAATGTCGTCCTCACCGGGCGTGGAAGTCATAGGCGTGGCAGTCTTACCGTCAGGTCCCATGCTGTACATATCGAAGTAAAGATTGACTGGTACTTGCGACCTGTTCTTACGCTTCGGTCCATTGCCATTGACAGTTGAGAAGTCAAGGAACTGGTACGGGTTGCCCCACCGATCCAAGCCGAACTCGGACATATCTGTTGGCAGCTGATCATTGTGCGCGAGCCTGTACATTTTCAGCTTGAGGTTGAGCGTACCAACATCACCAATGGCAGCAGTCACCTTGGCCTTGGTGATCCATCCGATCTTCTGGTTCTTACAGTCGATGCCGCCAAGTATCAGCGGTCCCGCATACATTGCGAGTATGCTGGCAATCGCGAGTGCGATCAGCAACTCAATCAGGGTAAAGCCTTTGAACATTTTCATTTCTATTCTCCTTGAATAGTTACACAGTGTGTAAGTTTGGCCCCCGCCCCATGACTGTCAGTCCGTCACAAGGCATAACAGAATAGGGAGCGGGGGCCGCACAGTTTCTACCAGAGCCAGCCGAATATGGCCTTGAATACTCCGGTGCGATCCTCTTTGCCTACGAGTATCGCCGCTTGATTCAGATTCCTTACGCCTTCTTCGCGCAAGAATTCTTTGTCACCCCAACACTGGTGATCTTCCACGGCACATTGCATTACCCGTCCTGCTTGGAAAGCAAGTTGGGAGAGCGTTGTGTACTTACAGAAGACCGATTGCGTCGCAGACGACATACCAAACTTTACGCCCTGAACTGACGTACCGTCTTGGCATACACCTGTAATGAGCGTCGCCGCGCTCGCCGCTGCCACTTCGTAGTTGAATGCCGTAGACACTGAAGTGCGGTTGCTAGCATTTCCAGAGCCACGTACACCAGCGCTCGCAGCAGCATCGCCACCAACACCAGTTGCATTACCACCAGTAGCATCAGAGCTACCGCCAGTTGCGGAAGCATCGCCGCCTTCAGCGATACCCACACCAATGCCCGTACCATAAGCACTAGCATTGCTCGCAGCAGAAGCATCGGCGGTAGCACTAGCGTCAGATACAGAATCCGAACCACCACCATTGCCGTTTCCATTGCCATTGCCTCCGTCACTGTCGTCGTCCTCATCACATGGGTAGTGAGGATTGTTAGGGTTCTGGCATCCCGAGTTCTCGTTCGCGAGCGTCGGCGATGATAACGCCAAGCCCATTGCCAGTATGAGTAGATATTTTTTCATTGGGATTTCCTTCTTGGTTGTCGTGCGGTTAGATTTCATTTACAAAGACTTCGATCCAATCGAGCGCGTGTTTTGGAACACCACTTGCCACGCGCAGCCTGTCCTTACGGGCCTCGTCGGCTAACGCATCAACAAGAAAGAACCGATCATCCGGTTCCAACCTGTCTGCCGAGTTCAGAGGATCGTAGCCAATAGCTCTCGGTACAGCAGACTCAAGCACGAGTCGTGCTGTCTCCGTCAACTCGTTCGTTTCGGTGTTGAGCAACACGGGTAGTTTCTCGGTTGGATCACCACCTACGAGTTCGAGTAGGTACGTCGATTTTACTTCCATTCACTTCTCCTTGATGATGTTACACAGTGTGTAACTATTTACGTCTGCGACCAGTCACGCCGTGGAACCTGTACTCCTCGTACTCTGATCGCGCTTGTACTTCTTTCCTGCACCAGTTAGTAAACCCGCGCACGAATCGCTTCTGGGCCTTGGTGCTTGGGGGTGTAGCTGTCGGCAGGAACGAATCGAAATAGAACTGACACACCTGTGAGCGCCAGCCGGTACAGTCCCAATCGTATCGCGGCTCGCTCAGCCTAATCGGTGCGTCTTTGTGCTTAGCAGTCAGGTCTAACATGCGCCTCGGCAATCCCACTGCCAATAACGTCCCGACATATATCTCTCGTGCGCGTTCTACGCGCTGCAATCGTCGAGTCTGTCGCATTCCCACTTGCCTTCTCCTTCAGTTCATCTACCCAAGTCGTGTACCAATGCGCGTACCATCCACAGCCGGAGCCGTTAGGGATGAAGTTCTTAAAGAAATACTCAGCGTCCTCCAAGTACGTGTGCCAGCTGCGCTCGCCTTGCGGCCCAATGACGAACAGGCAGGTGACGAACCATTGCTCAACTACCGGACTCATGCCTCCACCTTCTTGAGATTCAACCACTGATACATGCTCATGAACCCATGCGGGGCGTGAGCGTGCCGCAGCCCGAGTGATAACGCCTCCCACTCATCGGCCAGCAGTTCAATGGTCCAATGGTTCTGTTCCTTTATGCGCCATCGCAGAGACGCCCGGTAGGATGATAGGACTGTTGCATACTCGTATAACAAGTCCTGCCTGAACTGGTAGATCATTTCCATGATCATGCTGTCCAGTCGGCACCATCGCCTCGCCGCATGTATGTTGGATTGGTGTCCGCCTCGCAAGTCTATCTCGTAGCTTGGCATACGATTCTCCTACTTCTCTGGGTACAGTTCGAGCATGGAGCGATCCGCCGCTGCGATGAGATCGTCGTCACCCGCAGTCACAGCCTTGAGGAACGTGCGGTGTCCTTCGATGCGGGCCTTGATTCTCTCGCCCAGCGCGGTGAACCCATGATCGTTGTGATCCAGTTCTGCGATCAGTTCATCAGCGTCGTCTTGGCTCAGCCCGACGAATACCATTTCACTATCTATGCTTCTCATGCGTGTTCTCCTAGTTACACAGTGTGTAAGTTTCGTGTGCGTTGATGGACGAAGTGGACGTGCGTCCATGTCCTTTGGCCGCGTAATGTGATGGGCCGTGGGGCCTTGGCGCATCATGTCTATAAAGTCCACGTGTTTCTGGTGAACAGATATAGACACATACATTTTACGTCAGGCACCTATCTCCCCTCGGCCAAGCAGCAAAACGGGGGTTCTTCTCTATTACTATTGGACTTTATAGACTTAATAGCTACAACTACTGATACTATCACGTTTTTGCCGCCTCTGATACGTCCACCTTGTCCACTTTGTCCACGCGCAGTGTAGTAGTAGCCTGCCACGTAGCTGCGATGATAACGGCCCCTCAACTACCACGTGTCAAGCCTTGGGGCCGGGGGGTTTTAATCCCATCGCATCATCGCCTCCTAAGTTACACACCTGTGTAACATCTGTTATGAGGTTTGTCTGATCTCACACGTGTAGGCAAAAGAAAGCCCCGGTCGAAACCGGGGCGATCTACCTACCACTTGATTGAGTGCTTGAAGGCCAGAGTCTCCAAGTCGTTCTGGAAACCAGCGAGCCGACTCCCCGCACGTACATCAAGGTTCATGATTCGCGAGATTGAAGAACCCGTAGCTTTGAGCGGCGTGATTTGCTTTGCCGCGTTGCTTGCGTCCATCAATGCCAACGCTTTGTTAAGCGCCGGTTCGCGATGCAGACACGTGATCAATCGCATGGCAGTGTGCCACGTGAATGAATCATGGGTGTCCGTGTACCGATCAACCGCTTCCGCAATGCGCGGATACTGCCGAACGATCTTGCGTACCTCGGACTTGCGAGCCGCCATGCTTACGGCGCTCCACCCACGCAAACGCGCAACCGTGTCGGCTATCGCATTCACGTCCTGCTTTGGTACAGCGTTGCCGCCATACACTGTGACCAATGAAGTTACACACTGTGTAATCACATTGCCCTGCTTTGCAACTGCGCCAAACACTTTGGCAATCGTGTTTGCAACTCTCGTTGCACCCTTGCTTACCTTTGGCGCTTCCTTCTTTGCCTTAGCCATATCATCCTCCTGTTGGCTACCGTACTCTCATAGTACGGTTCCTAGGAACGATGTTACACAGTGTGTAAGTCCGTCGGGGGGTGGGGTACCGGGCCAAGGGGGGGCCACCCCCATGCGTGTGTTTAGGTAGTTCACATACGCAGCTACTAAAAATGAATAGTGGGCTTTATATACCCACACAATGCGCCCACGGCCCCCCGGCTCTAGTTGTCGATTGACAACCGGACAAAAATACCAGCACTTCCGAATATATGTAGGTAAAAAATAGCCCAGAGGCTATAATCCCCGAACGAAATATAGGTTGAGGACACGTATATGGAAACTGCTTGGGTACTTTGGTACATGGTCGTGACAATCTCCGCGCAGGGGAACGAGTCGCTCATGCCACAAAAGCAACCGATGGAATCTTTTGACATATGCGTTGCAACGGCCCTGAATCTCTTTGACTTGGAAATCCCCGGCGAACTCCGGTTCGACAACGTGATGTGCGTGGACATGAATGCGCTCGAAAAGAATTAGGGCCTTAGGGCCTGTGGGGCGTTGACAGCGCCCGCGAACCATCTATAATCGAGGAACCAATAGTTCTCAGGCGATACCCCCATGTCCCTCAAACGAGATGTAGCAAACGAAGATTATGTCTTCGGAACAAAATCCAGTCAGGCGCTTCAGGTCACGCGCTGGACAGGTCAACGAGTCGGAGTAACTACTGGTCCGGCTGCTGAATTGATCCAACTACCCACCGGCACCGAACTGATCGAGATTACGGCTACTGAGAACGTGTACGTAGCGTTCGGCGATGGCACAGTTGTCGCAACAGCGACGATTGGCAATGACGCATCGCGCTTGTTTTTGGCAGGAGTTCAGATTGTCCCCGTGCCGATAGACAGCGGCAATGATCTGCCCTTCACGCACATGTCAGTAATTGAGGAATCGAGTCCGGGTGTTTTCCAAGCAGAGCAAGTTGACTAATGAGTTCGATTTGGCCCCAGAGACGTAATCCGCTCGAAGATCGGATACTACGTCGCCGCAGAACTCCGGCCAGTGCCCTTCCCGGTCTCGGGGAGTGCAACCTACTTATTAACGACAACGACCAAAGCAAACTTCTGACCAGCGATCTTTCTCCGCCGCTCCGGATCGACGGCGGCGCATTCTTTGCGATTCCCCCGCCCAAGTCTGTCGCCAGCATGGTTCAACTGCAGGTGCGGAACAATCCGGAGAGTATTTCCGGTTCGATCCGGTACGATTGGGATTGGAAACCCGATGGTACTCGTGTATGGACATGGCGCGATAATCCGTCTGCTTTTGCTAGTTTCAAGCAGTACGACGTGTCTCCCGCATGGTCGATCACGCCCGGTGACTGGACACATTTATCGGACCAACTGCTCGGCGGAAGTCTGGCTCGAACATTCGAGTGGAGTCCTGACGGCACAAGACTGACAATGCTCCGACGATGGTTCAGTAGCTTCCGCCGGATCGATCAGTGGGATCAGTCGGCTACTCCATTCGACTCGACTGTTCTTGGTGCAGTGATTGGAAGCGTCACGTCGTTACCCGGTGGCGAGTTCAATATGCATTGGAAGCCGGATGGACTCGTCATATATATTGACCGCCTTGGCGGAATAGTCAACGCCTATGCGCTTACCGTACCGTTCGACCTAACTACTTTTAACAGTACGCCCATACAGACATTCGACTCGACAGTTGATGCAGGTGGTCGTTCAATCAGCATGGCATTTTCATCCGACGGAACAAGGTGGTATAGCATCACGTCGGGGAATTTACTCTGCCAGTGGGACTGCAGTACTCCATTCGATGTTTCTACGTCGGGAAGTTTTGTAACCGGACCCAACGTGAATCTACCGACGACGCTGGCGATACCGAGAGGGTTATTCCTGCGGCCTGCTACCGGCGACCTTTTTGTGCAGCAGGATCAGAACGCTGGTGGCAGCAATCAGGAAATGAAGGTCTTCGGATGATTGACCTCGGCTCCCAATACCCTATAATGCAGAAAGACCAACGAGCGGACCCAGATGGCTAACAAGCGAATCCCCGAGCTAGACCCTGTAGTAACAGCTGCCCAGACGGACAAGTTCATTGTTCGCCAGTCTGGCGATGTCGAGGATAAACATGTAGATATGGATGTCATGCAGCTCGCGCTGCTGATCACCGAGTCCCAGATCACCGACCTTCAGTCCTACCTGCTTGTCGAAGCCAATGACCTCACCGCCGCAGTCGTTTGGGACGATATTCCGGACGCGAACGTACCCGAGAGCGCCGTTACCCAACACGAAGCCGCTCTCACGATCACCGAAAGCCAAATTTCCGATTTACAGGCGTATTTGCTCACCGAAGCGAACGACCTGACCGCCGCCGTCGTTTGGGACGATATTCCGGACGTAAATGTGCCCGAAAGCGCGGTCACGCAGCACGAAGCCGCTCTTACGATCACCGAAAGCCAAATTTCCGACCTCGCCCATACAATAGGTGTTTCCGGACTCGGAATTTGGAAATATCGGACTGAGACGACTGCGCCACCGGCCACTGGGCAAATCAGGTTCAATAACGCGAATATTTCGCTAGCTACCGAGTTCTATCTCCATGAGACGAATGAAGGTGGCGTAGACGTTTCGACGTTCCTCGAACTTTTGCTTCAGGACGGTTCTGCGCTATTTATACAGGACCAAACCGACGCCGCTAATTTCGTAATGATCGAGATTAGCAGCAGCACGGACAACGGCGTTTACCGCACATTCGGCATACAATCCGTAATTGAGGAAGGTACCGAGCCGGGACAGAACGACGACGTAATTTTGATCACGACCGGCCTTGCATCTGCTGGTGGCGTTACAGAGGTTAATGACCTCACCGCGTCTGTTACGTGGGATGACATCCCCGACGTAAACGTGCCAGAGAGTGCGGTTACACAGCACGAAGCCGCACTGACGATCACCGAATCGCAAATTTCTGATCTGCAGTCGTACCTGCTTGCAGAGCTAAACGATCTCACCGCAGCTGTCGTCTGGGCGAATGTTCCTGATCTGAATATTACGGAAAGTTCGGTTACACAGCACGAAGCCGCACTGACGATTACCGAGAGCCAGATTTCCGATCTTGGGCATACTTCTGAGATCAACGACCTTACCGCTTCAGTCACATGGGACAACATCCCTGACGTAAACGTACCTGAGAGTGCCGTTACACAGCACGAAGCTGCGCTAACGATTACCGAGTCACAGATCAGTGATCTACAGTCATACCTGCTCGATATTACCGGCGAAGAACTCGCTGATCTTTCAGATGTCGTAAGCGCCACGAATACAAATCGCTTTGCCTTGCTCGCGAATGGCACTACCGGATATGTTGGTCGAGCATTGGTCGAAGCAGATATTAGCGACCTTCAAGCCTATCTCACATCGTTTACTGAAACGAACGATCTCACCGCCGCTGTCGTTTGGGCAAATGTCCCCGACGGCAACATCACTGAGAGTTCGGTTACGCAGCACGAAGCCGCAATCGACCACGATGCGCTCACAAATTTCCTTGCCTCTGAGCATTTCACTCAGGCAGCAATCTCGATCACCGAATCGCAAATCAGCGATCTTGGGGCATACCTTGAGAATATAGTCGAGGATACGACGCCCCAGCTCGGCGCTGATCTGGATACAAACGGTTTCGACATTGCCAACCTCGATACCACTTCGCTGGACCTTAGTATTACGGCTGGCTCCGACGCCAGTGGCATTGGCGGTACCCTGACACTAAGAGCAGGCGCAAGTGGTGCTAGTGGAGCGAAGGGCGGCAGTGTCGTAATCGAAGCAACCAACGGTGCAGGCGGTGGTGCAGAGGGCGGTGATATTTCACTCCTTTGCGGTAACGCAAGTGGATCAGGTGATGACGGCGGTGACTTCCTAGCGATGGGAGGCAACGGCACTGGCGGTGGCGGCGACGGAGGTACGGCTACAATAGAAGCCGGTCGCTCAGTTGGCGGCGGTATCGGTGGTATAGCTGCGGTAGTAGGTGGTGTCGGCGGCAATGGCGCTAATACTGGCGGAATAGGCCGGGTCATCGGTGGTGTCGGCGGCGATAATGGCGGCGATGGCGGCGATGCAGAAGTCACGGGTGGTGCTGGTGTCAGTGCCGCTTCTGATGGCGACGGTGGCGACGCTGTAATCACAGGTGGTGCAGGAGCAGGCGCAGGAGTCGATGGAGATGTCGTACTGGCAGTAGTAGGAGCCACGAACATTCTATTCGATCACGCTACAGGCCGATTGGAACAAGGCGCTGAGACCTATGCTTATCAGTCCGAGTTGGCAGGGGCCGAGGCCAATGATCTCACCGCTGCAGTTGTCTGGGATGACATTCCAGATGCGAATGTGCCTGAAAGCGCCGTTACGCAGCACGAAGCAGCTCTAACTATCCTTGAATCTCAAATCACGGATGGCACAATCTTTGGTAGGATAGCCTCCGCTGAGACCCTTACTAATACTTGGGGTTGGGTTGACAATACTGGTATCCAGTTCGGCACAGGCAATGATTGGTCGTTCTTATTTAATGGCGCGGACCTGCAACTTCTTTGTACTCCTACTACTTCTGCGTTCTCAATCTTCCAAGGTGCCAACATAAAGTGGGAGCTTGACCACGATGCAGATAGGATGTGGTTACGCGACGGATACACCTTCCGCATATCTAGCTCCGACGATACCGATTTCGCAGAGTTCAGCCACGACCTGACTGATTTCCTCACCGCGTTCACGACCACAGTCGATTGGAATATCACTGGCCTTTCAGGACGTATCCTGCAAGGTGCAGAGACTCTGGCCTTCGTATCAGAGATACCAACCGTTGTCGTAAACGATGTAGTACAGGCTCGTCGCACGACAGACCTGATACTCACGACCTCCTACGTCGATGTCACGCTCGATACGACAGACGTTGAATCCGACGACACTGAGATCGAGCATGACGCCGTTACCGATAGGATCGTCGCCAAGACAACCGGCCTTTACAAGATTGGCTGGGAAGTCGATGTCGAAAACTCAATCTCCTCGGGCAGTGTGCTGATTACCGCTGACGGTCGAGTTCGCGTAAACGACACGGGCGTAGAGGTTCCGGGGTCTATCGCGCAGCAAGGTTCATTCCGCGATACGTCGCTTGATTCCGAAAACTTTAACTGTCATGTCGGCACTACGTTCTACGTCAATCTTACAGCCAACGATTTTGTTACACTGCAGCTTAGAAAGACAGAAATTCCCGGCGGTGACTCAGGACAGTTTGAAGCGGTTCGGACGATCCTGACGGTCGAGAGGGTACAGTAATGGCTAAAGTCGTAGTTACAACGTCACAGGACTGGTTGAAGATCGCTGACCTTGCCGGTGGTGATCCGAAGCAGACTATGTACTCCCCTGCCACAACTGAGCTGGAAGTTCCCGATGTTACTCAGGCAGCGCTCGATGCAGCGCTATCTGACTACGAGGCGAACCAATCGACATACGACGCTGCTACTGCCGCTACCCAAAATACGGCTAGCAGGGACGTTGCCAAGGCGAAGCTCAGCGAAGACAAATGCTTGCTGGGGATTCTCCAAGGCGTAGTAGGAGAGATCAACCTTCTCCGCGCCGAGCATAGCCTCACCCCTCGTACCGAGGCCCAAGTCCTCACTGCAGTCGAGAGCAACATCGATAGCCTGTAAATTCCAATTTGATTAGTGGGCGTTTTATGCTACAGTGCCCGCTCAACTCAAATTCGGAGTTTCAGATGTCCAACGTACGTATCACAGCTACCGGCGATGAAGGTATAGAAGTCGAAGTTCTGCTCGGCGTAACCAGTCGCGGAAAACACCTCGTTAACTCAGGCGACTCTATCGATCTCACGGTCGGCGGAAATCAACGCCTCGTCACAAAACAATCAGACAAAGCAGCCTCGACTGCCAAAGCCGCCATTGCAGTTGGCGCTGATGTCTCCAGCGAGCCTGAACCCGCTGCCGACGAAAACGGCAAAGAAGGTTTCTTCAGCGACTTCTTCAGTAATGCAGAAGTTGATCCTGAAGCTCCAGTACAGGGCGATCTGTTCGACGACGAATTCGCCAAGTCAGACAGATAATGCTGCAGTGGATTATTATTGTCTTTACGGCAATACCGCCGAATACGCCACCGAAGGTACAATACATCCCGGTAGCGTCTGAGGAACTCTGCGAAGGTAATATCGAACGCTGGACGCCTTTATTCGAGGCAGAAGAAGGGCTTATCTTCCGCTTCGAGTGTCGAAGGATTAAATTCTTACCAAAGGGTGAGGAGGATGCTGAGACAGAAGGCGAGGAGGATGCTACAGTCAATGAATGAAATGGTGGCTGATAATTTACGTAATTACGCCACACGGCGTAACAGCCTTCGATCTTGAATATAGTTCGAGGGCCGAGTGTACCGTTGCGCTAGTAAAAACCATTGAGATAAGAAAGGAATACGCTGACAATGAAGACAAGGTAATTGAGTGTAGTCGATACCCAATACCAGTGAGGCAACCCGAAAATCCGGAGTTAGAAGTATGAGATTTTGCGTGATTATTTTGATGTTAGGGCTTACTGCCTGCGCAACAACTCTCACGGATGAGGAAAAAGCCAAATGTTCGTCATCGGAAGATACAGAGACATGCTTAGTAGAAGCGTTGGACAGCAAGAAAGCAGAGGAGCAGTATCGTCGCGAAGACAGGGATACTCAGTTTCGTGAACAGTTTTATAGAGATGCTGCGACGTGTAAGGCGCGGGGCGGTGCTATTTGGATTAGCCGTCACACACCGCGCTACTGCCCCGGCTCCAGAAGCCCCTGCCCGCCCGATTGGGGCGACTCCTACTGGTGTCAGTAATATGGCTGCTGGCGACGACGAAAAGCCGCCAACCAAATTTCCCGGTCAAGTACTGATACGTGAGGCGGAGATGGATGGGCGTGCAGTGATGTACGTGCAGACGGTTTTCTGGGTTGCGTCATATGTGAGGCAGCGATCCGCAAAAGGCGACGTGACACAAGAACAGCTCATCGAGGAATTCGCGATGAACGTCAGACAATCGATAGACCCGGAATGGAGACCAGACGCATAATGAATCGCCGGATCAAATCATCGCTCAGCGCACTACCGTATCGCGAGATGCTGGAGCTGAGTAAAGAGGTCAACGAAGGATTGCGACCATATGGTGATCCCGATACAACTGCCGTCGCAGCGGTACTATCTGGGCTAGCCGATACCGAGGATACACAGGCGACGAAGGACGAAAGAACAATTCTACACTCGATGTTTACCCGAAAGAAGCAGATTACTATTCAGCCATTCGACAACGGTTTTAAGATCGATATTCCTGCACAGAGCATCACTATCTACACCGATGATCTGCGTGATGGAGTTTCACAAGCGCTCGATAATCTAGTAGCACTGAAGGTGTTAAGCTAATGCCCAGAAAGTCAATGGATGGAGTTCGCATCCACCTAATCCTAACAAAGCCGCAGTACAACCGTATGCAGAAGCTCTCCGAAAAGAGCGGACTGCCTATGAGCGAGTTGATGCGCCGAGCGGTCGATACGTACCTCGGGAAGAAGAAGTGATGGATGTTCATATTACGCGAGAGATTCTGGCGTACCTTTACTCACCGGAGTTTATGTTTGTCGTAATGGTATTGTGCGCTACGGTACTTACCGCAAAGCTGATTAAACGAAAATGAAACAGCAGGCGGTAATCTTAGTACCAACGCTTGTCGAGTTCACGAACCCCGGCAATGATCTGCAACGTACCCATCATGCTCAGACGCTATGTGATGGTTTTCCAACAATCATGATTGGGGAGAATTCGTTTGCGCCAAAACTCCTTCTCGTAATACCGCAGGATTCGCTACCGGAGTCACCGCTTGTGTTTGACCCACCGCCAATGGCCGCATAAAAAAAGCCCCCAAGAAGGGGGCGAGGAGATGACGACTGCCATGAAGACTTCCAGAGTACAATTATTTAAGGGTGTTCACAACCCCGAGTTAGTTATTAAAGCAATACGGAACCTGCGAAACGGAGACACAAACGCTGGTTCCTACCTGCGCGGTAGCATTCAATACTTGGAAAGATTTCCAGCGAACCCGCTTGTAGTACCGTTACTTAGGAGAGCGCTACATGAGTTCGGGTGACGCTGACCCAAATGCGCTAAAGTTCGTTACTCCGCCGACTGTCGGGAAGTTCATGCTGGACAATTCTTTTGTTCGGCTAATCATGGGGCCTGTCGGGTCCGGAAAATCAGCTGGCTGCTTTATGGAACTTTTGCGGCGAGCGAGGCTACAGGAACCTAATGCACGAGGAATTCGACAAACACGGTTTGCGATTGTGCGTAACACTCTGCAACAACTGCGGCAAACTTGTCTCGCTGACATCATACTCTGGCTCGCCCCCATCGCACACTATCGTGTCACGGACGCTACGATTCAGGTACGTTTCCCACTGCCGGATGGAACTAAAGTGGAAAGCGATTGGATGCTCATTCCGCTGGATACTAAGCAAGATCAGCAAAGGCTACTCTCCCTTAATCTCACAGGAGCATGGATCAGTGAGTTTCGAGAGATTGATATTGGACTCATCGACGCGATTTCTGGTCGTCTTGGGCGCTTCCCCTCTAAAGCAATCGCAAAGCCTACATGGCACGGTATTGTTGCTGAGTCAAACCCTCCCGATGAAGATTCTGCATGGTATACTAAGCTCGAAATTGAAAGACCTCCCGCATGGGCATTCTTCCGCCAGCCGGGTGGACTGACTCCAGAAGCAGAGAACGTCGAGAACCTCCCCAACCTTCCAGACGGGACCAGCTACTACCAGAACCTCGCGGACAACAATAACTCTGATTGGGTAGATATTCATGTCCACGCGAAGTACGGCAAGTCACTCGGCGGACAGGCTGTCTTCCGTGCATCATTCAAGCCGAGCTTCCATATCGTCAAAGCTGACGAATTACTAATTATAGATCAGATGCCCATAATGATCGGACAGGACTTTGGTAGAACGCCCGCCTGCCTACTCGGACAGATAGATAACCGGGGACGACTCGTCGCCCATGACGAATTAACGTCGGAAGATATGGGGATCGAGCAGTTCGCTACGACGCTGCTTAGGCCGTTGCTCATGACGGAGAAATACGTGGGCAAGAAAATATTCATGGTCGCTGACCCGAAAGGTCGTGACAAGGGGCAGACCAACGAAGACTCGCCATTCGACGTACTGAAGCGGCTAGGATTTGATGTTTACGCTGCGCCCACAAATTTTATCGATCCCCGTATACGCGCAGTCGAGCAGCTACTTCTGCATCAGGTAGACGGCGGTCCCCAACTTATAATCTCGGATGCCTGCACGATGCTTACTCAAGCTATGAAATACTGGTACCGCTACCGTCGAAAACAGACGGGGGTATTGGAAGACAAACCGGAGAAGACTCACCCGTGGTCCGATGTAGTCGATTGCCTCCAGTACATGGCATTGAGTACCAATGCGAATTATCTGGGGAAAGTGATGGCTGCGATGAATCCCCGGAAACCGAAGCCTGCTCCTCCGGTGGGTTCATGGACTTAATCTTCCGCAGGCTGATCGATAATCGTAATCGGCTGTGCTTCCTGCCCATCGCCAGTATTGATATGGATAGAGACATTGAAACCCTGACCGATGTTATTCCCCTCCGCATCGATTTTTCCAGTTTTGCCTGCGAGGACAGTGAGCTGCTTGATGCTGTCAATCTTGGACTGCGTGCTTCCTTCGCGGTCGTGGATGACTTTATCCAGTACGGGAAGCGAATCCTCCAGCAGAACCTCCGCCTTCATCATGATCCGCTTACCAGCATTCATGTCTCCTGACAGTTTTTGGAGAGCATCCTTGAGCATGTTCCGGAATGCGGGAGTGACTTTCAGCCTGTCCCACTGCGCATCGGATAGCTCGTGCTTCTGCTTGATGCCATCGGCATCGGCAAGCCCTGCAGCTAACTCCGCGCAGATAGTGGCGCTCAGATGGCTAAGGTCCAGCTGGTCGTCTCGTACGGCTAATTCGTTCATGCGACCTACAAGTAGATTGACAAGACCTACATCATACACGCAGAATAGACCCTATGGCTATTAACGGCACACCACAAGCAATCCCTGTCAACCCCGGCGTCGGCAGGGGGCTGCTTCGCATAGTCTCTAACGACCAGCTCATTCAGCAAGAGCAAGCTGCATTCGCGCAGCAAGAAAAAGAAAAAGAAGACGCCCAAGTTAACGACAATCTCGCTGGGCACATCCGGGCCAGAATGACGGATATGCGCAACTTTAGAAATGCGGAGGGTATCAGTGAAAGATTACTAAATTCGTTACGTACCTACAAAGGCATGTACGACGAGGGCAAGCTAAACGAGATCAGAGCTTTTGGAGGCAGTGAGGTCTTTGCCAGAGTGACACCTACTAAGTGTCGCGCCGCCACTGCGCTCCTTCGAGACGTATATCTGGGCAGCGAACGTCCGTACGACATTGCGCCAACCCCAGAACCCCAAACACCCAAAGACATCGAAGGCGAAATCCAGCAGTTAGTGAACATCGAGGTGAATACGAACATGCAGAACGGTGTTCAGATTGACCAGCAGATGATCGCCGACCGCGTAGAGGGACTCCGCGTCGCTGCCGAACAGGCTGCTAAAAAGGTTGCTCATGACGAGGCCGGTAAAGCTACCCTGAAACTCGACGATATTCTCGTCGAAGGTAATTTCTACGAAGCGTTTGCAGAGTTCCTGATTGACCTACCTATTTTTCCGTTTGCCGTCATGAAAGGCCCAGAAGTTCGTCGGGTCCACCAGACCAAGTGGGTAAACGGAGCGCCAGTCAAACAATCGATTCCGAAGATGTTCTGGAAGCGTGTATCGCCCTTCGATATGTATTGGTCCCCCGGAGCTGCTACCGTCGCGCAAGCCGAGTTCGTGGAGCGCATAAAAGTCACACGAGCCGAGCTATCCGGCGTCAGGGGGCTTCCCGGTTATAATGACGATGCCATCAACGCAGTACTGGATATGTCCTACGTCGATGGCCTGCACGAGTGGTGGGACACGATTGACACATCCCGCGCCGAGCTTGAGGATCGTGAGAGATGGGCAAGGACCGCCACCTCGCTGATCGATACTGCAGAGTTTACAGGACACATATCTGGAAGACTGTTACGGCAATGGGGTAAGTCTGAGGAAGAAGTTCCTGACGAGCGTGCTGAGTATTTCGTAACAGCGTGGCTGATAGATCGGCACGTCATTAAGGTCCAGATCAACCCAACTACAAGTGACCGCGCTCCATATTACATCACCGCTTTTGAGCAGATTCCCGGTAGCTTGATGGGCTACGGCGTGGTAGACCTGATGGAAGATGTCCAGACGATCTGCAACGCTGCCGCTCGGTCGCTGGTTAATAATGCCGGTATCGCATCAGGCCCGCAGGTGGTCATCAATGACGCCGTACTGCAGCCTTTCGAGACTGACGATCTATTTCCGTGGAAACGCTGGCATGTGAATTACGACCCGGCGCTCGTCTCCTCTGGCACGAAGGCAATCGAGTTCTTCCAGCCGCAGATCAACGCCGCCGAACTCATAGGTATCTACGAGAAGTGGTCAGTCATGGGCGACGAGATCAGTTCCATTCCGAAATACATGACAGGCAGCGAGAAGGTTGGCGGTGCTGGTCGTACTGCGTCTGGCTTGGCAATGCTCATGGGCAACGCAAGCAAGACGCTTCAAAATGTCGCCGCATCCATTGACCGCGACGTAATCAACCCCATGCTGCACCAGTTATATGACATGATTATGCTAACCGAGCCGGGCATGTTCCGGGGCGATGAGCTGATCGTCGTTAAGGGCGTGAACCACGCCGTGAAACGCGAGCAGGATCGTATGCGCCAGCTTGAGTTCTTGCAGCTCACAGCGAACCCGATTGACATGCAGATTCTCGGTATTCCGGGGCGTGCGAATATCCTCCGAAGCGTGGCCGATAATCTTGGCCTCGAACATGAGGCAACCATCCCAGATGATGATACAATCAAGCAGAACTTAGCGGCACAACAGCAGGCGGCAGCAGCGCAGGCGCAGGGTGGTGTTCCGCCAGAGCAAGGGGGTGATCCTAACCAGACACCTGCCCCAAAGGACGGTAGGGCGGGACCTGAGGCTGCACGTGAGGAGGTTGAAGGCGATTTCACAGGCCCAACCGGGCGACCCGGAATGAGGGCTGGAGGATAAAGCAATGCCGAGCAAAGGTAAGAAGTACGGAAATGCATCGCAAGTCACGGTACACATCGATGACTATGGCGGTATGAAAGGCGGTGAGGGTTATGCTGACGGCGGATACGCTGACGGCGATTCTGTGAAAAAGCAGAATAAGCCCAAAAAGCCGAAGGCCGGTAACAAAAAGCCAGCCTCTACAGCTGACGCCATTAAGAATACACGTGCGCGCCAGATGAAAGAACTTGGTCTGTAGAGTCATATAGGGTAGTATCGCCCTGTAACTCTCTCCCATACGTATCAGGAGTTTTGAAATGAGTAAGAACACAGGCCAACATTCACCCTACGGTCACAACAACGAGAAGTTTCTCGGTGACACCAAGGGTAATGCCGATCTGGAAACTAATCGCGACTATGCCGATAGCCTCGGCGGAAGCGGTGAAGCCCATAAGCCGAAAGGCGCAGACAAGTTCTGCGGCCCGACGAAGGGTAACAGCGATCTGCCTACCAACCGCACCGAAGGCGTGAGCATGGGTAATGCACCCGGCCCGCACAAGGCTGGCGGCAAAAATGCAGGGCGGAAGGACTCGTACTAATGAAAGTATCCCATAAAGGTACTCGCCCAAATAAGCAATTTCGTGTGTCGGGTGTTGACGGTTTCAAGGATGTCTCCGTCGGCCCGGCAAAGTACGACGCCCGAATGCGGGGCGACTATTCAAAAGATGGCAAGGCGGTTGCCGCAGCGAATAACCTTTCGCTCGATGACCAAAAGGCCAGAGCTGAGCGATACGGCCTTGATCTCGATTCGAGTGAAGTCGTAGGACTCGGCCTCTTTTGAACGTAAAGCTAACACCCAAAGTAGCACAAGCGTTTACGAATCTCCGGGTAAGCCGGGATTTTGCGACAGTCCTTGAGTGGATTTTGGAACACCGAACGCAGTTCCGTGATGAATGCTGCACAGCAGAAGGCAATAAGCTCTACAGATCGCAGGGCAAAGCCGAAGCTATAAACAACATTCTGGACGGTAACGCAGAGGCTCCGGAAGTATTGGAGAAATTTAAGACACAAACCCGAAGGTGAATACGCCATGAGTGCGCTCCCTAAAGAAGTACAGAAGCAAGTTGCAGTAGCGAATGCCATAGTCGAAGACATGAACAGAACGCCCGAGGAACGTGAGGCAGCAGCAGCAGCAGCAGCCAACGAACCCGCCGCCGCACCCGCTGAGCCTACGGCAGAACCCGCCGCAGAACCCGCCGCACCCGCCGCACCCGCCGCCGCCGAACCCGCCGCAGAACCCGCCGAGAAAGACCCGGAACACAAGTACAGGGTCCTGCAGGGTAAATACAATGCGGAAGTTCCGCGTTTGCAGGGTGAAGTGAAGGAACAAAAAGCTGTAATCCTTGAGATGCGGCAGCGCATAAACAACACAGAGAGCCTGCTCGCCGCAATGCAACCCACTGCCGCTCCCGCTGCCGCCCCCGCCGCTGAACCCGCCGCAGCACCAGCCGGGATCACAGAGGAAGAACGAGTACAGTTCGGCCCTGACCTGATCGACGTGATTGAACGGGTAGCCGAGGCTAAACTTCAGCCGGGAACTACCGCAGCTCGTCTGGACGGTATAGATCAGCGCTTCCAACAGGTGGAACAAAACGCTTCCCATGTGCAACAGAGTGTGGCAAGATCAGATCGTGACAAAGTGCTTGACGCTCTCGAAGCTGCGGTCCCAGATTGGGAACAACAGAACGAGAACGAAGATTTCCTGCATTGGCTGAATGGAAAGGACGCTTACGCAGGGGTCGCGAGAGGGCAACTTCTCACAGAAGCATATCAATCGAATGACGCCGTAAGGCTGATTGCGATTTTTAAGGGCTTTCAGACAGAAAACGCTGTCGTAAACCCGAGCGAGCCTACTCCGGCAGCACCAGCGCCGGAACCACAGGCAAAACTCGACGATTACGTGGCCCCCGGAACGCCTAAAACCGGGACGACCAGCGCTCCTAACGAAAGCGGTAAGCGAGTATGGACTCGTGCAGACATTGCCCGATTTTACGCAAGTAAAAACGAGTTTGCGAAGAAACGAATACCAGTCCCAGACGAATATGTGAAACTCGAAAAGGACTTAATCGCAGCTCAGCGTGAAGGAAGGCTACGTTAACCGTTAAACGATTATTAGGAGTAGTCAAAAATGAGTTTTCCTCTAGGTACCCCCTTCGCTGGGTCAGACCCAGTAACACCGTATTCCGGAACCTTCATTCCGGAAGTTTGGAGCGGTAAGCTCGTAGAGAAATTCTACGAAGCCACCGTTCTTGGCGCGATTGCCAATACGGACTACGAAGGCGAAATCAAGAACCAAGGCGACTTGGTGAAGATTCGTTCTCGTCCGACAATCGTGATCACTGATTACGAAGCGAATATCGATCTGGACGTTCAGCGCCCATCCGAGCCGGTTCAAGATTTACTTATCGACCGTGGTAAGTACTTCAACCTCGCGCTTGATGACGTTATGGAAGTTCAGGCCGACATCGACCAGCTTTCTATCTGGGCAGAAGACGCCTCAGAGCAGATGAAGATTGCTGTCGATGGTCAGGTTCTTGACGACATCACCGATGTTGCTCTTGGCGGCGCAGATATTGCCGCTGAAAACCGTGGCCTGACTGCTGGAGTTATCTCCGGCGATCTGGACATTGGTGTGGCAGCAACACCGCAGTTCGTCTCTGGCTCCGGTGCAGGCGACCTTCAAGGTGCCGACGCCCCCAACGCCGAGAAGATCATCGACTTCATCATCAAGTGTGGTCAGGTCCTCGACGAGCAGAACATCCCCGAGTCTGGCCGATTCCTCGTGATCCCGGCATGGCTCGCAGCTCGCATCAAGCGATCTGAGCTGAAAGATGCATCTCTGTCCGGTGACGGAACGTCGATCCTGCGTAACGGTCGCCTCGGAATGATCGATAGGTTCACGCTCTACCTGTCGAACCTGATCCTTCCGGCTGGCGGAACCCCGACCGCATATCCGCTTCTGTTCGGCACAACTGCCGCGCTGACCTTCGCCGCACAGTTCACCAAGCTGGAAACGATCCGCTCCGAGCGTTCGTTCTCCAACCTCTTGCGTGGCTTGCAGGTTTATGGCTTCAAAGTCGTGAACGGCGTTGCACTCGGCTTGGCGCACGTATCGAAAGGTAACGAGTCCTAATAGTTACCAAGGCTACAGACCCCGGCTGTATCTTCGGGTGCAGCTGGGGTTTTCCTCAGGAGGCTATCGGTGGCTACGAAGACCTACGAAAATTTGGTTACAGAAGCACGAAAGATGCTTCAGGACACAGATACCAACCTCCAACGCTATACCGATGAGACCCTCATCGAGCTTCTTAATCGCGGACTACGAGACTTGGGCACGATGCGCCCTGACGTTTTCTACGGCTTGTTCGCTGCAAACTCTCTGAATGTTCCCGAGATAGTTGAGTCCGGCGCTGGCGTAGGCCAGATCGACTGGACCGATGTCTTCACTCTTGAGTTCCAATTCTATACGCCCTTGGTAGGATACCTCGTTGGCGTAGCCGAAATCTTCGACGACGAGTATACTACTGATGGAAGGGCGGCTCTGCTACTTGGGCAGTTCCGCAACCAAGTGATAGGACTCTAAAGTGGCTATCGAGTACACAGAAACTTTTGAGCAAATACTCAAGGATACGTCTCCGCAGACGCCGGGCATCATACGGGAGCTAGCACTACGCGAGCTTCGCCTCGCCTGCCGAGAGTTCTTTGAGCGGTCGTATGCTTGGATAGAAGAAGTTCCGGGTATCGATACACCCGCCGGTAACGTCCCCGTTCAGATCGTTGTCCCCGGTTCGGTCGATGCAAACGCCGATCCTGACTTCGGCGACGTAGTGCTTCTGCTGAGTCTGGATGGTGTGGATGGCGCTGTAGTTGCGGTCGATGACTCGCCGCTTAATAGCTCAGTAATATTTCAGGGAGCCGCAGCACTAACGACTTCGTTTAAGAAGTTCGGTACAGCTTCACTTGATGCGACTACCGGCGATCCATTGGACTATCTGGAAATCCCCCACAACGCTGCGTTCGTAACAGGCGATGGCGACTGGACGCTTGAGTTTTTTGTCAACGCACAGAATCAGGTCGGTGGGCATGACTACATCAATCATGGTGATGGAAGTAGCGGATTAGCTAATTGGCAAGTCCTGAATTCCAACGGAGTTTTACAGTTTGCTTACTCTGACAATGGCGGTGGCAGTTTCAATAACTTTCCGTTCTTTGGAGCGATGGCCGCGAACGGTGTCCAGTCACACGTCCAGATCACTCGGAGTGGCAATGACCTGTTTGCGCATATCGATGGTGTGAAGTCCGGTGCCACAGTTGATGTAACAGGTGTTACGATTGGTGGCTCTGGCGTCGTACCGATCAACATTGGTTCAAGAAATCAAAATCCGGGCGCAAATATCGCAGATGCAGATGCGTACATAGATGAAGTCCGCTTCACAGTCGGTACTGCTCGATATACAACTGCTGATTTCACACCTCCAACTGAAGCATTCTCCGATGCCAGTAACTCTGCTGACCCGAATACCGAGGTCATTGGGATACTGACCCTCACACTCAGGAACGTCAGGATACCGCCGATTGGTCAACGACCTCCGCTGGACGATCCTGACTTCACTTCAGATGCCCCCCGAGGCTGGTTCGTTACATCGAACCCGGATGAGTTCTTATATTTCCCTCGGCTGGAAACCTCTCTTGTAGGAGAGACCGATGCAGTGGTAGCAGTCATGCCTTCCTTCGACACTCTCCTCCTACCACGACAGGTCACATTGAAGTATTATGATGCAATCGTAGAAGGGTACCTGTCTCGGGTATACAACCACCCGAACAAGCCGTACTCTAGTCCTGCGGTAGCAGCACAACTTCGGCACAATTTTTTGCGCCGGATCGGTTACTACATGGCCCAGCGGAAGCAGGGCTTCAACAACTCTCAGCAGTGGACGTATCCACCGAGTTATAACGTGAGAAGGTTAGGCGGAAATGGCTGACATTGTATTTGTAAATAACGCGAGTTCATTGCTCGCCGCATCGATAAACAACTTGGACACTGTGATCCAAGTGGGTTCAGGTGACGGTACGCTATTCCCTGTTTTTACCGCTCCAGAGTTTTTTGTGGCTACGCTGGAAGACGACGCTGGTAACATCGAAGTCGTTCAATGCACGCAGCGCGTGGGCGATCTCCTGACAGTTGTTCGTGGGTTCGACAACTCTGTTGCACAGTCATTCGCGATGACTACGACACGTATTGAACTTCGCCTGACCGCTGTAGTTGTGGAGGAGTTCATCCAACGTAACGGCGACATCATGGAAGGCGACCTCGACATGGACGGTAATAGCCTTACCGATGCCGTCATCGATGGACCAAACACTCAGATGATTAACGGTGAGATCGTTGACGTTCCGCTACGCGGACTCGCTGGCGTCTCAACCAACGAAATCGCTGTACCGATAGACGGTACCAGCCGAGCCACCGCTGGAGGCGCGAACATCCGCGTTGAAGGTGATGACCTTACAGGTGATGTCGCCTCGGCCACCGAGACTTCGGAAGGTATTGCTGAGATCGCTGATCAGACGGAAATGGATGACGGAACGGATGACCTTCGCTTCGTTACCCCACTGAAGTTTCGCGATACCGCCGCAGCCCCGACACAACGGGGTACGCTCCGTACTGCAAATATTACGCAGACGGAAGCTGGTACTAGCGATGATCGCGCTGTAACTCCAGAGTCTTTTGCTGGTACCGCTGCAGCAGAAGGACAGATAGGTACTATCGCAATTGCCGAGCAAGCAACGGTGGACGCTGGCGTAGATGATACGCAGGCAGTTACACCCGCCAAGCTCTCTGCTTTCCCTAATCTAGCTGGGAATCGACGCGGCGCTCTGGCAACCCATAGTATTAACTTCCCCGCCCCAAATACAGGAGGCACGAATCCGTTCCCCCAAAGTCCTTCACCGCACCCATTTAATACGACGGTTTTCGACTCGGAAGGCGTCGATGAGATTCACAACGATAGCTCTAATAATACTCGGCTTACGGTACCCGTCGGTAGCGGCATCACCGCGATCCGGCTTACATTCGGTTGCGAGTGGGATACCGACCCCGGAGGACGCCGCCATATGCAGATCAGGAAAAATGGAGGTACAGGAGGCGTTGATCCCAGCATGGCTAATTTCAAACCTTTTAGTACATTTGAAGTAGCTGGTAATGGCGGACCAAAGGGCAGTCAAATAATTTCACCAATTATCTCCGTAGCGGAAGGTGATTACTTTGAGTGCTTTTTGGAGACTCAGGCGGCACAGACGGACCCGACCAATACAATCGCGAATCAGAGTTGGTTTGAAATGGAAGTCATAGCGTAAGGTGCTGCGATGGCTGGTTTCAAACTAGAGGGCTTCCAAGGTTTAGCGCCACGTTACTCCGAACGTCTCCTGCCGCCCATGATGGCGACGATAGCCCGGAATACAAAACTCCTCAACGGTGAGATACGCGGCTTCCGCCAGCTGTTCGCGCAGCAAGACCTGACTGGTCTCGCCTCTACGGTGCGCCGAGTACTCCGCGTGCCAGATACTCCCGATGACGCATTCATCGCTTTCGATTCACGAGATGTGAGCATCGTTAAGTCGCCGCTAATTAACGACGCCTTCGACCGCTACTTCTGGGCAGGTGATGGTCGCCCGAGAATGAACACCGGCCAAAATATAAGGGACGGACTCGTACTGGATGGGTACCTTTTAGGTGTACCCGGCGTAACTGTAGCGCCAACTGTTACACCTCCTGTTGGGTCCGACGAAACCCGAGCCTATGTATATACGTTCCAAAGCCCGTACGGAGAAGAAGGCCAACCGTCGCCGCCAACACTTGCTACAGGAGCCGAGAACGGAGATTGGGAACTGACTGGACTACAGACAGTTGTCCCCGATGCATCAGAACGCCCGACGCTTGTCTCTGAGGATGGTGGCTACGTCAAAAATATCTACCGCACTGTAGCGGGTAACGCTAGCACAAGTTTCTTTTTCGTTGCGCAGATTCCTTTGACAGACACCGCGTATTCTGATACGGAACTCCTCAACCCAAATGTGGAAGTTGCTTCCCGTAACCTTCTTGAGTCTACGGGTTTTGCTGAGCCACCCACCGACCTCGAAGGATTCGTCGTCATGCCTAACGGCTGGCTGATCGGATGGGTTGGTACCAGATTAGTTATGTGCGAGCCATATCGTCCTCATGCATGGCCCGTAGAGTACGAACTAGGAACCGAGTTCCCTATTGTGGCGATTGGTGTTTTTGGAGCCACTGCCGTGATCGGTACTGAGTCGCAACCTTACTATGGGCAAGGCGTCCACCCAGTTTCGTTCACCCACCAAAAGGTCGATGAAGTTATTCCTTGCCTGTCTCGGCGCGGCATGGTCTCTACACGTGCCGGTGTGTACTACCCATCAATAGATGGATTGGTCGCAGCAACGGGTAGTGGTCTCAGCGTCATTACGAGAGATATACTTACCAAAGAGGAGTGGGCAACATTCAGGCCAACCGATCTGTTTGCATCCAACCTCGGCCTGCAATATATCGCTTTTAGCGACAGCAATACCGGATTCATCTACGACCCACAAGAGCCGAGCGGCAAACTTGTCGAACTGGAAGGCATCACACAGGTCGAGGGGATTGAGACCGATCCGTATACAGGCAACGTGTACCTACTCAAAGATGATCGGTACACTGAATGGGACCCCGAGATTCTTCAACCGGGATTGTTCCCCGACCGTATACCGTGGCAGTGGAAGGGCAAGCTACTGCAAGCCCCCAGACCGCTAAACTTCGGAGCAGCCAGAATCCAGTTTGATGTCGGCAGTATGACTAACCCGTACTCGACCGTGGTGACGCTGATACCATACAACGAAGCCTTATTCGCAGCGGCACCTAGCCTTAATACGCTCAACGGCCACGCACTCGGCGGCACTCCTGCCCAAAGTCTCGGCCTTGTTACTGCACCCACCGCTGAAATCCGACAGCCGTTAGGTGGGAGCCTCCTATACAACATCAACCACCTACTCCAAGTACCATTTTCGGTACGGTTCATCGTATACATTCGGGACAAAGGCAGATTCAATAGGAAGATAGTGGATACCGTTGTTACGGAGGAGAAAATACTCCGCCTGCCGACTGGCTTTAAGGCCGACCTGTACCAGTTTGAGCTGTGTGGCAATACAACTGTATACTCGCTTCAGGTAGCGGAGACGCCGAAACAATTATCCGGAGTGTAAGATGCCCAGCTTAACTACAATAGGAAACAGGGCATACCCGAGCATACCCGAGATCACCAATGATTCGGCTACCCATACTATTGCTCTACAAACCATCAGAGAAGCGATAGCAACATATGAGCGTAGAGATCGTGATGTCTTAAATTCTTTCGTGCGGTTCGGGGAGCTGGTTGACCTCGGTATTATTAACGAGGAGGGCGATCTTATCCTAGAGGTCGGCGGCATCGGCAGTCTTACTGTAGAGGATGAGGGTACCCCTCTTGCTACCCTTGCCGATACCCTTAACTTTGTTGGGGCAGGTGTAACGGCAACTGGCGCTGGTGGCGTCAAGACCATAACTATTCCCGGCGGCGGTGGCGGCGGTGTCGATTCGTTTGAAGGCAGGGTGGGTGCGGTCACTGCAGTTGTCGGTGACTACGCAGGATTATATGTCGATTCATTCGTGGGTAGAGTTGGCGCGGTCGTTGCAGTGGACGCTGACTATGCTTCGTTTTATCTACAGAAAGCTCTGGTCGCTGCTCAGACTGTCCTCGGCGATGTGACATTCACTAACAAGATTACGTTTACGGACGTTACTGGTGTTCAGTTTGATCCGAGTGTCGAGCTTGATTTACGCAACCCGTCGGACGACACGACATGGTTTTTACAGTACACCGCCCAAGGCCCCAATATGGGGCTGGCCGGGAGCGACTTCAACAGTGTGTTTATGGACTTCGGTTCCAGCTTTACACACTTCCGAATGGGCGATCCGCTCCTTATGACCGAAAGGGCAGCAGCAGTGAGCAGCGTTACTGCTCGTGGTCAGATATGGGTACGCGATGACGCGCCTAACATCCTGATGTTCACCGACGATACTGGCACCGACTGGATCGTGGACCTTACACTGGCATAAGAGCTTGCACTTCCCTACCGATTAGTGTCTAATTAAGGCCCACTAATTGGAGACCCCAATGGCAAACTACACCAAAGAACAAGTGCAGGCAGCTGTAGGAGCTGGCCTCGCCATGACCGACCCCAAATCCCAAGCACCAGTGCCGATGTGTTTCGCCGCAGGCGCTCTGATCCTGCACCAACTTTTGCTTGAGGTCGGCAATGGTAGTCTTGCCCTCGTCGGCACCGCTCCTCCTAAAGACCCCAAGAAACCGAACCCTCCGGCTAAGCCGCCCGGCACGCCGAACTCGAAAAAGAAAAAGGTCAAGTCCAAACGCCTACGGGCCATTAAGAAAAAATGATCGACGAGATCATAACCGATGTCCTCAAGGCAGAGGGCTGGGATAAGTACACCAACGATCCCGCCGACCGGGGTGGCCCCACCAAGTGGGGCATTACCCTGAAGGCGTGGGGTGAGTACCGTGGCCGTGATGTCTCTGAACAGGATGTACAAGCTATCACCGAGGCACAGGCTCGTGACTTCTATGAGAAGCTGTACGTCATCGGCCCGAAGTTTCACCAACTGCCTCCCATGTTGGTTCCACTCGTCGTCGATTGCGGTGTGAACCACGGCGTCCGCGCTGCCTCGAAGTGGGTACAGCGGGCCATTGGAGCCAAGCAAGATGGCTGGATTGGACCGAATACACTCACCCAAGTGGCCGGTACCAACACTATAGCCGTGTATTTACAGGTCTGCGCCTACCGCCTTCGCCTGTATGGCCGTCTCGTCTCATCTGACAAGGAGCTGAAAGTCGCACAGGGACTCGGCCTCAACCTTCAAGCCAAGTTCGCGGCAGGCTGGAACAACCGGGGCACGAAATTCCTGATGGGGCTTGCCGACACCCTCAAATAGCAGGTAGAATGGCCCTATTAACGTAGGAGCCATGTGTGCTAAAGGGTATCTTAAAATTCTTGGCTGGCGGAGCTGCCGAGCAGATCGGCGAGTACTTCGATAATCGGCAGAAGCTCAAGCAAGAACTCACCCTTACCAAGTTGGAAGGTAAGATAGAGGTTGCGAAGGCTACAGCGCTAGCCAAGGTACAGCAGCAACAGAACGTCCATACTTGGGAGATGGCTCAGATAGCCAACTCCGGCTACAAGGATGAGGTCGTCCTCGGCGTCATACTATACCCATACATCGGGTCGTTCATTCCGGGTATACAGGACTCTGTTTTGGTCGGCTTCCAGTATCTTGCACAGATGCCGTATTGGGCGGTCGGACTGACCGTTACAATCTTCCTCGCGATCTATGGTATACGCCACAAGAACGCATCGAAACTAAACGCACCCGGCCTGAGAGATTCAGACGTGGAGTCGAAGTGAGAGCGATACTAACCAGCGCTTTACTTTTACTCTGCACCTCCGCATATGCGGACTCTTGCTGGAGCAGCAACACACGCCTAGACTATTGGTGTGCGGCTGAAGCGTACGATGCCAAGGGCTTATACCAACTGGCAGGTACTATGCGCTGCGGAATCTTGGAGGTTAGAAAGCATTTCGTTACACGTGAGGAATGCGTAGCAGCTAACATGAGGCCACCGCCACCGCCACCGCCTATACTGGTATGCGAAAAAGAGGAACACGAAGAAGTAGAAGTAGAAGTACATAACAATCTAGTCGAAAAACTTGAAACAGTTGCTCGTAAGCAGCAAGAGGACGAGCAGAACCGAAAGATGTATGCCCAACAGACTTTGACAGAGCTAATGGAAATGGAACAATGATCCCCGTCGCCGTTAAAGTTGCAGCTGTTAAGGTCGCAGAGTACGTCACATTTCTTGCTGTGTTCGGTACAGTCGGTACCTACTGGATCAATACTGAGGTAGAGCGCCGAATGGGAGAGCTGGCCCAAGACCCTTCCAAGCATCCTGCTGTAGTGACACTTCAGACCGAAGTTAGAGTCATGAAGGAAAGCCAAGTTCGAGTTGAGCGAAAGGTCGATGCCTTCTCTACCAAGTTCCTCGAATACCTAGAGAGGCAGTCGCAGTAATGCCCCAAACTAACAAGTACTATGCGTTCCAACCCGCCACGTCGGGGGATGCCATCTTTGGTATCGAGCGTCTTGCGGATATTGAAGATGAGCTTCGAGTACTACATGAGGCGCATTACAACGAGACCGAGACTCTCTACCTCGACACTCCTTTCGATGCTTCGTATGACCGCTACCGAGCGTCCGAGGCAGCAGGGCAATTCATACTGTTTACAGTCCGTCTAGGCTCGACACTGGTAGGCTACCTGCAGTACTATGTATTCAACGACATGCACACCCAGATGAAGCAGGCACGGGAGGATGCATTTTTTGTCGTCGCGGAGCATCGAGGGCAGAAGCTAGCCCCGGCAATGCTCTCTTATGCCGAAGACGCACTCAGGCAGCTCGGCTGCACTATGATTGGTATGTCCAGTAAGGCACCCGTTGGTGGGCCTGATCTGGGACCGTTTCTGGAGAAGCGCGGGTACAAGCCCGTCGCTATCTTCTACACGAAAAAGTTAGAGGGTTGAGACATGTGTTGCAGTGATCCACCTCCCGCACCCGATCTTGGGCCAGCTGCCGAAGCGAGCATGGAAGTAGCTCGTATCAATCAGGAGACGGCTAGAGAGCAGTTGGATTGGGCGAAGGAGCAAGATACAAGGAACCAAGCGCTTCTCCAAGAAGTTCTGGATATTCAGCTTCCTGCTATGCGGGAGCAGTTTGAGCAGGCGAGTTCTGATCGTGAGCGATACAATACTCTGTTCAAGCCAATGGAAGACGCCTTCGTTAAAGAGGCGCAGGAATATGATACACCTCAGAGACGTGCTGAAGCACAAGCACGAGCGATCTCTGATGTCAGCAGCCAGTTTGACGCTCAGCGTACGAACGCTCTCCAACGCCTTGAGAGATACGGTGTTGATCCATCCCAAACTCGCAACGCCGCGCTTGACGTTGGTGTGCGAACAGCGCAAGCCGCTGCCTCCGCCGGTGCAGCCGGTGCAGCCAGACAGCAAGTAGAGGGAACAGGACGGCAACTTCGTAGTGACGCGATCAACCTTGGCCGTGGTGTGTTGACTGGTGCCGGTCAGTGGTATGGCGGGGCTGGAGCAGCCGGTGGGCAAGCTCAACAGGGCGCATTAGCCACCACTCAGTCGGGCATTGCAGGACGTACGAGCAACCAAGGGTTCAGCAATCTAGCCTTGTCGGGTTACGGCCAAGGCGCGAACATCATGACTCAGGGCTTTGGAAACGAGATGCAGAGCTATAACGCAGGTGTTCAACAAACTGCTGGGATGCTTCAAGGCATTGGCAGTATTGCTGGCGCAGCTATGGCTATTAACGACGGCGGCTACATCGAAGGCGAGTACGAAGTCATCGATCCGGAAGGTGATGTCGCTGGTCCGGGCGATGGTTCCGGTATCGATGACCAGATTCCGGCATACCTGTCAGACGGTGAGTATGTGATCCCCGCTGACGTTGTACAAGCGAAGGGCGAGGAGTTCTTCGATAAGCTACTTGAGAAATTCCACACGCCCGCAGAACAACAGAGAGCGATAGGCTAATGGCCCAAGGACTTGCTGCATTCACTGAAGGCTTCGGTGCTGGTTACACAGGTGTTCAGAAGTCTCGCCAACGTAGGCGCATCAATAAAGCGCTTGACTTGGAGATTGCTGAAGGCACTCTGAAGCGACAGGGCAAACTGTCACGAGCTAATGAGTTCCGAAGAAGGGCAGAGCAGGAAGAATTCGAGGACTACGGCGGCGACCTGAAACCAACATGGGGCGAGAAGCTCGGTGGTTGGGCCAAGCAACAGGCCGGTAAGATCGGCGGTGCTATCGGTGGTGCTATAGGTTTTGGTGGCGGTGAGCAGACTCAACCCGGCACCCCACCCACTGCCGCTGCACCTGTGATCCAGCCTATCGCGCAACAGCCACAACCAACGGGTCGGTTTGGACCAGACTTCCGTCAGCAGCCAGAGCCACAGGCTTATAAACATGGCGGTGCCGTACGCCACATGGTCAAGGCGTATTACGGTGGTGGGAGCGTGAATAGGTCGATGCAGCCAACACCACTGGCTAATGGCGGACGCGGCATACCTGCCAACCGATCAACACCGGGAAGGACTACTGGTCAGATACCGGGAGGCGGCGTAATGTTCGCTGACGGCGGTAACTATTCATCTGCTCTCCATCGCGTTCCACAGACGCTAGCAAATGGTGGCCGCTCAACGCCCCCGATAAATGTCCGCAGCACCGCCAGCACTGCACTGCCACTGCAAGATGGCGGTCCTTTAACAGAAGACGAGAAAGCACTCAAACGTGCCAAGCAGCTTCGAGAGCAGAGAGCGAGAGCAGGCGCAAGAGCGGAAGCACCTGCCGCACCGAAAGCCCCAATGGAAGATGTAGCACGTGATCAGGCTAAGCGCCAGCCAGCCAAGCCCGCCGCCGAGACCGCTGCAAAGACACGTACAAGCGCTATCTCTGGTCGAGAGGTAGCGGTAAAAGCCAAAAAGCCACCGACATTATCTAGGATCGCCGCCGCTACCAAAGCCGGTGGAGCTAAAGGTATCGTTGCATCCGGAGGTGTAGGAGCTTTAGCCTTACCTGCAGCCATGAAGGGTGCGGAGTATCTTGGTAAGACAGCCGGTGCTTTAGCGACTGGACAGGACATAACTGATCCAGAGATTGGATTGACCGAAACCGAAACCTACAGAAAGCTGTTGGGTATGGACCCGATTGGAGACGAGAACGAGTTGGTACGCCTCGGTGGCGATGTTCTTGCGCGGGGTCTTGGGACACTACAAGAGATCGGCGATGCAATTACGATGGGCTACGCAGATGACATATCAAATTGGGTTGTCAACAAACTTTCAGGGATAGATGAGACAGCAGCCCAACCTGCACCTACCGCACCTTCACCTGACCAACCTGCACCTGATCAACCCGCAGGCGGTTCTCCAGATGGTCCACCCAACCAAGCTATCACAGCTCCCGCACAGGATGATCCCGAGATAGATATGGCGGGTCCAGAGATGCAGGGCGTCATGCCTGAGGATATGCCGTCACATAGTGTTGAGGATTGGGAGAAAGAGCGGTACTCCGCCGCTGCTTATGCTATTACTCAGGGACAAGACCCCAACGCTGCCATGCTGGCGATTGACCAACAGCAACAGCGTGGGTTCCTTCGGTACCTGAACCAAGCACAGAGACTTCTCGTAGCCGGTGACGGACAAAGCGCTGCACGATCAATGTACGCCGCATACTCGTACTTCCCCAACGGTACAGATGTACGGTTCGGCATAACTAAAGGCGAGAGCGGCCAGCCCATATTGATGGGCATGGGTAAGGATGAAAAAACTGGTGAGCCGATCAACGATGGTAAGACTATGGCTATCACACCTGAGACCCTAGCTGTGATGGCAGAGAACGCGACCAACCCTTCCGCGTGGCGTACATGGACAAAAGATTGGCGAGAGATGGAGCAGCAGATTCGTGAGTACGAAGAAACTGGCAAGATGACAGCACAGAGCGAAGCTGACTACCGAGCTGACCTTGGTGCAGCTGCAAAGGGTCGTGCCCGCGCTGCAGAAGCAACAGCAGCAGGCGGCACTCCCTTGAGAGAGTCTGACTATCGCGGTACAGCAGATCAGCTTAACGAGATCATCTACAACGATCCCGACGTAGACCCAGACGACTTTAATTCTCTCTCTGCTGTAGGTGCGCGTGCCAAGCGAATGTACCCGAGCCTCGATAATATGGAGATCGGCGAGTTCATCGTGAAAGCATACAAGGACGGCCTTGGTCCAGATGACATTCTCGACGAACTGGATCGACTCCTATCGCGCCGATAAGTTATGGCATCGTTCAGAAAAAGGTACGAAGAACTTTTTGGCCCTGTCCCCGACTATGATCCAATAGAGTTAGAGGACAGGACCCAACAGCGTGCGCTCGATATACAGGAGAGCGCTCCAAGTGCATCCCCGGCCCCGGCCCCGGCCCCAAGACGAAGTGCTTTACCAATAGGTGATTTTGGGGGTGGCCCTGAGGAACAAGGTGTCCTCGGTAATCTGGCCGACCTCACAAAGACTGGTACTGCGATGGGTGCTGAAGCACTCGTCGGTGGTGTCGAGTACGCTGCACGGCAGCTTGCTCCTGAGGAACCCGGTGCTGGTCAAGAGTTTCTGGGGGATGTAGCCTCTAGGCTACAGGGTACACGTGGTGAGCTGAGAGCGTACCGAGAGAACATCTACGATATGATGCCTCCCGACGCGATTGAGAAGAAAGGCGCAGAATTTCTTACGCTCGATCCCGACAAAACAATCTGGAAGGGTGGCCCACTTGATGTAGGTGAAGCTGTCCTCTATAAGTTCTGGGAATCACTGCCGATGATGGTCGGCACTATTATCCCCGGCGCTGTCATGATGCGCCTCAAAATCCCCGGCGCTATTACCTACCTCGGTGCATCCGAAGGTGGACTATCTGTCGGCTTTATCGCTAACGATATTACCGACGGTATAATGGAGATGCCTGAGGACCAACTCATCGCGGAGTCACCGAGATATGCAGAACTACTCCAAGAAATGGATTCACCGGAAGCCGCGAGGGATCAACTCGTCCGCGAAGCCCAAGGGCTTGCCCCTCTCATTGGTGGTGTTGCGGTCGGGGCAATATCGGCGGCGGCTGGTCGATACCTCCAACCAGTCATCACAGGTAAAGCAGGGTTAGGTAGAACTCAACGCGCTGTTCGTGGCGCAGCATCAGAAGGACTTGCGCAGGAAGGACCTCAGGAATCTGTGGAACAGCTGGCTGGTAACATAGCCGCCGCTGTGTACGACGGCGACCGAGCTGTGCTGGAGGGTCTGGCTGAATCATACGTGCAAGGC
>Ga0114925_10000051_pt1 | contig 37632 bp, 53 predicted proteins | sample SumtaG_2_FD_87287 | JGI IMG/M metagenome (GOLD analysis project Ga0114925, IMG submission 87287) | Deep subsurface microbial communities from Indian Ocean to uncover new lineages of life (NeLLi) - Sumatra_00607 metaG | ecosystem: Environmental > Aquatic > Marine > Oceanic > Sediment | place... | reverse complement strand
GTGTAATTAGCCAATCGTTTTATTAATTCTTCCTTGAGTTTTTTCTTATTTCTCCACTCATCGCATTGGGTATTCTGTAAACAACTTAGGCAAAGATCTTTTCCAGGATAACAATTATTGCCGTAAACGGTTTCACCTTTCTTTAATTCTATTTCATTACCACACAAATCACAATAAACCTTACGCATCTTGCTCCTCCTACTGTAAACAATAAGCAGCAACAAAAAAAAACGCTACAATAACAATAGATCCTATGGTATACCTTAGTATCCTTTCTGTTACTCTAAAAAATTTATTCATTTTCGTTTTCCTTCTCTTTCACGTAATCATAGAATTGTTCTGCTACTGCCCATGCTGTTTCTGGTGATCCCAGCTCAAATGTTTTTTTATCTTTATCGTGATATGAAGTGCTTAGCAAAAGTTCCCAAGCCATGCGCTTGATTTCCTCGTACTTTTGTTTTGTCGGATTGTTAAGACACATGTCACAAGCCTTATTGTCTGCTGGCTTTCCTGTTTCACGATTACCTAATCCGCATGTTTTGCAGCTATCCATCCTCTTTTCCTCCTATTTCAGTTATTGTTCAAATCTTACTAGTAAAAGTACCGTTTATCTCTTTAGAATTATAGATTACCAATGAAAATTCTTTACCGTTATACTTTATAATTTCTTGCACAATATTTCCTTCATCGGCTTTTCTAACAAGTTTATCAAAGAGCTTCACAAACTCATTCACAGTTATAATATCTTTCATGCTTTCTCCTTATGGTTTTCGTTTACTCATTTTCGTTTTCCTTCTCATATTCTGCTAAAATTTCTTTTCGTTTCTTTTGAATGGGGGTTTCAATTTCTGCAACTTCTTTATATTCTTTCACGAAATCATTTTCTTCGTGACTGGTTCCAGAAATAATTTTTACTATTTTAACTTTGCAGCGATGACAAACCCAGGTATTTCTCCATGCTGGTGGACAACTTAACATCACCGAATTTTCTAAATTACCGAGATTCCACATAGGCCTATCACACTTTGGGCAATGAACTCTATCATCTAGACATTTCATTTTCGTTTTCCTTCTCTTTCGCCAATTTTTCTTCAATTTCTTTTTCATCTTTACCATACGCTAAAATATTTAAATCTTCATCGACTAAAAGTGTTCCCCCGCCCAAATACGTTATTTCAAGATTACTATCACAATCTTTCTTTTTAAACAATTTTAATATTTTACTTATTATCCACATGATCTTTCTCTTTAGCGAAGTTGTAGAATAATGTAGCACAATGCCAATATCCTCTTAGCATTTGGTCAGTATCCCCCAAATATCCATCGTTAGTTGATTTGGCTCGTGCAAACATATCAAAAGCCATTTTCTTGATTTCCTCGAATTTTTGTTCTTGTGGTGTTTGTAAAACAGGAGTTCCATCCTCTATTACCAAATCAGTTTTTTTAAAAAGATCTATTTTGTCTGCTGGGATCACATATTGTTTTATGTGTTTTAACTGTTGAAGCTCCGCTTCTTTTTCGTTTTTTCCCCAAGCTAAAATCTCGCCTTTTTTTGAAATAATTACGCAACCACTAGCAACATGTGCAAATTGCATTTGTTCTTCTTCTTTCTTTCTAAACAAGTTTTTAATTTTATTTAACATCTGCTTCCTCCTGTTTCGCTTTTGCGTGCTCGTAAAACTTTTCTGCCATTTGCCAGCTTATTTCAGCACAATAATTGGTGGGGGGACATGTTCGCTTGTTATCAGCATACATTTGTTTAATGTTTTCATAATTTGTATTGCAAAATTCCCAAGCCATGCGCTTGATTTCCTCGTACTTTTTTAAATCTTCAGCTTTCTTTATTCGTACGGCATCGGCTTCTTTAAATAATTTTAGATGCTCCTTGTTGCAAAAGCTAAAATAAACATTGTCGGTCGCAAGATGTTCCTTGCTTGGAAGTATAAGCTTTCCACAATAAGCACAGTCTAAAAATGTGCCAGAACGTATCGGTTCCCCTGGAATTAACTTTCTATGATCGTTTAAATCACTCATACGTTTTCTCCTGTTTTTCATTCGCCAAATAGTATTTTTCCAGCTCATTATGCATCTCGTAAAAAATTTTAAAGCTTCCGTAAACCGTGGTACTCTCATCAAAATACTTCATAATGAAAGACTCAACGTTATCAACCGTTCCCTTAATTTCAAACTTTTCAAAAAGTAGTTCTGATAATTTTTTAAAGACTTTCATTTTTTGCTTCCCCCTGTTCTGTTTCTCGATATTCATCCCATCGTTTCCCTGCGAATATTGCCGGATGGGTTTTTACTAGATTTTGCATTTCTCGAATAAACGAATCTTTAGCTCGTTCTTTTTCTTCTGCTGTTAATTCAGGCAGCGGTTCATAATCTGTGCTTCTGCGGGGTGGTGGTTGTGTTTTTTTCATCATGGACTTTTTCCATTCGTAACCGCATTGGCATTTAGTTTCTTTCGGCAATTTGCAACGCTTACACTTCGGACATCTTTTTATTTTTCTCATGTCTGTGATTTTATAATTCATACCACTTCCTGTTTTGCGTCATCAGCTAACCAGTTATTAATTTTTTCTAAAACATGCATAAATTTCCAACGGCGTGATTTTGGCATTGCTTCGTAACGTCCTTCCATCTTGGCCAAAGATTGTGCAACGTTTAAATTTGGAAATCGATCTACGTATGCATCGATTGATCCCTGATCGAGATTAAAATATTTGTTTTCGGCTGTTAATATTTTGAACAAAATTTTGGGGGGTGGGTTGTCGTTATCTCTCTCCCTATTTTCTTTCATTTCATTCTTATTCTTATCCCTATTCTCATGTTTGTTATCACTATGTTGACATACTGGTGAATTACTGTTGTCAGACTGTTTCTTTTTTTTGCCTTTTTTCTTAGACGGGGAGCTGGATCTTTTTTCGTTAGGAGGGATGATTCCATCTTCATTTGGGTACTTAAAAAATTTTTCGTAATTTGTTTGATGATACCATCCTGTAACTTTTATGTATTTTTCATCTGCCACTGTGTAAAATTCAATCAGTTTATTTTTCTGTAATTCGACTAATATTTGTTCAATATCACGACAAAATATATTCTCATCAGCGGGAAAAATTTCCATTTTTAATCGTTTAAGAGAGTAAGGATGAATGCCGCCATCATCACAAAAATTCCAAAGACCTATGAAGAATAAACGAGCGATAGGGGAGCATTCCACAATCTGTGGTGATGTCCAAAATTCCACTTTAATGTGTCTTATTTTAGCCATTATATACCCCCACGCAGGCATAAAAAAAGCCTATTATTAGCGATTTGGTGTCGTGGTCGGCACAGTTTTAAGCCGCACCGCCTCGCTAATAATAAGCTTTTAAACTGTTTTATGAATCCACGATATGCACATAATAACACAAAAAATCCATATTGCAAGTCATTTTGCATAAAAACTCCGTTTATTTTAATCCGTTAAAATGGCGAACCCTAGCCAGCAGGTATCCCTGCTGACACGACACTTTCATATAATAAGCGATTAATCCTGTTTACCTTTCTCTTACCAAATTGCAATACGCGGAAAAATCGGAAATATCGGAAATATTAGATTTAATTTTTCCTAAATTTCCGATATTTCCGGTACGGTAAATTCTTAATATATTTCCATGTCTACGGGAACATAAACTCTTAAATCCTTAAGCTTTCCTTAATAATTCTGTGGATAACCTTTAATGTTTCGTCCTACTCGCCTCTAAAATAGGCAAATTAGCTTCAGTTGGCACATAAATTACTTGATTTCCATGATCTAAATGATCGATCCATAGATATCTCAAATATGCTTCATTATTTTGCAAGCTAGTACCGATAATTTTATTGGCCTTTGCTACACCTTTGGCTCGTTCTACCTCTGCCTGTGCCAGTAAAATGGATGATTCTTCCTTGGCTTTTGCTTCTCTAACTAAGATTTGCCGGTTCCAGTCTGCTCTCTGCAATTCAGCTTGACCAGATTTGCCTTGACTCCATACGCTATATTTTGCGCCTAATGCAACTGCACCCCATATAGCACCAATCGGTATAGACAATGCAACAACGATAACGACAGAAGCAACAAATCCAAGAAATGACCATGCTAAAAGAGTCAGATCACCATCTTTTTTCGTAAGTATATTCATATTATTTCTTCCTATTTTAAAGAGATAAATTAAGCCCGCTTGCTCAATTCCATTAAGTAGTGATGATGCGCGTTAACCCGTAGTATACTACTACACCCCATCCCATCACAAGCAGGCTTAATTTAAGCTTACTCGCATAAATTGAATAAAGCCAGCCTAAAATTTGTACGATTACCGTGGCACTATTTGTAATCTTTTTAGCATTTGACATTTAAACATAAAATACGTACAATCGTTCGTACATATATTAGGGAGGTGCAGAAATGCCAGCAGCTAGAATAAACATGGCTAAAGTAAAAAATAAAAACTCAGATGCAAAGCAAGCATACCTTGAGGCAATTAGGAAAGCCGGTAATTGCAATCGGTTGGCCGTATTGATGAAACGTGATAATGGTATAATTTATAGATGGTTATATAAAAAATGTCCACCAGGAAAAGATTTAATGCATCATGACTCTGCATTTGAAGTGCAAAAAGCCGTTAATATCAAAGGGTTAGCAGAAAGATTATGCCCTAGCATAAAAAAAATAAAAAAATATTAAAAAAGTGTTGACATGCGACCTACTGTCCGTATACAATGGAGTTGTCAACTAACAAAAGGATGTGACGAAATGATAGATATTATGAAAACAGGATTAGACGCCCAGGGTCATACAATAAAAGCTAACAACGATAGACTTGAAGAAGACGATGTCATGTTTCCTGAAACGGAAGACTTCGATTCAAAAGCCGATCGTTTATATGAAGAAGCCGTGGGACGAGAAATTAATAAATAAGGAGGAATCAGAATGTTAGTTTTAACGAGAAAAGCAGGCGAAAGCCTATTTGTCGGAGACGATATCAAGTTTACGATATTTAAAGTGAAGGGGAGCCAGGTCGTAGTAGGAATCCAAGCCCCCAGTCATGTTGCTATCAAAAGAGATAACATGAAATATGATATCATAAAAGAGCCTGAGAATCAAACCAAGGAGGGGATATCATGTTAAAAAACATAGCAAAATATAGAGTAAAAAATCTTAGCAAGGTGGCCATTGACTTAATTAAGGTGATGAAAAAGCATAACGTTTGGTTTTACGGAGTGGAACACACTACGCTTTCAGGTGATGAAAAAATAAAAGAAGTGGAGTATGAGATATCACCATTTTCAATTAAGTTTAAGAAAAATATAGAATAACAAGGTTTATGGGTATCTGACGCAAGCTTATCGATGCGCTTGCAATGGGATTGTTTGCGAGATGCCAATTATAAGAATAAAAAAAATCGAATAGTTGGATACCCCTTTTAATTGATTAGTAAGGAGCAAGACAAATGAACTACGATAGATTTTTAACACGGGCTTGGGGTAAGCGAGAAAAAAAGATGATCTATATTGGGGATAAATTTAACCCAAATCACTATGGAAATTCTCCTTACGAATTAGTTGGAATAGATTCGCGGGGGTTAATAACTTTAGACCCATGGAAACAAGAAATAAATATATTGCCTTTTGGCGACCGTTTCGTGCCGATGACATGTGCTGGATTGCCGGATAAGAATAAAAAGTTGATTTATGCAGGGGATATTTTAAGAGTGCCACCAAAGGATGATTGGGATAAAATAAATTTTGCATCTTATGAAGTTCTTTTCTACGATAATGATTCTTGTGATTCTCATATTGGTTTTCGGATGAACCGAGTACATTATCATGGCAGCGTTTGTGGTGGGTGGGTGCCAAATTTTAACCCCAAAAATACAAGCAAGATGGAAATCATCGGCAACAAATGGAAAAACCCAGAACTTTTGGAGGGTAAAAAATGAATGACTGGGGAATTACAATTATGACATGTGTAACTTGTATTTGTATAGCAGCTGTAATTATAACCTTAATATGGAGGGGGAAACTATGAGCGAAATAGAAATCAACGAGGATAATTGCGTTTTGAGTGAAATGGAATTACTAGAAATAAAGTCAATGATAAAAGAGCGATATAAGTATACTCCAACTAATCAGCCACAAAAAATCTTCCAAAAAATAACCAAGCTAAACGATATTGTGAAATACATGGAGGAACAAGGAATATTGGTTTATGGCGGCGATGCGGAACTTGTTTTAAGTAAAAGAGGTAAAGAAAAATTAGGTATCAGCAATGAATAAAATTATTGAAAACATGCCCGAAAAAGAATATCGCGCACATCCTGCGGTTTCTCAAAGCGATTTGAAGAATCTAGCAAAAGCACCTTTATACTATAAATATAAAAAAGAAAATCCATCAGCAGACACGCCAGCCTTAAAAATTGGTCGCATGATTCACACGTACATCTTAGAACAAGATAAATTTGAAAAGGAATATTTTGTTACAGAAAAAGTAAACAGGACAACCAAAGCCGGCAAAGAAGCTTTTGCTATTGCACAAGAAAAAGCCAACGGGCGGGAAATAATCTGGAATCAAGATATAGAAGCTGCAAAGAAAATGAAAGAAATGGTGATGAAACTTGAGGTTAATACAGGAACAGAAGAAGCACCTAAAATTGTAAAATTATTTGAAGCGTTGAATAAAAAAGCATCAAAAGAACTCTCTATATTCTGGCAAGACCCAGATACAGGTGTGGAGTGTAAAGGTAGAATTGATGGCTATAGTGAGTATTGGAATATGTTATTTGATTTAAAAACTACTCAAGATTGCTTGGATGGCGAGTTTAGAAGATCGTTTTTTAAATACAAATACCACATACAAGCAGCGTTTTACATGGATGGCATAAAAGAATTAACCGGCAAAGCACCAGAGGGATTTATGATTTTTGCTTTGGAAAAAGAAGACCCATATTTATGTAAATCCCATTATACAGATTTTAACGATGAACCTATAGAAACAGGTCGAAAAGAATATAAATATATGTTAAATTTATATAGTGAATGCGAAAGTAAAAATAATTTTAATGAAGCTTTTGAAAAAGAAATGGGCGAGATTAAATTTGTCCCGCCTTGGTACAGCAAATTAACACCAGAGGAATTTTAAACATGAGCAAAGAAATAGTTAGACAAAAAACACCAGAAATAATGGAATGGGTATTAGACAATGGGGAGCAATTACAATTTACATTAGATGATGCTAAAAATATTGCAGGAAACCCTAATGTTACTGCAAAAGAATTTTATATGTTATGCAAAATTTGTGCGCCCAGCAAACTTAATCCTTTTCTTAAAGATGCTTTTTTAATAAAATACGGTAACAATCCAGCACAAATTATCACAGGTAAAAATTCAGCAATGAAGGTAGCTAGTAGGAATAAAAATTATAATGGCTTTAAAGCTGGGATTATTGTTATTGATAAAACTAAGAAAATTATACATCGTGAAGGTGCTATGGTTTATGATGGCGAACAATTAGTAGGCGGATGGGGAAAAGTATTTAAAAAAGATCAAAGTGAGCCAGCATACATTGAAGTTTCTTTAAAAGAATATATCGGAAAAACAAAAGACGGTTCAACTAATAAACAATGGCGAGAAAAGCCCGCAACAATGATTAGAAAAGTAGGGCTTGTCCAGCCCTTACGAGAGGCTTTTCCGGAGGATCTTAACGGCGTATATGATGAATCAGAAGTTGCTGCTATAGAAAATGCTCAAAAAGGCGAAAATACAACGGTAAATTCAAAAGTTGCTAGTATTTTCAGCAAAAAAGATGAAGATATTATTGAGGGTGAGATAGTAAAAGAGACTGCATGTAAATTAAAGCCTATTAAAAACCTTGGAGAAGATACCGCGCCGGATTTAACCTCCGAATTACATCATTACATAAACGCTTTAGATGTTCCTGGAGAAACAATAAATAAATGGTATAACAAGGCTGGTGTCAATAATTTGGGTGCATTAACCCCTGACATAAAACAAAAATGTATTGATGATTTGAAACCAAAATATGAAGCATTAAAACAGGAAAAAATTCAAGACCCAGTAAAAGAAACTTTAAAACAAAATGAAATGTTCAGCGAGGAGGATAAATAAATGGTAGAAGATTACAAGTTTCCAATAGTTGGCGGCATGAAAGATAGTTTTAACGAATTAGATAGGGGGGCGTTAGAATGTATGCAAGCAGGTTATCCGGTTGATAGCATGGTAGTTCAATCTTTTTACGAAAGAAAAAGAAATTGTAGAAAATGGATTCAAGATTTACCATTTTTAAAATTCAAAGAAGATTGGGAAATAAAAATAATACCACCCACAACAACTGCATTAATTAGATTTCAAGTGCGTAAAAAAGATGCTTGGGTTAGCGTTTATTTTGATTCTGATTGCAGATTGGGTTTTTCACCCGAGCCGTACTGGGAAATTTATCCGGTTGGCAATGACGCAGAGCGTTATGTTTTGGGAGAAGAAGACGAGCTTTTAGAAGGAATCGAAAAGGCTTTAAATGAACAATTAAACAAGGAGATTAAATAAATGTCAGGAATAAACAAAGTTATTTTAATAGGAAACTTAGGGAATGACCCAGAGGCACATCACACACCAGACGGGAAGGTTATAACAAATATTAGTGTAGCTACAAGCAAAAGTTGGAAAGACAAACAAACCGGAGATCGGAAAGAAAAAACCGAATGGCATAAGGTAGTGTTTTTTAACAGACTAGCTGAGGTAGCTACAGAATATTTAAAAAAAGGTTTTAAAGTGTATATTGAGGGAAGTTTGCGCACCAACAAATGGAAAGATAAATCCGGCAATGATCGTTATACCACTGAAATAATTGCTCGCGAAATGCAAATGCTGGATGACAAAGGCGATAAGATCGATACACAATCAACTGTTCAGAAATCGGCCGAAACAAAAACATACGATGACGATATACCATTTTAGGAGGGTTATGAAGATGACATTCGTAGTTATACCGGTCACATTTGCATCTACTCTTGTTAATAGATTAGCAAAAGAAAAACTATTGACAGCAAGTATAGCGAATGCTATTGATATTGTCACAGATGAAGTAGATAAACTTGAAAAAGATCAAGAGCATTGCAGCTGGAATGCAAAGAAAAGAGAGGTGAGAGGTGAGCAAAAATGAAGCAGAAAAAGCATTTGAATCGGTAAAAAAAAATTTTGATAACCCTGTTATGCAAGCTACGGGTCGCATGTGGTATCATATAAAAATAGTTGAAATAATTAAGGACACAACCAAGACGCAGATGTTTTTATTTTTTTTGATCGGCCTAGCCAATGTAATATTTTTTGCAATTGGATATCATACGTTTAAGCATCCTAACAATTTAGTTATTATATGTCAGTTTTTTTCTTTGTTAGCGGGGATGCTTATGTTTTGGGAAATGTATGTAGAGGCCTGTGAATATAAATTATTTAAAAGAAAATTAAAAAGTGAGTCAAAGAAGCAAAAGGTGAGCGATGAGTGAGTTTACATTAGAAGAATTAGACTTATTGTCATATGGACTAATATCTATGTTGCATAATAAAAACTATTATAAGCCTTTCGGTAAAACTAAAATTAAAGATTTATTTGATAAAGTGATTCAATTAAATATAAAGATAAGAGAAAACAACTATTCAGCTATTGAGGTGAGCGATGAGTGAGGGTAGGGAAAAGTTAAAAGAAGTTTTAACTATAGGTTCAGATTATTATATCCAGGATGAGCATATCAAATCGGTATTATTAAAAGCGACTTTCGTAGACTGGTTAGATGAACATAGAACCACCGGAATATTTTTATCTGGAGGTATTTTCCAGAAGATCGGCATTGAAAGGGTTCTTAAAAAAGTGCTAGGAACTTAGTAAGGATGCGGATGTATAGATGAAATTTCCGAGTATAGTTTTTTAATTTAACATAGGAGAAGATAATGGATAAATTTATTTATAAGTACGTACTAGATTTAAAACCAACCACCAGTATAAAAATTCCAGCAGGATATGAAATTCTAACTATACAACAACAACATAATAATATTTGTTTGTGGGCATTAGTAGATACTGATAGCCCAGTAATTGTTGAAACTTTTCATATAATTGGAACAGGGCAGATGTTTCCTTGGGAAAAAACAAAAGTTAAATATGTAAATACTGTGCAAATGGGTAATGGCGCATTAATATGGCACATATTTAAAGATATATCTTAAAATTTCAGAGTACAGTGATTATCGGAACAACTAAAGAGGGGGCAAGATGAGCAAAAACGAACCAGAAACTTTATGTGTGGCATGGCTTTCTAGCTGCCAGCAATTTACTCTTATTCAAGATGTATATATGGTAGCTGTACAATCTGCTGTTAGATCATTGGATAAAGAAGAAAAAAAACTTTTAGATAAATTTGCAAGATATCTTATAGATAATCAACCATCGAAAGGTAAAAAGCTAAGATGGAAATTTAATAGATTTACTAAAAAAGTAATGAAATTTAAAAGCAAGAAATTTAAAATTAATATAATAGTTGAAAAATTATTAAACTCAGTAAAGTTTATTTCAGCACGCCCTATTGTGGGAGCTATTGCAGTAAAGTATCCGCACAACAATTCTTTTTCTGTTTTTATTGGAATTGCGATGGGTGAAGATGAAGACAATGATATTTCCTACATAAAAAGCATGGGGCAGAGAACAACGGAAATAATAGCAAGAGGGATTTTTCCTCAATTTAATGACATGAAATATCATAGTTAAAAACGAGAGAGGTGAAAATATGACAGATGATAAAATACCTAAACCCATTTGCCAAATTTGCGGTTTAGAAAGAAAAGCTTTTGATGGTTTGGTTTTGTTTATGCATTACGGAGTTTTCTGTTTTGAATGTCTGGGTAAATACGAGCCAAGATTTTTGAATATTTGTAGAGAAGCCGTTAAAGTAGAAATCAAAAAAATAAAAAAAGAGAGGAGCGAATTATGAGATATCGCTGTAATTTTTTATTCGGAAACTTAGAAATAAACGATGATTATATAAATGTTCCACCTCCCGGATGGTGGGACGCAACAAAAACTTATAATCTATCCCCTACTCGCACAATAAAAATAAAGCGCAAGTGTTCGCATGACCAAATTAACAATATCAGATCTTTTAGACTGGCCATACAATATAATAAATACACAACAGGAGTAACACAAATGTTAAATCACGAATATGTAGAACCTAAATTATATAAAGAACCTTTAAAAGCACCCTTTAAAAATTATCACATGAAGAAATCTTATGCTTATCAATTACAACAGCTTACCGAACAGGCATTTACATTAAACTATAAGTTGCATCCTAGAGAATCAATTCGTACCGCACCCCTCACTTGCGGCACACCTTGGCGTGATCTTGATTACTATGATGATGATTACGTTGCAAGATTTATAAAAAACTTAAAGACTGCAATAAAAAATAGCGAGGATGTTCTTCGTGAACGAATCAGAAAAGCAAAAAGAAAAGCTTATTTAAAAGATTACAATTTCTTTAAGGATTTATTTGAAAAAAAACCTGCTATCAAAGAACCGAGCGCACCGCCTCACCAGATAGCAAACTCTAATTCCAGAATGTTTTCGCCAGGACGTACAATTACTTTACGCCGTCAGCAGCCAAACGGGAACATAACAAACATTAATTTTATTTTTAATTTTAATATCGGCAGAGCTACGTGTGGGATTTTGTAAGGAATAAAAACATGAAATTATTTTCTTTGGTTTGGTATTATTATAAATGAAAGATCTATTATCCGGTGAAAGCGAACTTATTTAATTTGTCTAATCCACCTGATGTTACCATTAGGTCGGAAACTCTCAAAGGAAGCGATCACCAAAAAATAACCATACGCTTAAAGAATAAAAAGATAATGGAGTTTAAGGTAAAGGGAAGAATTTACGGGATTATTTCGCATACTTCGGTTAGACTATTGGCCGAGAAGTGGAGTGATCTTTTGGACGAAAGCGAATATTTTGACGAATAATAAGGAAAGGTATGGAAGTGGCTAAACCAGGCAGTCTGTAAAACTGTTCCCTCGGGTTCGGAGGTTCAAATCCTACCCTTTCCAGCTAAAAAACTAAGGATCCCGAAGGAGCCTTGTACCTTAGTCTCGAAAGTCTAAGGGTTGAAACTATATTTTATTTAACTTTCTTGCTTTACTTGGCGTCTTATCTGCATAATAATCCTGCCATCCAACAACTAAATATCTTAAGGCATCTGCACCATGACTAGCCCAATTATGCAACGGTTTATCACTATAACAATGATGTTCTTCAGAATACTTTTTGCGATATTCCATAATGCAATCAATACCTTTAGCGCAATTCTTCTCGTGAAAGATCAAAGATGGGAATTGCGCTCGCACCGCATCTATGCCATCTTGAATAGGAATGTTAGGCACAATTTGAAATCTAAATCCTCGTGATAGTGCATATTCAAACCGAGATTTTCCCGAAGTTAACTCCCTGACTTTTATATCATGCGGGGCAAAATGACCTCTATATTGTATAGAATTAGCTTTAGAAAACTCTTGTATCATATTGAAATAATGTTCTAAACCTTCCCCATTACATTCATATAATTTATAAGTCTGAGTTCTTTTTTATATGGCTGCATAAACCAGATAGAAGTATAATCGCTTATACCCAAATCCCAAAAAGTATATATCGGCAATCTCGGATCAATGTCAAAATTCTTTACGCGACCTGCTTTTCTCGCTTTAGCTAAAAGTTTGCCATAGTAAGAACCTACATTACCAGCAGTAAACGAACAATAATACTCTTGTTGAATGATCTCTTCTGGCGTTCCTTCTGCCCTATCATCATCAATTTGTTCTTGAGTGACAACGGGATTACCATATGCATCTTCGGTATCCTCAATGGTTAAAAACTGCGAAAACCATCTATCACTGTTTATGCCGTGAGAATACATTTTATACAAATGATTTGTGCCGCGCGGGGTTCCCTGAAATATTGCCCACCCACCGTTTTCATTTAAAATCGGTTTGATTAACTCCCACGCAGTAGGATTATGTAAGGCATATTCAGAAAATACTACACCCACCGGATTAGAACCCATAAGCGAATCGTAATTGTCAGAACCTAAAAGTTGAAACGTAGAACCATTAATAAACCTGATAAGCATTTCTGTGTTATTAGGTTCGCCCTCAATGAAAGATGGTGGGAAATGATCCAAAAATCGCACACCATTTTTATCAATAGCATTCCAGATATTACGGCGTGCTTGACGTTGTTCAGGAAATAAATAGACATAATTGCCTTTTCTCTCCATCGCAGCACCGATTAGGATATTTATAAAAGTCTTGTCTTTTCCGGCACGCCTATGCCAAACACATACTGCGCGCCTCTTTTGCTCTTTAAAGAATGCTCTCCATACCGGAATCTGATATTCCCTTAACTTAAAATTGTATGGTAGATTTATTTTCATAAATTATGCTAATGTGCCAAACGCTATAATACCCACTTCCTGTGAATCTCTTTTTGTATTACTAGCATCCACACATTCAACTCTAATCGAATTGACAGCTTTTCCAATTGGATAAATTATTGAGGTATTATTTATTCCGGTCACTAAAGGAGATTTAGTACTTGTTGATTCAGTCCATTCTCCTATACTGAAACTTATTGACCACGTTATCGTATAATCTCCGGTGCCATTACGTACGACACTGCTGAGATTATAAGAATCTTTAATAGTCACGCCTGCGTTTCCGTCAAACGTAACCCACGCTTTTGCAACGGCTGAACCGTGTACTATTCCCCGGGATGAATCATTTGCTAGTTGATTTCCGAGGAATAAAAATTGACCTCCAACATAAACCAATATGTATACCTGGTTAGTTTGCAAATCACTAGCCGTAAGAACCGTTCCATCTGCTCTGGAAATTGTCTGCACTCCCAATCCATTAATGTTGATTGTAGATGCCCCAGTATTTGAAACATTAATTAATACCTCGATCGTTAAACCTGGAACATAAGCAGTTATTCCGGTTACTGTTCCGGTATAGGCATTTGCTGCACCTCCGGCTACTACATAAAAAACATTTTCACTATGACCTTTTAAGGTACTAGGGGTGATGTATTTAAAATTATCTGTTCCAGTTTCTACTTCCGCTTGTGTTGCTTTTTGACTAAGCCCTAATAAATAATATTCACCATCATGATATATAAATGCATAAGTAACCCCACTAGCCAGATCAGCGGAATTTAGTGTTGCACCATTACTATTTACAAGATTTTTAGCTCCCAATCCATTAATGTTGATTGTAGATGCCTCAGTATTTGAAGATCCAAAATTCAAAAAGATTTCCTCACTAGTTGTATATCCAACAAAATCTGTAATAGTCACAACATAAGTATTAACACCTGTAGTAACTCCGTACCATGTCTCACCGGGAAGCGTATCCCCGATTTCTACAGCTTCGATTTCTGTGTTAGTGTCATCCATTCTCCATGATTGCTTAGCTGCAAGTTGAGGTATTGTATAATCTTTTGCAATTACTTGTTCTGAGTTTTGATATTTAGGTTGTAGTTTTCTGGTTTCCATTCTAAGCTGTTTTAATTCTCTATCAAACTTAGAAAAAATTTCATTAAAATCCTCGGGGTCAAAATTTTGATTTGTTAAGAAATTATAATTAGCAGAAAAATCTATATCAGCCATAATGGTTATTATATCGTTGGTTGCAGCTCCTACATTTAAAACAACTGTAAATGAATTTCCTACCCCAACTCCGGTTATAGTGTAATCAGTAGTTAAAACCAAAATATCTGTAGTATCATCTGGAGAAACACCAGCTAAGGTTTGATAAACTTCTATATCAGTTTCATCTTCAATTCTCCAAGTTCCTGCAAAATTAGTTTGTCCACTACTTGCAGCATATTGCTTTCTGGTGGAATTATCATTAATCGTAATAGCCATATTAAACTCCTTTTAATCTAAGTTCTAATTTATCAATTCTTGTCTTTTGTTCTTGTATACATTTTATTAATGGAGCAATAAGTTTCTTATAGTACACTCCACGTAATTCTTGTTGACCATCTACATCATCATAAAAAACAAAATCCTTATTTACTTTTTCCACGTCTTCTGCGATCAATACATACTCTTTTTCTGGAGAACATTCATCCGTGTAATTCTCATCCTCATCTTTTAATCGCATATTGCATATTTTTGGTTCTAAATCATAAATAAAAGAAGCATCGAAATCTTCAATGTTCTTCTTTGACGCTAGAATAGAAGACACATAACCAATTTGCCCGTCTGATTGAATCTCCAGATCCCGCGCACTTGTTACTGTGTCAGCATATACAGCTGGAAAAAAGATCTCTCCATTACCCTGTCCGATAGTCATCCATTCCCCAGCACCTGTAAAATCCAAAGTCTCACTACCGGTGCTTAAATTACCGATTTGCCATTTTGTTACGTTATTTGTTTTAAAGACAAGTGCGTAATTATCATTGTCATCATGGCGATCAGCGATTAAGGTCGCACTTCCATCGGTATTTCTAGCTACAATATCTGCGGAATTAGTCGCACTATTTCGTCCGACAATAACAACTCCTGCACCTTTTGGTGTGAAAGTTAAGTCAGTACCGGCACCTGCAACAATTATGGCCGCGTCATTTAAAAGTAATTGATCAACTGCAATCGTAGTAGTTGGCGTAGTTGCTCCAATTGAAACACCATCGATTGTGCCTGAATCAATATCTACGTTTGTTAAGTTTTGATTGTTGAGATCTTGAGCAGCACTCCATGTTAGACTACCACTAATTGTAACGGCTGAAATATCACCACCGTTAATGTCAAAATCACTGCTAGTTACTTTATTGAACACAACATCATCTGTGGTCGAAATTCCCTGATTCGTAGCACCCAGATAAACCCACTGCGCAGCACTGATTGTTGTAGCTCCGATATTCGCGAGTTGTGAGACTTCTGCTGATGTCAAGTCAAGCACTCCGTTAGCATTAATACTTGTGCCGCTAACCGTATACATATTTGTTGATTCAAAATCAGTAAACCAGCCTTTTGAAATGCGCGTTCCGGTCAAACCAATATCATTAGTTACTTTTAAACCTCCATCGATGGTTACCTTAAAATTAGCATCAACAGAACTAGAACCTAGGCTGATTAGATTACTACCTGCATCAATATGAAAAAGTGGCGCACCCGCATCAGTTCCCCAGATATTATAATCGACATCTTTAGTTCCATGATTAACGTCAATCTTTGTAACATCATCACCAACGTCAATTTCGATAGCGGTTGATAAGGCTGTTGTTAATATATATCCATCAGCATCAGCCTTTGCTGTTACAGTCCCAGCGATAATATTATTAAAAGTAACATCATCATTTACTGTTTGGCCACTGCGTCCTGCTAGCAATAAATATTGAGCGTGATCGTCATCTGTTAAACCGGCTAAATCTCCGTGATCTGTTACCGAGGTTCCCTGTTCGGGGGTTTCAAAAGGATTTGTAATTTCAGCAAATGAACCGACTCCCTGTCTGATTACAATGCGGCCAATGTATATAGAAAAATCCCTTAAGAATACGGGTGGCACCGGAACAGTTTCAGCTAAGGCGGTTGCAATACTTACAGCATTTGATGTGCCGTACTGCATCTGAATATGTCCGTCAAAATCACGATAAAAAAATCTTGTTCCGTAACGATTAACTGTCAATGCTGTAACGGCTGACCCATTCCAATAATTTGCATTATCAACTGCAGATACCCCTGCCGCATCTGGAGTTGTTGAAGCTGAGCTATTCCACACATCGAAATGATCGGCACCACTTGTATCAATTGCCGGCGTAGTAATTCGATTATGTGCGCAATAATCAACCCCAGCGGTTACAGTAATATTACGTGTTCCTGTTTCTCCTATGATTTCACCACTTGCACGTTGAAAACCATAGAGTTCAAAATCTTTTTTACATGACTTAGTCTGATATTCTTCAAAAAACTGACCGGCTTCCAGGATATGTAATGTTGAGCCATCACGATATACTCTACCAATCATTATTTGAGTACGTAAATTAACTGATGAAAAAGTGATAGTAGCCGCAGCAATCGGGGTTCCAGAATTATAATCAATATAAATATAATTAGTATTGTTATCAGTTAAAGCTAAACCGGCCGTACCAGCGTAATCGAATGAGAAATTAGCTCCTATTCCGCTATCTGTCGACTTAATTAACCCTTCTCCGGCAGCAATATCTACTGTGCCTGAACCGCCATCAGTAATATCAAAGCCATCCCATGCTGATGCACCCTGACTTAAATCTATAAAATCTTGGATTGTAGTGTACGTTGGAGTACCTAACGCACTTATTTTAAAAAGATCATATATACTTGCTGATGTTGCAAATGTAAGATTGGTTGAAGAACTATCCACTGTAGCAGTTATGCCTGTAACATAGGAATTATCGCTACCATTGTCAGTATAAGTTGTAAACGAGCATATAATATTTTGATTAGCATTACCGTTTACAGTTACATTAACTGCACGCGCATGACTGAACCACGTTGCACCGCCATCGATAGTAATATCAGCGTCAGATTCAAAATTACAAAACTGATTAAAACTGCCCGCGATAACCATATTTGTTGAAATATTGTGAATATTTGTAAATTTATTTCTTCCTGCGCTCGAATCGCTCAAATCGATATCTGCAATATAACAATTCGATACCTGATTTTCTGAAGTGTCAGTTAAATCTAACTCAAGATCTCCATTTAAGTTATCGATTTGGTTTGCGTTAACTTCTAAAGAAATAATCCCTCTATTCGTAGTATTACTATGTATTCCATTTACTATTGCCGATTCATTGGCTATTGAAATTATGTTTTGCAAATTTTGAATAGTACCGTTAACTGTTATATTAGATATTATTCCTCCATTCATGTTGTCTATTAATTGATTACAAGATGAACCACCACCGACAAAAGTACAATTTGTCACACTCGAATTATTGTATAAATTTTTAAATCCAGCACCAGAACCATTGTATAAAGCGAATCTGCAATTATCTATATGCATTCTGTTAGTAGCACTTCCTGACGCAATACCTGTCACTCCTGATGAACCGCTAATATCTCCTTCCATGTCCGACATGTACAATTCGCCAGTACTTGACAGAGTTACTAAATCAGTACCACCTGCAAGTGTAGATGTGAGTTTTCCGCTCTCAAAAATCAAATCACCTGCGCCAGAAGCTATAAAACGATACGTTGCCATATTGCAAGTATCTGTTATTTTTATATTCACAGTGTTTGCGCCAATCGTTACGTCTTTCGTTTCAGTAAAGTTTCCTATAACTGCTAGAGCGTATTTGCCAGCCGCCCGCGCATCTTCAATCGAATTATATTCAGCTCCGCTGCCGGCATTACCAACTGTCGTCCACAATGCACCCATAGTAAGGCTTTGTACAAAAGCAGTAGTAGCTAATTTAGTAGATGAGTCACTCAAGGCTTGTGTCGTAGCTAATGTTCCATCTGGTAAAGTAACGCTTGAACTTAATACTCCAGCACCATCGGTTTGTACGATGCCGTTAGCAACCGCTAAACCACTTAAAGTTAATCCAGCGAATGTAGGGGAACTTGCAATTAATACAGCCTGATCTAAATCAAAACCATCTACCTGATCGGCATTTAAGTTTGCAACTTTAGTGGTACTCGCAACAATAAAAGGGGCTGTACTCGTTACTATATCGCTTTCAAATTGTAAAGCAGTTATTTTAAAAGAACCAACATCCCAGTTTGCAGTCAATGCAACCGAACCATCTTTATTAAGATAATTCTGAAATAAATATTGATGTTGGATTTTATAAGATGAGCCATTCGGGTCTTCGGTAGTATCACTTATATCCACGATATGCATAAGATCGCCAGATGCTGGTGCAGCTGTCATTTCATTTGTTAAATCCGTTAGTTTAGGCATTTTATTTCCTCCTTAAAATATTTTTAAAATAAAAATTTAAGCGTCAAATTGAAATTCGTATTGATCTCCATCTTGAAAATTAAATTCTTGTATGTCCTGAAATTGATAGTCATTATTTGCAGGTGTCGGGGTTCCCGAACCAGTCATTAACCACCATCCAGCAAATCTTGATTGCACATAAAATCCAAAATCAGGCATAATTATTTTCCACCGTATAAATAAAAATTAGCACTTCCAGTTGTTTTGGTTCCAAGCGGAGACGCAAAAGCATGTGAAGTTATAACTTTTTTTCCATTCGCAACAGGTAAAAACGCACCTGGTGTTACTGTAGATGAATCATAAAACACAAAACTTCCGTAAGTTGTTTCAATAACAATATCCACACTTGCATCTGAAATTATCCATTTAAACGGATTAGTTGCATCCGTACCTACAACTGCTTGTTCTGTATCAGTTGCACCCGGATAAAAAGAAAGCTGGTCTGGTAATTGTGTACCTATAATTTCTTTGTCTGTCATTTTTAATACTCCTTTATAAATTAATTAAACTCCTAATGCTGATGTTGGCGGTACAAAATAATCTGCCTCACCCTCATCTCTAACTCTTTTCTGATGATTTAATAAAGACCTACGTAATGAACCTGGCGACATAATCTCTTGTATGTGATAACCAATCAGGTAATCGAATATCGGTTTGATATACAACAAATTTAAACCGGGTATGTTACGCTTTATTACATGATACAAAGGTGATGCAAATTTCTGACCATGTATTACTTTCCCTATAACCTTTATTAAGTCATCAGCATTTCTAATTGCAGGACCCGAAGCAGAAATCAATGGGTCTTTACCATATCTTGCAGCACCAAATAATGCAGTTAAGAGTTGCCCGTAAACTCCTGTAACTTCTGAAAAAGTATCAACCATGCTTTTAACGCTTATAATTTTTGGTGGTAATTTCCCTTCGGCTGCATTCTTAAGTGTTTCCCCCATATATGAAGTAACTGCAATACCTGCCACATATAAAGAAAGACCTGAAATATCTTTTTTAAGTCCTCCTAATTTTCCTAAAACTCCTTCACCTTCCATTACATTAGATAAAATACTACCTAAGATTCTATGTCCTACTCCTACAGGCCATGCGTGTGCTTGAACCATTAATCTATTAAGATTACCTCCTGCTGTTCCGGGTTTTGTTCCCATTCGCATTAAGGATTGTTCTGTTGGATCATTACTTAAATAAATAAAATGCGCACGATCTATAGACATTGCGGCCATTCTTTGGTGTAGATCTAATTGACTATCTTTAAATTCTTTTGAAGTAATTTCTTTTTTTCCAAGATAATTTGCGATTTCTTCTTTTGAATATTGCAATGGATCATCAGGCGTTATAAGTCTTCTGTTATCAGGTAACTTAAAACTATGCTTTCTTATTAAATCCCACTCTTTTTCATTTATACCATAGCGTTCTAAAGTAAATTGAAAATCAGGGTGTAACTTATCAAACGATATTTTAGAGTGATGCCAAAGTTCTCTTGCAAAATCTCTAAATGGCCCATTAGTAATAAACTTATCCCACGGATGAATTAAATTGGCATTAAAAAAATAACCCATTGCTTTTGCTTGAAGACCTGTTAGAGAATCAGCAGAAGCAAAACGTGACATTCCATCGCCAGCAGTATCTTTTCCCCAATATCCTAAATCTTTAAGATCTTTTGCAGTAGTTTCAATACCAGTAAGTCGTTTTACTAGATGCTTAAATGGGATATAAAAAGATTCAAGCCATCCGTGACCGCTTTGGTGTAATTGAACTTGCCAACCTGCAAGATCAGTAAAAGCACGCGTTATTGAACCACCATAAGATGCCAGTGCTTGGGTGCATAAAACTGTATTTGTATTTTTGGCACTTTGTGCGCTAACGGGCATTTTTGCAAGACCTGTAACCTCATCAAAGACTCTATCAATTTTATTTAAGTTAGTAGTTAATTTTTCTCGCAAATGCGTAGGTTTATCATGAATACGTTCCATTAAAATGCTTTTTACTTTTGCAAATACTTTATATGGTTGTGGAGTCCATTCTTTCGCCATAACTTCCATTTTTGCACCAGTTTCTAAAGTATGTTGAATAATATGTCCTACATCTCCATAACCATATTTTCTGTTCGCTTGATCAAATGCCCATCCATCTTTATAAAACAAACGTTTTTTACGTCTTGCAATATTTGCAAGACCTCTAAAAACATAATCATCTTTTTCATCGGCAGAACTATTTGGTTGTTCTAAAACTTGGTGATCAAATTCATCACGCATAATACGATCTATTTCTTTATCATCATTTGCGCTAGAGCCAAAAGATTTATCTCTGTCTAAATATTGTAATTCTGTATCACGCCATCTTTTATATGCTTTTTCGTAATCTTCCTTATGATTAAATATTTTTCCTGGACGAGAGTGAAATAATAAACTTTTCCAGCGTGTATCTTCTGTTTGTAACATTCTTGCTGAATCTCTATGATAAGAACCCATAAATTCTTCAACATCATTAAAAGGTAAACCTGCTTCGTGCAAACCTGTTAAGGTTTCTTTAAAATATTTTTTTATTATTTCGCCCATTTTTTTAGCTTCAGGGTTTTTAGAACCACCTGGGTTTCCTGTTTCTTCTAAAAGATCACCACCATATTTTTTTCGCCATGATCTGCTTGCAAATTGTTTTAAAAGTTTATTTTGTTCTAATTCTGTATTAAATCTACCAATACGAGTAGCAACTAAAGTATTTCCTCTTAAATGTGTTGACTTTCCAAATGCTCGCGCCCATTTTTTTATTCTACTTGGAATACCAGCAATTCTTGCATGAAGTGGTTTTGATTCATCAACTTCATTTGCGTTATCGATAAATGTTATTTTGTCATGAACCGAATTAGCAAATTGCAATTTTTGTGCTTCAGCAAACTTGCTATTTCTGTTAGCTTCTTCTGCCATTTGTTTGAATAACTCACTTTGTGCGTTTTCTGGTGTCATACCTTGATCTACAAAATCAGAATGACGTTGTTTTATTTCTTTCGCTAAGTCACTTTTGCCCTTCTTATCAAGACCCTCGAAACTTGCTTTTAATGCTTCTGTAATACAAAAATCTAAAGATGGCATCAACCTTTCCTCCTTAGACACGCTTGAATAGCATTAAACATTTTTTGAGTTCCTTTGAGTTTTGCTTTTACGTCTTCCGTATCAGCTAATTCTTTAACTTCTGGTGACATTTCTTTCTGACGCGCTTTAAATTTAGTCTGTTCTTTTTCTAATAAATCATTAACGCTTTTTTCTTCTGGCGGTATTTCTACTGGTTCTTTTGGTTCAACATACGAAAAATTCGATTGCGCAGAGTGTTGTTTTTCGACTTTATTCGCCAAATCTTCCATATTAGAGGCCTCTGGCGCGTTCTCGCGGGTAGCTATCATGTCATCAATATCAGCTTTCTTGTTTAGTAGCAGATCTTTATCGGTAGCTAGTTGTTTGAACCTTGTATCTTCTGGCTCGACTTTTTCTTTTGTTAGTTGATCTAATTCATCGTTTATATCATCAAGTTTTGTTTGATTGATATCTCTACTATTTTTCAAATCGTCCAATTCTTTAACATAACCCTCTGGGTCTTCTCTTAATCTATTACCTAAACTATCCTGCCAATCATCATGATAATTCTGCTTTATTATCTCTGAAACGTCAGGTAACTTGCCATTCTCCATCTGTGCTACACCGCTTTTGAAAGCTTCCTCGTGTGCGTGCGAAGAAATGGCAGGTTCCTGAACTATTGGCTCTGGTTCACCTTCTTTAGGTTCATTCATGCCTTTTTCTTTGGCAAAATCAGATTTAAGCTCTGGTCTTCTAGAACTTAATCCTCTGCCGAAAACTTTTCCTGCTCCAAATTCTGCTGCTCCAAAAACCATACCAGCCGGAATGCTATACAAAATATTACGAATCGAAGCATCTTCTTGATGTGCGCGTTCTTCTGCATAATCAAGTCCGGTAAAGACCGGCATTTCACCACCACGAATAATAGTTTTTGCCGTAAAAGCTTTAACTGTTGCTTGAGCTTCGGGTGATAACGCTTTAATTTCAGGTAGGAAATCAGCGGCAAAACTTGCTGCCGGTGCGAGGGCTTCTCCTGCAAGTCCACCAAACAGTAAAAACAAGGGATTAGCAAAGCCACCCATTAAATATGCGCCTCCTTTTGCTATCGCAGACCATGTACCCTGATTTGTGCGCGAATTTAAATCCTCAAAAATCTGATTTTGATCGTAATGAATTGCTTCTTCTTTCGCTAGATTTTCATATACCCCCTGATTAAAATTTAAACCTGGACGTTTGTATTCACTATTTTCGTATTCATCTTTGGTTAAAAATTTTTCAGGAGGTGTAAAAAAAGCTGCGGCGGCTGTACCGATATTTTGTGTAAATCTATGTGCTAATAAGCCTCCAATAAACTTTTGCTGTATATCTTTTTCAGTATTTAAAGAACGTGCTTTAAGATTACCAAGTAAACTTACACCAGTAGTAAAACTTTCTTTTGCATCCGCCCACAAAACTTTAGACAAAGGAACAGCTCCCTCATCAGTTGTAAAAGCTGGTTCTGGTTCTTCTGGAGCAGTCCATGGAGCCGGTTGTGGCTCAACTTCTTGTGGTGTTTGTGTTTGCTGTCCTTGCATCATTTTCTTGATCTCTCAAATAAGCTTAAAACATTTCGTGGATGTTTTGCTATTAATCCATGTAGATCGCTTGTTTTATCCTGCAAATCCTTCCAGTGAACTTCATATCGTGTGGGCGTTCCCGCTTTCATAAACATCGGTGTAAATCCATGTGCATCTACCCAATAAGCTCCAGAATCATCGCTTATCGTGCGCCAATGACCGCTTTTGATTAAATCCATATCTTCCTGTAATTTTTCCCCACCTGTTAAACCAACTGAAACACCTCTTTTCAATGAAATATTTTTACCGTCAATATTCCATACTTTTTTATAATTAGATGAAAACCATTCTGCCTCTTTGTTATTCTTAGCATTAATAAATTCCCCTGTTTTTAAAGCATGATCTATAGCATCTTTAGTTGATAGTTCTTTTAATTTTCCTGTTTTCGCATCTTGTATAACGTTAGGATACACAATAGGTTTCCCATCTACTGTTGCCCATGACATTTTATGAGTAGCGAAATTATCTCCACCTAACTCAAGAACTGGTTTGCCTTCTGGTTTTAAGATTCTTTGAACAAAATTCTTATTAGAATTGTTTTGTAAAATTCTCATTATTTTTGTTTCATCAGTTTCAGGTGGTCTACCTAATGCTAAAAATGGAACATTCGGTAAATCTTTTTCTTTTGCAAATAAAGCATCCTTTGCATTTGAAAGAGGAACATTTACCGGAACACGCACCTCTTTTAAATACCCAGAATATCTATTATTAAACATTGCATCGGCTATTTGTTTTCCCGATTTAGATGCATTAGTAGTTCCATTATGCTGAAGAAAATAACCAGCAGCAGCGGTAGCTACTGAATTAACCATCCCAGATTTAAATTCTTCGGTATCGGGTTTATTACCGTAAGTATTCAATAATAATTGCAAATCAGAAGTGGCATTAGATTTAAAATCAGAAAATCCTGCGCCAGTAATCCCACCATCCTTTAGTCTTTTTTGAATTTCAGCTGATTGTTGAAAAGACAATAGCATTCCTTGGATAAAAGGTTTTGATTTAGGAATATTTTGCAACCCTGCTAAAGCCATGATGTTTTGTGGCATGCCAGCTTTTGCTAAATCTCTAGCGGCAATAGTTCTATATTGTCCATAAGAATCATAAACGTCATTTACAAGTTGTAATTGCTTTTTAGGGTCGGTTTGTGCTTCAACTGCTGAAACAATATTTGCAGCCTGATCATTTTTCATCACACTTAATTGTTGATTATTTGCTCCCATCATTCTTTCTTTATCTAAGGCGACAGCTAATGGATTTATGGTTTGTGGTTGTGCGGGTTGGATTTTAGTTACACCATCATTAGCTGCCGTCATCCTTGCTTCAAAAGCTTTTGTTACATCTGGATTATCAGAAACATAACCAAAAGGATCTTTTTTAAATTGCGTCTGAAAAGTATTTATTTGCGATCCCAGCGCTGAACTAATTTTATTTTTAAACTTAAAACCAGGGTCATCAGAAAATGGTTCTAACTGTTTTAGTATTGATCGACTTTGTGAAAACGGAATAAATTTCATGGATTGTTTTGTAACACTAAAAACCGAAGCTGCTGTCAACCGATGCTCAAAGTTTTTTCGATCTTCAACGGGAAGTGCTTCGGTTCTTAGTTTAACATTTGAAACGTGTGGGGAATTTATATCAAGAGTGCCATTACTTACTTGTCTTACTGTATCATTTGCTTGTTCTTTGATAAGATTTTGACTAGTATCTGCACTTTGTTTAGTTTGGTTCATCATAGACAATGCTTGAGCCTGAACTTTATGTTTTGTTGCAGAATCTATACTTTTATTTTCCCCTAAACTTTTCATCCATTTATTGGGATCTTGGTTTTTATTTGCTAAGACTTTTCTAAAATCGTTTAGATAACTTGCGTCGGCATAAGATTGTTCTGCTGCTTGGTTGTAAGTAAATTTCTCTTTTGGGGTAATAAGACCACGATTCATTGCAGAATCATTTGCTTGATGAACTCGATTAATTAAAAAATCACCTTTGCTTAGACTTTTGGTTTTATCTTCGGGATCTGGGATAACTTCATCACTTAACTTTGCATTGATTGCATCATCAGTTGTTTTAGTATTATATTCCTGTAATCCACCAATTAATTGATTCTTTTTTAAACTATTTACTCTACCGGCAATTACATCCCTATTTCTATCTCCATAATATGAGATAAAATTAGAGATAAACGGTTTGATTTTAGGATCTATGCTATTTAATACCCCTTTTGACATACCAGTAAGTTTGGCATCATAAGTATCTAAAGCACCATCATTAAATTTATTTGGATCTAAAACACTCTCTCTAATCCTTGAAATACTATCTCTAACTTGAATTTGTGCAGCATCTTTTTCCGCCTCAAGATTTCCTTTTGCTATTGTTCCAGTTACTTTCGCAACTCCCAGACCAAAACTTGCTAATCTATCACCTAACGATGAGAGTGCAGCCTGACGATCTGGAAGCGCACGCGGTTGAACCTCTACTTGCTCTTGAAATTGTGGTAAATCCTTAACCATTATTTATCCTTTTTTACTTATACAAAGGTTGGTGCGGCCTTCGCACTCTTAGTTCCAATCCCAGTTCTAAAACCAATAATTGCCTCTGCACTTTTAATTACCGTTCCAAAAATCCCTGATATCTCTTTATCTCGTACATTCTTTCTAGCAGAAGAAATTTGTGCTTTCTCAAAAGAAAGATTAAGTGCTGCTGCATCTTCGTCCTCATTAAATTTCGCAAAACTAGATCGCTGAACCATCTGAAATGACGGAGAGGCTAAAGATACCCCTCGTGCTGCTTCAGTTGCTTGAGAAGTAGCTAAAACTTGCCGCATTCTTTGAGTACGCTGTAAAGATTGTTGTGCGGCAGCAGTTTCTTCCATTTGCTCTTGCCGAATTAATTGTCGTTGTTCCTCGCGCGCCCCCCCAATCTGAGCAAAAATACTACCAGCCTCAAAACCGCCTACTACTGTAGCTGCAGCTATATCAAAAATACTTGCCATAATTATTTTCCTTATGTTTAACGTTAAACATTATTTTCCTCACTTTAACCGTCCTCATTTATTTCAACTAAAAACCCTAATCCCCGAATGAGCATAGGTAATGGTTCTTGTTGTGTAATCTCAATCTCAACCTGTGGATCCCATCCAACCATTGGACTAGATTCATAAAATCCGGTTCTAGGGGGTGTAACCACACCAAATCCTGCGGTATTCATCTTTAAAGTAGGAATTTCAAAATCATCGATATAAATCCCAAGTGATTCATAAAAATCAACCCATAATGTCTTTATTCTTTTACTAAAATAGTAATTATTTCCAACTTGGGTAGTAATGCTTATCGGCATAGGGATGATTTTAGGAATATAATTCAAACCAACTTCAACATCAGTTACATTATATTCCACTTCGATCTGACCACTGACTACAACCTTATCTTGCATGTTAAAACCGTCACCAATAACTTTTACGGTTTCGGCTTCTAAATGATCAAGACCTGTAATAGTTGTTCCGGGCGCACCTAGAGTCTGAACACTTGTAGAATCGGTTAGAATATCAAAAGATAATTTCTCTAAATAAAATTTAGTTACAGAATTTATCTCTCTTTGAACAATAAAATAAACATTATTTTCAGATGAAACAATATGTTGAAACTGACCGTCTGTAGTAGCAGACGTCCAACCTTTTACATTCTCCTGTTCTATGGACTGCAAGATAGCCAAAGTTCCATCATTATTAATGACAATTAAATAATTTCCTTGGTCAACATCAGGATTTCTATATGTAGCCATTCCTACAGGTGTTTTAATCAAAGTCTGAGAAGATATAGAAATGTCACTAAACACATATCCAGCTCGCTGAACGTCATATCGCATTGACCACACCAGCTTTCCACCACGATCTATATATACCACAGCATTATCAAATATAATGGCTCTTGTGCCTCCAATACCATTCCTGGATTGCTGATTGAATGCAATATTTGCAGGAGTAAGTGCAGAATCATCGATAAATGGCATTGTAACTACACCACTTGAAGTAAATACCACAAATGTTTGGCTTCCCAAGATATCTTCTACAACATTTGAATTATTTGTATTTACAAATACTCCGATTGAATTTGTAGCTAACAACTCGCTATCATCAAAATTATTATACTGATTGGTTTTTGACATCCAAACACCTTGTGGTAAGGAATTAGAACCTGCAACACAAAGACGATCTTGATAAAATGTTCCAGTACGCGGATATCCTAACGAAGCTGACCATGCAGGTTGAGTTAAAACAGATAATGTTCCTAAAATCGCATTGGTATTTTTGAAATCCTCTATTGTCGATGCATTAACTAAATTTGCATTAGTATAAGAAGTAATACGCGCTACCCCTTCATTTCCAAAAAACAAACCGTTTACATGAGTAGTTTTAAATGGACTTCCTGTAGCAGCTATTGTTATTACACCCGCAACTCCAGAAGGAGTAAAAGTTGCTGCATCATAATTTCTATCGAAATCATAAGTGGGAAACCATGTAAAGATTCCTACGGATAATGTCCACCCAGCATGAGCAGCAGTACGAATTAATTTATATGGAGCAATTGTCGGATGAAAAATATATAATTCATTGACACTTTGTGTCCAATTTATATCAGGAAGGTTACCAGCGGTATAAGGCGTTACCACCGTTGCAACTAAAGCATCTTGATAATATATCTTTAAAGATAAGGGTTCAAAAACCAATACGTAAATCGATTCATCTTCATATTCAAGAACCGCTAATCTAAATTCATCACTTGATGTTCCTACAATTAAACTCGTAACAAATTCTGTTCCAAACCGTCTTTGAACTCCACCCTGTGGCAACAAAACAACATTTTCTAACTCTCTTGCGCCTTTTTCAAATATATCGATATCAGTTCTAGCTAAAAGGCGTGGATCGATAGCACCTTTAGTAAAATTCGCTTGTTTATGAATTATCGCGACCATCTAGCTCCCCCACCTCTAACTTCGATATAACGTTGATCTTGAATTCCACGATTTGGATGCTGTTGCGCATCAGTAGAAAGTGCCAAAGCTTTTTCTTGGATAGTTTTTCTTTCCAGAATTACAATATATTTATCATTATTAGTTATAGGATTTGCATAGTCTGAAGCTAAAGCATGAGCGAAATAATCTACAAAATACAAAGGCAACGCTGTAACTTTAGGTAGAAAACGATATTCAGCATATATAGCTTGATCACCGCCCATATTCATATAAAGCTTATCTTCATATATCTGAAAATCTAATGTGCGCGGCCATAATCGCCATAAAGCTAAAAGATCAGTAGGAATCTGATACTTATAATTATAAGGAATTTCATCGGGAATAACCGGAAAGGCAATATTGGATAATTGAGCAAGTTTTACTGGAAATCTCCATTCGTTTTGTGCGATTATTTTTGGAAATAAAAAATTAAATCCTGTTTCAAGTGAAGATGCTATTTCCCCACCTGATGCAATTGTAGCGATGGGTCCTTTTCCGAGAATCGTAAGTGAACGTGAGATAATCTGAATTTTTGTAAAAGGCATTCCGTGCCTCCTTTAAACCATAAAAGGGGGGGGGCAAAATGCCCCCATCCTTTAAATGTTAAGCAACACGGATTGCACTAACATAAACAATTGTTGAGGGGGAATCAGTTCCGCCACCATCTGTTTCTGTTACACGCAAAGTCCCTGAAGCTGCAACCTCATGGTATGCATCATCAATCGTTGTTGCCCGACCAATAGTTTGGTCAGCATTATTGATATCAATTGCATCCGTAATGTTATTTGCACCGTTAAATATCTGGATGGTATCGCCAGCGGTACCAAGTCCAGTATTAACAACCCACGCATCTATAACTCTGATCTTATGAGTTACAGTCACATCGGTATTCGCCGTTGCACCACCTGCCGTGTCAATCCTAAATATCTGTGGTAAACCACCAATAACGTTAGCATTAGCTACATCAGCAGTAACCGTACCCGTTAAAGTATTTGGATTAATCATCGCCTCATCAACAGCACCAGCCTGAATGGTTGTAGCACCGGCATTATCTATAGCGATATCACCAGAAACTGCAACAGAGGCAAAAGTCGTGCCATCACCAATACCAATTTGAGCATTGGCTGAGAAGTCAGTCACAACAGCAACATTAGAATTATCACCCAATAATAGGTTTCCTTCTGTTAATGCCGCCATTTTCGACCATACAATAGCAGCCGCAGTGGCAACCTTCGCATTATCAACAGCAAGTGCCGCTAATTTCCCATTATCAATAGCCAAAGCGGCTACGGTTAAGGCACCCGTATTGGCTAAAGTGGCGTCACCAGATACAACAACCGAGGCAATAGTTGTACCATTCCCCACTAGAATTTGCGTATCGGTTTTAACGTCTGTCACGACAGCTACATTTGAGTTATCACCTAGTAAGATACTGCCTTCGGTAAGTGCAGCTAACTTTGAATAGTCGATAGCTGCAGCAGTTGCAACTTTGGCATTATCTACCGCTAAAGCAGCGAGTTTCCCATTATCTATCGCTAAAGCAGCGACAGTTAACGCACCCGTATTCGCAAGCGTAGCGTCTCCTGACATCGCAACTGATGCAATTGTAGTGCCGTTACCTACTAAAATCTGAGTATCAGTTTTTACATCGGTAACTACAGCGACATTGGAATTGTCTCCTAACAAAATACTGCCTTCAGTTAAGGCAGCTAGTTTAGAATAGGCAATAGCAGCCGTTGCAGAAACTTTAGCATTATTAATAGCTAAATTAGCAATGGTTAAAACACCAGCATTCGTCATAGTGGCATCACTCGACATAGCAACAGAGGTTATGGTCGTACCATTACCCACGAGTATTTGAGTGTCCGTAGAAGCATCTAAAGCAACAGCCTTATCCGATGCATTACCAACATAAACACTTCCTTGAGCGAGGTCTAAATTGCCTTCAGGAATGTCGTATGCTTCAACCGTAACATTAGTTGTAATAGATGTTACTTTATACAATCCATATCCATCACTAGCATGTATATCAATCACATCAGTTAAATTCCAATCAAGTATTTTGTCATTGAAATATGCAGATGCAATAGCAGTAGCTAATGAATCAGTGGTTAAGTATTTTCTCCATACTCCTGCTACAGAAGAACCAGAACTAGTAATTCTGGTTAAATTATCGTTATCGAAAGTCATAATTATCTCCTTTAATTATACTGTAAAGTCAATTTTAACAATACCTTCCGCATCAATAGCAACAGCGTTAGCTTTATACTTAGAGGTTGCTAAAAATGATGTTTTTATTGGTATGTAATTAACTTCATTTGAAAAATCCATGCCGATGGCATAGCCCATTGAGTTTTGTGCAAAAGCATAAGCGGTATTAGTTGCTCCAGATACAGGCATTCCACCTTCATCCATATCACCAATAACAATCCAAGTATAACCAAACATAGTTAAACCATCGATTGTACTGCCGTTATCCAATAGTGCTTTTTTAGTAAAATCACTATCAGTAAACTTCTGTTCATTCAAAATATCTTCTTCGCCTTCAGCGTTAATTGCGATATAACGTCTAATTCCACGCATTACATTATTTTTCGAGAAGAATTTATTGAGTTTAGTGTATTTTGCAAAGGTAAAACCAGTTGCACCAGCTGCAATGGTATTGGTAGTACCAGAAGCATCTAACGCATCAATCGCTAACTGATCAGCTCTACGGCCGATAGAAGAACCAAGAGCTTCGGATAACTCGCGGATTTCATCGAAATTGATTTCTCTTTGAGAAAAGATATCGCTATAATCTGATGCATACCAATCCTGTAAGGTAACTGTAGGTCGAGAATAGGTTAGATTCATCGGTTCTACATCATCTTGAACGGCCTTTTGCTTGGCAATACCTTTACCGATTTTTGGGAATTTTACCGTTGCTCCCACAACGTTGCGTCTTTCACGCATTGTGCCACGAAATTTAAACCCTTTTGATTGGTAAGCTTGCTTAACCATAGGGTCAAATAAATCAATGGCGACAGTATTAACAAAAATAGACATAATAAGCCTCATTAAAAGTAGTTATTAAAAAAAATATTCCATTATCTTTTTCGTGTATCTTCTCTTAACGAGGCCTCAAAGAGGGTATCTCATATCGTAAAAGGACGATTCAGATATAAAAATACTACCCTAAATTGCACAAAAAGTCAACTAACTTATGTGAAAGTCATTTATGAAACCTATTTATCTTATCAATATATTTCTGTGCTTTTTCCGGATGTTCGGCCAAATTCTCTCCCTCATAAATGTTAGCAGCAAAATCATTTTTAACATCTTTGAGTGTTTCCTTAGGGGGTGCGTGAACTTCATTGGTTGGTACACTAAATCCGTTTGTATTCATAAGATTTCGTAACGCACGCATTCCAGCAGCACTATGAACACTATCAAGCAATGCCCCTGCATCTTCTTTGGAATTATTGTTTTTAGTCCAATTCTCAATGTTTTTTTTATCTTCTTCAAAAGATGCCCCATAAGCTTTAGCTTCATTCTCCATGTTTGTTTTGGGTTCACTGATTATCGATTTAGCAAGGCCTGCAATCTTTATCGCAAAATCTTGAGAGACATTTGCATTCTGACATTCTGTTACAAATTGATTAAAAGTCTTGTCTTGAGTATCAAAAGCAAAGTTATCATCCTCAATCGTTGAAAAATCGTATTTATCAGGTGCGCCAGTAAATGCACCTAATCTTTGACTTTGTTCTCCCAATTTCTTTTCTGCATCCCCATAAGCTTTTGCTTGATTCTCCATATTATATCCGTATTTCTCAAGCAAAAATGGTGGTATATCGCCAGAACCAAGCACTCCTTCTTTAAGCAACCACTGTCCTTTTTTTAATTTAATTTCTTGATCGGTTTTGGTTTCGACAGTAGCATCTTCAACTTGTTTGGGTGTTTCTGTCTGATTCGTTTTATCTTCCACACCCTCATTATTCTTTTGATAATCCCCTGGAATCCCCACAACTTTTCCAGTTTCTTGACCTTCTTGGCTTTCCATTTCCACGGTTTCATTCATACCTTACTCCTTTGGTTTAGTTTGATTAGCAACAATTTGTTTGTATTGCTCGATCAATTGCTCGATCTGAAAGATCACACTGGCTTGTCCACTTCTAAACCCAGAATAAACTTCTTCAGAACCAAATTTTTTCAAGATCTCTGGATTGACTGGCCAGATCACCGCATGATTCTTATTTGAAATGTAAATTTCTTTTAACAAGTGCAGTAATTTCTTACCGGCTGTGGTACATTCAAATACTTCATTGATTAAAATAGCTAATTCGTTTGGTTTATTAAGATTGCCACCATTTTCTTGAACTTTTAACTTTTCAGTTTTCATTGTTGACCTCCCATGGTCGGTTGTTGTTGAGTTGATGAGGCAGGTTGTTGCGGAGACATTCCTTGAGGCAATCCTCCTGTAGGTGCGCCAGGCAGTTGCGGTTGCTGTTGTGCAGCTTCGGATGCTTGTTCGCCTAATGCATCTAATTCTTGAACTGATTTTACAAGTTTTGGGTCTACATCTAGGTTTTCTGCTAGATATTCAAACCATTCATTAGCATTCAAACCCATAACAGATAATTGTGGACCAAAGATAGACTGTGTAGTTTGCGCTAACTGAACACTACGATTAACATTTTGCAAACCTTGTGTCTGAATAAGCGGGGATTTATATTTTAATGAAACCTCTTTTCCATCCACCACAATGTTGGGAATAATTCCTTTTTTCGTTAAAACAAATACTATTCGTTGTGTGAGTTTGTCTAACAACTCAAATTGCAACCTACTGACAAATGGTATTTTTTGCTCTAACTGTTCTTGGTTGCGTAACATAACTTCAGTAGCGGTTAAATTTGAATTAGGATCTAATGGACCGAGTGGTTGAGAGAAAAATATCTTGTTAATCATCTCCTGTAACCGTTCGATCTGAACTTCTCCGAATTTCGGATCACCCCCCATCGGCACCGCTTCCATCGGTAACTGACCAATTGACGTGGGATTTATCGGAATAATCGACCATGGTTCCAGATTTATAGTGTGAGGGTTGAATATGCCGTCACTAGCACCCATAAAAATAGGATTTGATCTCAACCTAGCGGCTTTTAATTCATCGGCTACAACCTCGTTTAAGGTTGCCATAGTAGGTAATGCTTGATCTGCTGGTCCTCTCCCGTAAACTTCATCAGCACGCTTAAATGCTCTAAATACAATCCATGGACTAGATCTTATGAGTTGATCTACAATCAAACTTTTCGCACGTTGTTCTATGACGATATATTCAAATTTCTTCTTATCCGGATTGAATATCGTACCCTCAATTAAATCTACTTTTGCGTTGGGATCTTGTTCGAGTAATGTGGCCAAACCGTCACTTAACTTAGCTTGAGGCCAAGTGCGCTTAACATTTCTGAGGGGAAACTTTCTAAAGTCACGCCAGATAGTCTCTATATCGCCTTTTATGCCTGCTTCAGGATATATACGAAGCAAAGGAACGGCTGAGAATATGAGTGGATTATCAATAGGCCCTTCGTTGACCACTAACGCACCCGTTCCTACTGCTAAATCATAATAAGCTTCATTGATTGCGAGTTTGAAATTTGATGCTTCTATCACATCAAAAATTATGTCTGTTACTTCTTTTAATGCTTCTTTTATATGATCATAATTCGGGTCGGTATCTTTTATGTTCGTACCCGGCATTAACTCTAACCACTGCAAGCCTGGGGGGGTTAAACCTGTGTGTAATGCAGCTACAAACGAACGAGTTGCTAAAACTCCTATTGAGTCGTACAAATGCACATTGTGTTTCTCGCCCGGTGCCGACTGCTTTGCGATATTTCGGTTTGGCATGAAATAATCATAAATATCTTCAAAATGATCTTCCCAAGTCATGCCTCTTGTTTTTGCGTCCTTATAACGCCGTAATAATACTTCAATCCTTTGTGACATCCCTTTTTCCTCACTAGTTGTAATCCCGCACAACTATTGTTTTGTCATTAACCGCCAAGCGTTTGCTTTTGATCTTGAGTGAAGATGCTTCCGCCTGCTCCACCAAATCTAGCACGCTCTTGAGCGATTCTTTCTTTCTCTAGTTTCTTTTGTTCTTCTGCTTCTTTTCTCTTAGATTCAGCTTCTTCTTGCTGTAATTGAATATCTTCTTGTGTTGGTTTGGATGGTCTAGTTCCCATATTAAAATATCTCCTGTGTTTTAAATGTTTTCTTAAACTTTCCTGTTAATTTCTCGTACAACCGGTACGGTGTGATTGAATACATACGTTTGCCAAGCATATATTCGATTATCGTAACGCACGTAACGAATTTAAGAGAAAAGCCTGTGAATTTATAATGGGTGGGTAATTTTACACGTAGTAATTTAGTGAAATAAGATACGTTATTATCCGTAAGATGTTTGAATTGTAATGCCCCATGAGTGGGGTCGATCTGTAACCAGCCATTTTCCATAGCGATTAATACACAGCAATGGCCAAATCCTTTCTTTAAGAAAACCTTATGCCACAAATCGCTGCCTGTAAATGCTATGTAGATGGTATCCATATATTAACTACAACGACATCCTCGTCATATATTCCATGTTGTGACAACCAATCCTTATAAGATTGCGATTGATCATCATAACGCACGATTATTTCGCGCGTGTCCATTATTTCAGCTCTTAGTTTTTTTAACTCTTTTAGTATTTCGTTTAGTTTCATGCTGTGTACATTTCCGTAGGGAATTTAACCACTCATCTCTAGCTTTATGAATTCCGCTATAAGCGTCGTTCATTTCTTTAATCTTAACCTTTAATAATTTACGAATACGCTCATGCTTACTTATACTGTATATCAGCCAAATAGCCGCGATCACATTAAAAATAGCCAATACTGTCGCTATAATTTTTATCAATGTTATATTCATATTATTCCTTATCGTTTAGTTTCATCTGCCGTTATCACGATTTCTACTTGATGTGAATGCTCTAAATGTCCATCCTGTAATTATATTATTCATATCACTTTGAATCCATTTTACACATAAACGCTCCGGGTTTAAGCCTGCGCTTTATGCGTTCCTGTAGCTTTTCTTTAATCGCCGGATCTTCTTTTAAGATTGCTAATAAATCCGGCGCTTCATCTAGTATAGCATTCTCTTTGCGTAATTTCTCGCATTCTAGTTCTAGTTTTTGATATTCGAGTGGGCTTAATGCAACTTTTGGTATGAATCGTTCGAGTAAGAACTTAAGAATGATTGGGCTTTTTCCAGATCGCGCTTTAGTGATAGCTAATTGAAGTAGATCAACTCTGTGACCTTTCATGATATCTTCAAAAAACTCTTGATGTTTGAGTCCTGGCGGTCTACCCTTTGGGTTTCCCGACTCTCCCTTTTTCCAAACCATTGTACAATCCTTGCACATTGTTTAAATTCTGATAATCAATTGGATAAGTCTTGCACATAATTTTGATTTAAGCAAGTAAAATATGTGATATACTGGAATTGGAGAGGTGGTCGAGCGGCGAAGGCAGCAGTTTTGAAAACTGCAGAGTCTGCAAAGGCTCCGAGGGTTCGAGTCCCTCTCTCTCCGTAGAATGCATACAAACTTTCTTTAAAATAATTGTATTTTCCTATTGACACACACCGCATAATGCGTTATCATGTAATTGTATCATTGTGATACGCAATAAATAAAGAGCAAGGAAATGAACATATTAAACAAACTTAAATTCAGCGCATCAAAAATTAAAAGGAGCGATTTTAGCGGTTTTACTATTAGACTACCTAGAAAATATCAATGTGAGTTTGTATTTTTTAAAAAAATAATTCCGCTAACTATAGCAATAGATAAATATACACATAAACGATTATCTACCCCGATATATTTGTTAAATTTTGATATTAGAAAAATCACTAACTAAGGAGTACAGGCATGAGCAGACTAACCTTTAACGATTTAATAAAATGTTACAATTTATATATCAAAATTCACACTCACGAGCATAGAGCAAAAGTACAAGCAAGGGTTTTTAGAATGCGAGAAATAATAAAGTTGGGATTAGGCAACAAGGAAATTTCTGGTCATCTCGATAAAATAGATAAGGTTGTTACACGTTTCGCACTGACTACAAATAGGAGTACAGAAAATGAACTATTGGGCACTTTTTAATACCATTGGAATTTTAATATTTGTGGTCATAGCTATTTTTATAATCAGAAGGATAAACAAATGAACAAACTTAAAGCATTCCGTGAAAAATACGGATTAGAACAAAAACAGGTAGCCGAAAAGCTTAAATATTCTGTTAGCCAGATTCAACGCTTAGAAAACTCCGAGAAAAGTTATGGCAGTAAAATAAACCGGCGCATCTTAAGCCAGCTCGAAAATTGGGCGGCAGAGGCCAAATTGAAAAATAAGTCCTTGACTTCGAAGAGTGGCTAATTATAATCAGGCTGCTCACAATTTCCATTTTTTGTAGCAAAACAGGTAGAGAAGCCGTGCGTTTATAATTTATCCTTATGCGTTCGGCTTTTTTGCAAAAGGTGGCGCGATCGTGGAATGTCTTTTACGATTTACGCGCCATAATACTTGAATTTCCGTAAATCTTTTCTATTTTCTTGAATTTTTTTGATTTTAGATAATTATTATATTCCATGATGGCCAGTAACGCAATACCCCATGCTATGATAATATAAATAATCGCCATCATGATTTACAATTCTTTATTCTGTATAAATGTCGCATCATTAAGGGAGTAACGTAAACAGAATTAGGATACTCTGTTTTCATTTGAATTTTTTTGTGATGTTTATCCCAC
>Ga0114925_10000050_pt1 | contig 37889 bp, 37 predicted proteins | sample SumtaG_2_FD_87287 | JGI IMG/M metagenome (GOLD analysis project Ga0114925, IMG submission 87287) | Deep subsurface microbial communities from Indian Ocean to uncover new lineages of life (NeLLi) - Sumatra_00607 metaG | ecosystem: Environmental > Aquatic > Marine > Oceanic > Sediment | place... | reverse complement strand
TAGGATGAATAAGGAGACAGATCATATAACCCTTCCATACTTACCTGAAGAGGATCTTGTAAAAAGGGCAGTGTCGGAGGCATTTAAAGACATGAGCTAGCAGCTTAATTCGCTATAGTATCAAACATCAAAACCTGCTAAAACAATGATAAATAAGGACCCGTTTTTTAAAAAGAGCAATACGTTTTTTAAGAGAACGGCAGAATGCCATGAAAAAGTGCATAAAAAAAGCTGAGTTAAAACCCAGCTTTTTTTCTACTATAGATACAGGAGGGTAGTATCTACACTATATATTCTCGTCAACTTTATGGATTTTTTTAAGTTTTTTTTGAGATAATCCAATTAATTTCAGCATAAACCGGGTTCCTTCCTCAATGGATGTGTACAATTTCAATGAATTCTTTAAAATTTCTTTTTTTTGATTGCTCACACTTCGATTGAGAATATCATTGATCGAAGATTGCATTACCATACTTACCAGTTGATTTTCTTCTTGAAAAGAGAGGATCTTTTTATCAATTTCTTCAAGCTCTTTTTTAATTCTCGATTCACTGTGGGTATTCTTCATGTAAATAAGTTTTTTAGTGAGAGCTTTCCCGGAATTGCTGAGATTAATTAATATCAGAAGGTTTTGCCGGAGAGTATTCAGGTAGTTTCTATATTCCTTTATTTTATTGAGATCAACTACTTCTTTTTTCAATAGATCATTTAACTTTTTCCCTATCTTTTTTTTATCCAGCTCACCCTTTTTAATATCCTTTTCTAATTCTTTAAATGGAACATTTTTGATTCCCTCAATATTTATACCGCCGTGGGTTGCATTTATGACAGTACCATTTCCATATTCCGCATGGTTTTCAAACCAGCTCTTATATAAGAGCAGTCTTTTATCAGTAAGTACTATTTTACCGTTCTTATCCTTTATCTGAACCGGGTTCCCATTTTTGATGTACCGGGCATAAAAGTTAAAAGGTGTTTCAAACCTGTCTATATTGGAGAGGGTATAATCCTCAATAAATGAGCCTGAAATGTGTGTATTCCCTTTATCATATGAGAGATCAAGTCCGAGAAGGATGATAGGATCAGCTCCAATAATCCTCGCAAAATCAAATGCAGCTACAGATACAGATCCACCCGCCGCAATGCTTCCCTTTATACCTGAATACTTTTCAATGATTTTTCCAGGGCTGAATACTGAGGAGGTAAGTATCCTGGTGCCTGAGTAGTTTCTCAGTGTTGTCGGATACACAGCAGGATCTGCAACAAGGATAGGAGCAGGAGCCCTGCATCTTATCAGACTTTTTATATATGCAATAAAAAAACTGTTAATGTACTGGGGGTCTACGGTTACTGCAAAATCAGGTATGATTTCTTTTTTTAAAAGCGGTTTTAATGTTGTATCCACTGCTATTAAGAAAATATCATCTTTAATATGAACCAGTGTTTCAATATCCTCATTAAGGGAGGGGCCTGCACAAAGAACTGCTGCCGGTATGCCCTTCAGCGCGTTTTTTAGTTTAAGTATTCCGGAAAGGGTAAAGAAGTAAAGGGAATTCTTGAAGGTGTTTTTCGTCCATAATCTGTCGAATCTCTTCAGGGTAGTAAAATTTATCTCTTTCTTATTGAGAAAAGAATAGATATCATTCTTTATTTTCGCGACCTTTTCATTGAATAGTCCCATATAGGGCCTTAAGACGATTAATTTTATATCTGAATGAGGCTGGTGGCTCATTATCTCTTCACAGGTAAAATGGCTCACATCAGGGAAAATGAAAACTCTATTTGACAATAAGATGCCGGAGATATCTCTTGCTGTCAGAGCTTCTTTGAAAAGTCTGATAGCCGGCTCTATTACTACGATTATAGATGATTTGTTTTCATGTAGGAGCTTTTCAATGTGATACCCGAGACCGAAACCAATGACGAAAATAAGCTGTTCGCTCCCATCAGTGTGAGATTTAACAAGCCTCTGGGCCTCTGCCCATGGATCTTTTTTTGAATGAATTAGTATACATTTTTCTTTATTGGATACCTCGAGGGTAGGTACCCCTTTTTCTGTAAGGAGTACCCTGTAAGAAAGGTGGTCATCCCTAATGTCATTGATTTTCTTAAAAAGTGAAGGAAAATGATTTTCCAGGATAGTAATATTTTTTTTATAAATCGTATTATTTTTCATCTTTCAGGACATAAATTTCTGAAAATGACGGGAGTATATTAAGGTATGGAGTGATGCGTTCAACGATATTTTTAAATACAGGCGCTGCAGTCTGACCTCCTCCATAAACTTCTCCCAGTGGATGATCAAGTGTTATCAGCACAACTATTTTTGCCTTTGGAACAGGTATGAATCCTACAAACGAAGCATAGAACTGGTCTTCCAGGTAGCCTCCCTTATCAGTATCAGCTATCTGTGCAGTTCCGGTTTTGCCGCTTATTGTATATCCTTCTATATATGCTTTGTACCCGGTTCCTCTTTCGGTCAGTACACCGGTAAGAATAGAAAGGATTCGTTCTGAGGTATCTTCACTAATTACTTTTCTAATTTTTAGCGGGGAATATATTTTCAAAATTGATCCATCCGGCTTTTCTATCTGTTTAATAATCCTCGGCTGCATCAAAACCCCTCTATTTGCCAGAGCAGAAGCAGCGGTTATTAATTGGAGGGGTGTAACAGAAACTTCCTGGCCGATTGCCATGCCATATTTCGATATTTTGCTCCAGTCATTCGGGTTTCTCAGGATCCCCTTTGCTTCACCTGAGAGATTAATACCTGTGGGTGTTCCAAAACCAAATGCTCTTAACCCTTCATATAGTTTAGGGACATCTATCCTTTTTACTGACTTCACCATGCCTACATTGCACGATTTTTCAAGTACCTGTCTGAAGTCTATACTGCCATGAGCTCCTGTATCATGTATAATACGATTTTCAACCTCAACGCGGCCTTCGCAAAGAAATGTATCGTCCTCACGGATAAGACCATTGTCCATTAATATAGATGCAATAAATATTTTAAAGGTCGAACCGGGCTCGAAGGAATCAGTAATGGCTTTATTTCTTTTTGTATTATTTGAATATTTAATGAAATTGTTGAGATCATAATCCGGTTTATTTGCCATTGCTAAAACCTCTCCTGTTGACGGATTCATAACAATTGCAGTAATAAGTCGTGCGCCTGTATGTTCCAATGCTCTGGAGAGTTCTTCTTCAACAATTTCCTGTATGTATTTATCAATAGTTAGAATAACTGTATATCCCCGTGTGAAGAATGAGTAATCGATTCCACTGCTGTCAATTGTTTCAGGTAGCAGGAAATCATCAAAATAGTATTCAATTCCCTCAAGGCCTTTATTATCGATACCGGAAAATCCAATAATATGAGATGAAAGATTTTTATAAGGATAGTAACGTTTATATTCTTGTTCAAGATACACCCCCTTTATGTCAAGTTCTTCTAACCCTTTTGTATATTTAAGCTCTACCTGCCTCTGCAACCATACGAATTGTCTGTTTTTATTAATAAGTTTTAATATATGGTTATAATCCATTTCTAAAACAGATGCAAGTTCCTGTGCTGTTTTCTTTTTTTGTTCTATTTCTTTTGGCCGCACATACACGGAATAGGTTTCAAGACTGAGTGCAAGCTTCTCACCGTTCCTGTCAACAATAAAGCCCCGCTCTCTGGAACTGGGTGTTTGTGGTGAGGAGGTGATAATGTCTTTCTGAAAAAACATGAGTTTTATAATTCTCACAACGAGAATACTGAAGACAAGTGCAATAATAATAATAAAAAACTTGAATCTTCTTGCTATTTTTTTTTCCATCCTATTGTTGTTTTCGGCTCATCCGTAAAAAATTAAAATAAAAGTTAACCCAATTTTTCAGTCACCAAGAAGTCTTGACATGCAGTAAACGAATGAATATATTTTTGAAAATTAATCAGGCAGACAAAAATGAACCTACAGGAAATTATTTTTTTTCTAAATATCTTTTGGAGCAATAAGGGCTCAATCATTGTACAGCCCTATGATATTGAAAAGGGCGCCGGAACTTTTAATCCCGCTACATTTCTTCGGGCTTTAGGGCCTGAGCCCTGGAATGCAGCCTATGTTGAACCTTCCAGGCGGCCTACCGATGGAAGATATGGAGAAAATCCCAACAGGCTTCAGCTATATTATCAATATCAGGTATTAATTAAACCCTCTCCTGTTGATATACAGGGCCTCTATCTTGATAGTATCAGGGAAATGGGGATAGATTTTAAAGAACATGATGTCCGTTTTGTACATGATGATTGGGAATCACCTACTCTGGGAGCAACCGGGCTTGGATGGGAGGTATGGCTTGATGGTATGGAAATTACTCAATTTACCTATTTCCAGCAGGTTGGAGGAATTGAACTAGAACCGATATCTGTTGAGCTCACATATGGGCTTGAACGTATTGCTATGTTTATACAACAGAAAGATGATGTATTTGATATTTTATGGAATGACAGGCTTACCTATGGGGATATCAGGAGGAGAGAGGAGTTTGAGTTTTCAACCTTTAATTTTGAAACTGCAAATATAGATAAACATGTAAGTTTATTTAACGAGTACGAAAATGAAGCTGAACTGTTACTTGAAAAAGATCTGGTTTTACCTGCATACGATATGGTAATGAAATGTTCTCATATTTTTAATATTCTTGAAGCCAGGGGTGCCCTGAGTGTCACAGAGAGAACCTCATACATCCAGCGGGTGAGGAATATGGCAAAAACTATCGCTGAAGACTATATAAAAGCTAGAGAAAAACTGGGATTTCCTCTCCTTGCCAAATTGAATCATTAATATTTACTATGGAATAAGATGAGGACTTCAATGAGTGAGAAAAAAGATCTGTTAATAGAAGTGGGTTTAGAAGAGCTCCCTCATTCATTTATTGAGAATGCAATGAAGGGCTTTGAAAATAACTTTACCGGGCAGTTATCAAATCAAAAGATTGAGTTCGGTAAAGTTACAGCATTTTCAACCCCACGAAGGATGACTCTATTCATCAAGGAAGTTAACATTAATCAGAATGATTATCTTGAAGAAAAAAGAGGACCATCAATTGAAAAAGCATATTTACCTGACGGAAGCCCCTCTAAAGCTTTAACGGGATTTTTAAAAGGAAACAACATTACTAAAGATGATATTGCCACCAAAGTATCTGAGAACAGAGAGTATGTTTTTCTTTTAAGAGAAATAAAGGGGAAGGATACGTTTACACTTTTGCATGAAATTTTAGATATAACGTTAAAATCTCTTTATTTTCCAAAAACAATGAAATGGGAAAATACCGGTTTTCAATTTGCAAGGCCAATAAGATGGATTTTATATCTATTTGGAGAAGCCATTGTTCCATTTAAAATAGCCGATGTTGTCAGTTCAAACTATACATACGGGCATAGATCTTATGGAAACAGCCGCATTGTAATCAATAATCCCACTGAATATGAAAAAAAACTGGCTGCCAATTCAGTTATAGCTGATAGATATAAGAGAAAACTACAGCTCCAAAAACAGATTGAAAAGATCATCATACCAAAAGGCCTGGAAGTTCCGGAAATTGCAAAGGATTTGTATGATATAAATAATGATTTAACAGAATTTCCACATGCAGTGATATGCGAATTTGATAAATATTTTCTAGAATTACCAGTTGAGGTATTGACCTCAGAAATGATAGAACATCAATATTACTTTCCCCTTATCGAAGGTAGTAAGGGCAAACTTTCAAATTACTTTATAGCAGTATCGAATATATGTGAGAAAAGTAAAAGTGTATATGGTTATCAAAATGTTTTACGGGCACGACTTGATGACGGCAGGTTTTTCTTTAATGAGGATAAGAAAAAGGGCTTTTCTGAGTATAATGAAAAACTTAAGACAGTTACCTTTCATGAACAACTTGGAAGTATGCATCAAAAGATTGAGCGGATTATGAAAATAAGCGAGGTTCTCGCAGGCCTGGTGTCACTTAATAATAAAGAGAAAGCCTCAGTATGTAAGACGGCAGAATTATGTAAAAATGATCTTGTTACTCTTACGGTAAATGAATTTCCGGGCCTCCAGGGGATAATGGGATATTACTATGCACGTGCTTCTCATTATTCTGAGGATGTAGCACGCGGAATAAAAGAGCACTATTATCCCCGTTTTGCTGCAGATATACTTCCTTCCTGCATCGAAGGGTCGTTGGTCGGAATAGCAGATCGGTTGGATACAATTCTGGGGATTTTTTCCATAGGGCTGAAACCAAAAGGGTCAAAGGATCCCTTTGCGTTGAGAAGGAAGGTATTCGCGATTGTTAAAATTATTATTTCAATGAAGCTGAATTATTCAATGAGGAAATTGATAGCCGATAGTGCCGGTTTGTATAGCTGCCAGAAAAGCTCAGCTTTGGTTATGGATGAAGTAGAGGGCTTTTTTCTGGACAGGATAAAATCCATTTTTACAGAGATGGGTTTTTTATATGATGAAATTGATGCTTGCATTTCCAATGTTATGGATGATATTTATGAAGCTTACAGAAGGGTTTTAGCTCTTCATGAATACAGGAGTCATAAAGATTTTGAAGATCTCCTCATCTCTTTTAAAAGGATGGGAAATATTCTGAAAGAAGAAAAGAAGTTTTTGTTTTCAGAGGATTTATTAATAGAAAAGGAAGAAAAAGCGCTCTACAGGCATTTTATAAGCGTAAAGGATAGAATTGTTGAGAATGTTAACATCAAAAATTATAACCAGGTATACAGTATTCTTTCCTCTTTTAAACCATATGTAGATAATTTTTTTGATAATGTACTGGTAATGGATGAGAATATGGAATTGAGAGAGAACAGGGTAGGTTTATTAAAAATAATTATTAATATTTTTTCTGACATCATCGATATCTCAAAGATCGTCCCTGGTTGAGAGTAAAAACCTACCTCCAAAGTAGGTGGCTTCCTCCTGGCAGTAAATCTTGACCCGCAAAATGATAGGCAATATATTATGCAAAATTAAGAAATAAACGGAGGGATATTATATGGCTGATGAGAAGCTCGTATACTTCTTTGGTGACGGCAGAGCTGAAGGACGTGCAGATATGAAGGAAAAGCTTGGAGGGAAGGGTGCAAATCTGGCAGAAATGACAAATTTGGGGGTTCCAGTGCCTCCGGGATTTACAATAAGCACTGAAGTCTGCGATATCTACTATAAAAATAATAATCAATATCCTGATAGCCTGAAAGAAGAGGTGGAAAAAAATTTAAAAAAGCTTGAAGATTTAATGGGGAAAAAACTTGGTGACCCAAAGAATCCACTGCTTGTATCTGTCCGGTCAGGATCTGCAATTTCCATGCCCGGGATGATGGATACGGTTTTAAACCTCGGTACCAATGATGAAGCAATAAAAGGGCTGGAGGAAATGTCCGGCAATAAGCGATTTGCATGGGATTCATATCGAAGATTTATACAGATGTTCGGTAATGTTGTTATGGGGGTTGAGCACGAGGAGTTTGAAAAGATTCTTAATGCTCAGAAGAAAAAAAAGGGAGTAGAGCTCGATACTGAGCTTACGGCTGAAGATATGATGGAATTTGTATCCGCTTGTAAAAAGCTTTACAAGGAAAAGACAGGAGAGAATTTCCCAACAGATCCCCGTACACAGCTATGGATGTCAATAGACGCGGTATTTGGATCATGGAACAATAAGCGTGCAATTAAATATCGTGAAATAAATGAAATTAAAGGTCTTCTTGGAACAGCGGTAAATGTTCAGACAATGGTATTTGGCAACTCAGGAGAGGATTCAGGAACAGGGGTGTGCTTTTCAAGAGATCCTTCTACCGGTGAAAGGCATTTTTATGGTGAATACCTCATGAATGCTCAGGGAGAAGATGTGGTTGCAGGTATCAGGACCCCTGAGTCACTTGATGATATGAAGAATGAGATGCCTGATAAGTATGATCAGCTTGTCCGGATAAAAGATAAGCTTGAAAATCATTATAAGGATATGCAGGATATGGAGTTTACTATTGAGAACGGCACTCTATATATGCTGCAGACAAGAACTGGTAAGCGCACTGTTCAATCAGCGGTGACGATTGCAGTTGAAATGGTAAAAGAGGGCTTGATTAATAAACAAACCGCAGTAATGAGGGTTTCTCCTGCACAGCTTGACCAGCTTCTGCATCCTATGATCGATCCGAAAGCCAAAGTAAACGTTATTGCCAGAGGATTGCCTGCGTCTCCGGGTGCAGCAGTAGGAGAAATTGTATTTACTGCAAAACAGGCAGAGGAAGAGGCTGCAAGAGGGAAAAAGGTGATACTTGTCCGAATAGAGACGTCACCTGAAGATATAGGTGGAATGAATGTTGCAAAAGGGATACTTACCGCACGAGGAGGAATGACATCCCATGCAGCTGTTGTTGCCAGGGGAATGGGAAAATGCTGTGTTGCAGGGTGCTCAGATGTATCTATTTTAAACGATTCCGAGTGTGAGATCGGCGGCATACATTTTAACGCAGGGAACCTTATTACGTTAAACGGTACAAAAGGCGAGGTAATCAAAGGGCAGGTAATCCTGGTGGAGCCTGAGCCTACAGGGGATTTTGCCGAGCTGATGAAATGGGTCGATGATATTAGAAAACTAAAAATAAGAACCAATGCAGATACCCCAGGCGATGCAGAGAATGCGAGAAAGCTTGGGGCAGAAGGAATTGGATTATGCCGTACAGAGCATATGTTTTTTGAAGGGAACAGGGTCGATGCTGTACGGGAGATGATACTTTCAGATGATGAAGCCGGGAGGAGGAAAGCCCTGAAAAAACTTCTTCCGATGCAGCAGGGAGATTTTGAAGGGATATTTAAGGCAATGGATGGGCTTCCTGTAACAATACGTCTTCTTGATCCGCCGCTTCATGAATTTCTTCCTCAAAAGGATGATGAGATAGAAATGCTGGCAAAAAATATGGGAGTGCATTTGGAAAAACTAAAGAAGAAGGTAGAGTCTCTCAAAGAGTTCAACCCAATGCTTGGCCACAGGGGATGCAGGCTCGGCATTACCTATCCTGAGATTTATGAAATGCAGGTGGAAGCAATATTCCTTGCTGCCTGTGCAGTAAAGAAAAATGGCATTAAAGTTGAGCCGGAAGTGATGATTCCTCTCATCGGCACTTTGAAAGAATTTTCGTTATTAAAAGACCTCACGGTGAAAACTGCAGAAAGAATACTGAAAGAGAAGAATGAAAAAGTGAAATACCTCGTTGGGACAATGATTGAGATTCCGAGAGCTGCCCTTGTTGCGGATAAGATAGCTCTAATTGCAGATTTTTTCTCTTTTGGGACAAACGACCTTACACAGATGACCTTTGGGTACTCGAGGGATGATGCAGGCGTTTTTCTTACTGAGTATATTGATAAAGGGATACTGGAAAAAGATCCGTTCCAGGTTCTGGACCGGGAAGGGGTTGGAGAGCTTGTTGAAGTGGGTATTGAAAGGGGAAGAAAAACAAGAAAAGAGCTGAAGGTAGGTATCTGCGGTGAACACGGGGGTGACCCATCATCGGTAGAATTCTGCTATGAAGCAGGCATGAACTATGTAAGCTGTTCTCCATTCAGAGTACCGATTGCCCGGCTTGCCGCGGCCCAGGCAGTGGTGAAGGGAAAAAAGTGAATACCGGATATTTATATGCAGGGGCAATTCATGAATTGCCCTGCATGCGATATTATTAAAGCTCTTCATATTTTTAAACCTTCTTAAAGCAGATAGTTCTTGATAGCTGATTAATATTTTATTAACTTAACCTAAATTTTACACGATGGAGGTAAGAGGATGGCTGTGAAAGTAGGTATTAATGGTTTCGGGAGAATTGGAAGAAATGTCTTTCGAATTGCTGAAAAAAAAGCTGACATTGAAATTATTGCAATAAACGATATGTTTACTCCTGATCAGCTAGGAATTCTTCTTAAATATGATTCCGTATATGGAAGGTTTGCAGGAACAGTGGAGGTAACAGGAGAGGGTTTTAACGTAAATGGAAAAAATATTAAGGTTTTAAAAGAAAAAGATCCTACAAAACTTCCGTGGAGCGACCTGGGTGTTGATCTTGTTATTGAGTCAACAGGTGTTTTCAGAAAAAGGGAACAGGTTGCAATGCACCTCTCAGCAGGAGCAAAAAAGGTTATCTTAACCGTTCCTGCAAAGGATGAAATTGACAGAACTATCGTCCTTGGTGTAAATGAAGAAATGCTCAAACCTGAAGATAAAATTGTTTCAAATGCATCATGTACAACAAACTGCCTTGCTCCTGTTGCCAAGGTATTGAATGATACCTTTAAAATAAACAGCGGTTTGATGACAACTGTGCATGCGTATACAAATGACCAGAGACTGCTCGATTTACCACACAGTGATCCGAGAAGAGCCAGATCTGCTGCAATCAATTTAATTCCCACCACCACGGGTGCCGCAAAGGCAATTGGAAAAGTAATTCCTGAGTTGAATGGAAAGCTTGATGGTATGGCCTTGAGAGTGCCTGTTCCTACCGGCTCGATTGTAGACCTGGTTGCAGAGCTTGATAAAGATGCCACAAAAGAAGATATTAACACCGCAATGAAGCAGGCCTCTGAAGGTCCAATGAAAGGGATTTTAGAGTACTGTACAGACCCGATTGTTTCTTCAGATATTATTCAGAATCCGTGCTCATCTATTTTTGATTCCCTCGCAACCATGGTAATCGATAAGCGTGTTGTAAAGGTCATATCCTGGTACGACAATGAATGGGGATATTCAAACAGGGTTGTGGATTTGATAGGAAAGCTTTTTTAGCACAGGAGAGAGTTCAGATGATCAGGAAAAAAAGTTTAGAGGATATTGATCTAAAAGGTAAAAGTATTATCATGAGGGTGGATTTTAATGTGCCTCTCAATAAAGAAGGAAATATAACTGATGATACACGAATAAGGGCATCACTCCCGAGTATTAAGTATATATTGGAGAATGGAACAAAGCTTATTCTCATGAGCCATCTGGGGAGACCAAAAGGCCAGGTAAAACAATCATTAAGGCTATCACCGATTGGGAAAAGGCTCTCAGAGCTCCTCGGGAAAGAGGTTATCCAATGCAAAGACTCTATAGGCGAAGAAACCAAAAAGATAGTTTCTGGTATGCAGACAGGCGATGTTGCTCTTCTTGAGAATTTACGATTCCATAAAGAAGAGGAAGCAAATGATCCTGAGTTTTCCAGGTCTCTTGCCGAATATGCAGACAATTATGTAAATGATGCATTTGGTACGGCCCACAGAGCACACGCATCTACAGAAGGCATTGCCCATCGTCTGCCGGCAGTTGCAGGGTGTCTTATGAAAAAGGAAATTGATTTTCTTGGAAGGCTTATTTCCCAGCCTGAGCAGCCATATATTGCCATTATTGGAGGAGCGAAGGTTTCAACAAAAATCGGGGTTCTTGAAAAGCTTATTGAAAAGGTAAATGTCCTGATCATCGGAGGAGGCATGAGCTATACCTTTTTAAAAGCAAAGGGGTTTGAGGTTGGAAATTCCCTTGTTGAAACCGATAAGGTACATCTTGCCTTTGAGCTTATAAAAAAAGCAGATGAGAAGGGAGTAAAAATGATGCTCCCCATTGATCATACAGTTGCAGATAAAGTTGAAGCGACTGCAAAAATCAAAACTATTGAGAGAAATGCGTTCCCCCCCCAGATGATTGGAGTAGACATTGGTCCAAAAACAATTCGGACATTTAAAAAAGAGATTAAGTATGGTAAAACAATATTATGGAACGGTCCGATGGGTATTTTTGAGATTGATAAGTTTGCAAAGGGTACAAATCAGATCGCAAAAGCTCTTGCCGCATGCAGCGGAATAACAGTAGTAGGAGGAGGAGATTCAGTAGCAGCGGTAAATAAGATTGGTATTGCAGATAAGATCGATCATGTCTCCACAGGTGGTGGGGCTTCACTTGAATTCCTGGAAGGAAAAGAACTTCCTGGAATTAAGGCTTTACAGGATCAATAATCTGGCTTTGGATTTTCAGGGAGGGAGTGAAGGATGAGAAGGATGAGAAGGATGAAGAGGATGAGATATCCATTTATTAGCGGCAATTGGAAGATGTTTCTAAATAAAACCAGCGGGGTAGAGCTTGCGAAAGCATTGGTGAATGGTACAAAAGATGTAAAGGACAGGGATATTATGATCTGTCCAGGGTTTCCTTTATTGAGTGATGTTGCAGAAATACTTGCAGGAAGCCAGATACAGCTTGGTGCACAAAACATGTATTATGAAAAAGAAGGTGCATTTACAGGGGAGGCTTCTGCTGAAATGCTGATGTCGGTATCCTGCAGTTATGTTCTTCTCGGGCACAGTGAAAGAAGACATATTTTTCATGAGAACAATGAACTGATAAATAAAAAAGTTTTAGCGGCACTTCAAGGGGGATTGAAGCCAATCCTCTGTATTGGTGAGCTTTTAGAGGAGAGGGAAGCCGGCAATACTGAATCTGTTGTGAGAGAACAGTTAACAACCGGATTTACGGATGTGAATGCTTCTCATTTTAGCGATATCATAGTAGCATATGAACCTGTATGGGCAATTGGAACAGGAAAAACAGCAACGCCTGAAGATGCAGATAATGTTCATTCATTTATCCGGAAAACGGTAGCCGGTCTGTACAGTAGAAGTATTTCTGATGAAATGAGAATTATATATGGGGGTTCAGTCAAACCGGATAATATTGATGGATTAATGGCAAAAGAAAATATTGACGGTGCCCTTGTAGGCGGTGGCTCACTTAAACAGGATTCTTTTATTAGAATAATTAAGTTTGAAAGTTAGTATTATTGTATCTATTTTAAAAAATAACAGGGATGAAGGTGGTATCGTATGATATTAGCTTTAACTGTTTTCTTTTTTCTTGTCAGTGTGCTTTTAATGGTTGTAGTGCTTATACAGCCGGGAAGCAGCGGTGGAATGGGTATTTTCGGAGGGGGAAGTCAATCAGCATTCGGCACTAAAACAGGGAATGTAATGACAAAATTCACTACAGTCCTGGCTGCACTTTTTCTTCTCGTGAGTTTTATCCTGGGTTATCTCAATGCAAGGCAGGGCAGGATTGAGACTGAAGAGCTTCTCGATGTAAAAGAAACAGTCGAACAACTTTCGGAAGAAGGACAAACAGGACGCGGAACAGGCGAAGACATTGGTATTGATATATCCGAATAAGCAGATTAATCATTTATCAGCATCACTTTCACTGATTCATTCGTGTTTCCCTGAATAGTAAAACCCTCACCGGCTTTTTCAAGAGGCAGCTTATGGGTAATTAGCATATCCCTGTCCACTTTTCCGCTTGCTATGAGCGCAAGCGCCTCTTTTGCTTCCGACTTAAAGTACCCCATTGATCCGAGTATTGACATATATTTAAAGATAATCATGTTAGGGTCTATAGAGACTTCATCTTTATAAATAGCTGCAATGATTGCTGTGCCGTTATCTGGATTTAATACTTCAAGGCATTGCTGAAATGTTAATGGTATCCCCGCACAATCAATAGCAATATCGCAACAGCCGGCAGTTTTTTTCTGATACCTGACATAATAATCACCTGTAAGTTTCTTTATTTTCTTTAAAGGATCTTCTTTTTGTGCATTTATAATAACGTCAGCTCCGCATTTTTTCGCCATTTCAAGCCTTAATGGTGAAACATCAACAATAATTGTTTTTGCTTTTGTATGGGTTTTTACAATTTGAAGGTATCCAAGGCCTATAATGCCGGCTCCAAATATTGCAACGGTTTCGTTGTCTTTCGGTTTCCTCAGATGAAAGGAGTGTGTTGGATTGCAGAACGGCTCGAGGGTTGCAGCAGTCTCAAAACTCACTCCTTCAGGAATTTTAAAAAGGTTTTGAAGCCTTGCGCCATGTACTTCTATATACTCCGCCATACCACCTTTATTGTGTATACTGGTAACCCCGTCGCCTGCCTTAAACTCTTTTACCTCCTCTCCTACTTCAACGATCTCGCCTGTAAATTCATGACCTATTATTCTGTAATTATCTATTATTTTTGTTGAGTCCTCTGTTAATAGATCTGAGGTATATACATGCAGGTCAGAACCACATATTCCGCATGCTTTCATTTTAATGAGAACACCATCACTCTCTGCCTCTGGCTTATTAACTTCTACTATCTGTATATCTTTTTTTCCAAAAAATGCTGCAGCTTTCATACATAGTCCTTCCTATTATTTACAATTCAGCAACAATATTCATTACTTTATTGGAACTCATCATTTTTTATGGTCCTTCCGGAGGGGGTTCCCCATGCACACCCGGGCCAACAATAAATTATACCCTTAATTATCTGACACCAGCAAAGTTTATCAATATACGGCAAAATTGCAATGTAAATGAAAATATATCAAGAAATTCATTATATTGTTTGACATCTCGATTAGTCAATATAAAATGAAATCTCACGGTGGACTAAAATAAACAATTATAAACAAAAAGGTTTTGTAAAAGAATAATCTTGCCGGATTAACAGTCCGAAACAAAAAAATTATATTGAGGAGGCTATGTATGCATAAGTATGGTTTGGAGCTTTTATTATGGACAGGCAGTTTTACCAGAAAGGATGTACCCTTAATCGGCCACGCAAAGGAATTAGGCTTTGATGGTGTTGAAATACATCTTGGCCATCCTGGCCAAATTCCGGTTGAAGAAACAAAAACGGCATTAAAAGAAAATGATATGGAGGTAAATTTTGCAGTTACTTTAACTGATGACACAAACCCTCTGTCAAATGACGTCAGGATAAGAAAAAAAGGCGTGAAATTTTTTAAAGAATGCATCGATGTTGCATATGACATTTCTGGCGGTGAATGCGGTATAGGAGGTGTCAACTATGCATCCTGGGGTTACTTTACCGGAACTGCCAGGACTGAACAGGAGTGGGACTGGGCTGTACAGAATTACAGGGAAGCAGCACGTTATGCACAGGATAAAGGGTTTATGCTTGTAGTTGAACCGGTAAATCGTTTTGAAACATACTTTTTGAATACAGCTGCAGATGGAGTGCAATTTTGTAAAGATATTGGCGAACCAAATGTTAAAGTTCACCTGGATACATACCATATGATTAGGGAAGAGAAGAATTTTTATCACGCAATTGTTGATACAGGAGATTATCTTAGATATTTTCATGCATGTGAGAATGAGAGAGGGATCCCCGGTACCGGTCTGGTACAGTGGGAAGAAGTTTACAGAGCAATGAAAGATATCAATTACCAGGGCTGGATTACAATTGAGTCTTTTGTTCCTGATATAGAAGATCTTGCAAGGCTTTGTGCAATATGGAGACAGCTTGCTCCCAGTGCGGATGTCCTTGCCAGCGAGGGATTAAAGAATATTAAGGCAATAGATAAAAAGATAAACGGGTAAATTAAAACAATAGATACAAAATTAATTATCAGCAAATGGATTATCTAACTTAAATATCAAGAGGGGGTTTGATTAATGGCTGAAATAATTCTTGGGATCAATAACTGTTTTGCTATCGGACGGTTTCCGGAGCCAGAGGAATGGCTGCGGGTAGTAAAAGATGAACTGGGCATTTCACATGTTCAATTTTCATTTGATATGCTTGATCCTGTGATTATTGATGATGAGATCGTAGGTAGAAAGTGTAATTATATCAAAAAGATTGCAGATGAAATAGGAGTTGTGATCGATACCGGGGCTACGGGTGAGACGTCTCATAAATTTAATTTGCTTCTTGATCCTGACCCGGGTATGCGGAGGTGTTATCTGCGATGGTACGAAAAGTTGATCAGGGCTGGACGGTTTTTGGGGATCGAAGGATCGGGGATTTATATGGGGACCCTGAGTCAGAAAGACCAGGAAAACCCTGAAAGAAAGAAATTTCTAACAGAGGTCCTGCTGGAGGAGATTGCCTATCTTACATATGTCGCGAAAGAAGAAGGACAGAAGTACTTTCTTTGGGAACCCATGTCGATTCCACGGGAAATTCCCTGCACCATCGAAGAGACAAAAGCTATCATTGAAAGGGTGAACCGGCTGTCTCACGTTCCTGTCAGGCTGTGTCTGGACGTTGGTCACGGTTATATCCGGTCCGATGACCCGCACGACAGGGATCCCTATGCATGGCTGCGTGAACTGGCCAATCTTTCTCCCGCAATCCACATACAGCAGACAGATGGCAAGGGAAGCCGGCACTGGCCGTTTACGGAAGAGAATAATGCTCGAGGTATCATTGTTCCAGAAAAGGTTTTTGAGGCTGTTGAAGCATCCGGTGCAGAAAGGAATATACTTGTTTTTGAATATTTCTATTCTGCCCATGCTTTAAGTGATGAATTTGTGGTTGACAGCATGAAAATAAGCGTTGAATTCTGGCAAAAGGCTCTTCATAGAGTGTATGGTTAATGGTCACTGCCAAAAGGAAGTCCCCTCTTTTGGAGGTGGTCTATAATCATAAAAAGATTAATTCAAAGGCTATGCCTTTAAAAGCCTTTTGGCTTGGAAGCCACCACCTGCTTTGCAGGTGGTCTTTCACTACTTTAGATTCAAAGAAATAAAGAGAGCCATAAATGATGTTATATAGAAAGTTACACAAAATCTTTACGGGTTTTCTTAACAGTTGTTTCAGCCAGGGTTTTTTTAACCAGGTTTTTGAGGGTTTTAATATTATCAATAATGTTATTATCATTGAATATACTTGAACCCGCAATGAGATAATTTGCCCCAGCTTTTACGGTTTCCGGTATAGTATTTGGGCCTACTGCACCATCTACCCCTATATCAAAATGTGCGTTTCTATGTTTGACTATCCTGCAGGCTTTTTTAATTTTGGGGATAGTAACCGGAGAAAACGGCTGTCCACCGAATCCGGGATACACGGCCATAATAATCAGAAGATCAATCTGTTCGAGTATCTCAGGATTTGCTTCGAGCTTTTCAAAACCCCTGTCAGGATTTATTCCAATACCTGCCTTAATTCCCCTTTTCTTAATAGTGGCTATAGTAATTGGTAAATGCGGACATGTATCTTCCTGTACCACGATCATATCACTGCCTGCCTGTACAAAATCATCTATAAAAATATCCGGGTTGTTTATTTCAAGATGTGCAATGAGAGGAATTTTTATATGTTTTTTTAATGCGGGAATAATATCTATTCCGAAGGAAAAATTATGACAATAATGTCCATCCATTATATCAAGATGGATATCATAACTTCCGCCCTTTTCTGCTTGCATTGCTTCATAAGTCAGGTTGCCGAAATCCGCTGATAGGAGAGACGTGCTTATTTTAATGGGAAATTCCATATTTTGTTTCCCCTTTTTAAATTTATTAATTGCTTTACAGGGTATTTAAAAACCAAATGTTATTAAAATGTAAAAATAAGATTTTTAAAATCACTCACAGTCGATTTACTCTTAAGTTTCAATTACTCAATACCTTAGAACTTTACTAATAAATTTGTTTAAATTTTTAAAATATAGTATAGTATAATAATTTTATTATAGTTTTTAAACCAAAGCGGCGCAAAATATTTATTGTTTTTAAAGGAGAAATAAAAACAGGTCATTATGTGCTAATCTCCGATGTAAGGCTATAATAGAAGTGCAGATAATTTATACGAAAGTAATTATTCAATGACAGGAGTATGATATGAGAAAATTTAAGTATGCTGCCGGTTTATGGGCTTTAGGAGGAGCCTCAGACAGGTTTTTACCAGAAGGTTATTCAGATAAAACTACTACATTAAAAGAAGATATCGAAACGGCCGGAAGTGTTGACGGGATCGATGGTGTTGAAATTATTTCATCACAGGCTTTTGATATAGATCCTGCAGATTTCAAAGGGTGGCTGACTGATAATAATCTTCAGCTTACAAGCATACTCGCTAACACATTTGGAGATCGGAAATATAAGCTGGGATCAATAACCCACACTGATACAAAAATACGGAATGAAGCGATTGATATATGTAAAAAATCGATTGATCTTGCACTTGAAATGGAGTGCCCTGCAGTCTGTCTCTGGCTTGGGAGTGACGGATATGATTATTCCTTTCAAATTGATTATGTAAAACACTGGAATACGTTAAAGGAAAGTATTATTGAAATTGCAAATTATAATAAGGACATAAAAATCTGTCTTGAATACAAGCTGAAAGAGCCAAGAAAATACATGACCATCGGGGCTGTTGGCAAGGCGTTGTATCTTGCACGGGAATGTGGCGAAAATGTAGGGGTTGTAATAGATTTTGGTCACTCTCTTATGGCAAAAGAGAAACCAGCAGAATCTGCTGCAGTACTTAGTATGAATAAAAAATTATTCAATGTCCACATGAATGATGCGTATGGTGACTGGGATGATGATCTTATTGCTGTGAGTGTGCATCTGCAGGAATCAGTGGAATTTATGTATTACCTCGAAGCAATGAAGTATGATGGATGGATAGGGCTTGATATTTTCCCGTTCAGGATGGATGGAAAAACTGCAGCAGATTTGTGTATACGAAATCTGAGAAGCATTGAGAGGATACTGGGACGGCTTGATAAAGCCAAATTAAAAAAAGCGATGGAAAGCCTTGATGCAGGAAACTCTCAAAGAGTAATTCGTGATGCTTTATTCACCGATAGATGATCTTATAGTTTTAATTAAAATTCTTATAAGAACTTTCTAATATCAGATTAATTTTTTTAAACCTTTATTTTTGTAAAGGTTACATTCCTAATTATTAAAAAAAAATCGTTAATTTATGATTTAGTAGTAATAGTCTGATTTAGAAAAGGTCTTTATAATATAAATTAGGTTAGCATTTATTTGCGGACACCAAGTATTTCTTGACTTTCTCTATAATTATTTTATTTTCTTAATATTAATGATCTGTTCCATATATGTTACGGTATGGGAATGCGGTCAAGCCGCAGCGGTCCCGCCACTGTAACCGGGGATGAAAACAGCATAAAGCCATTGCACTGAGTCTACCTTTTTATTGAGATTCTATCGCATCATTTTTCTGGTTTGCATATTTAATTATGCAAATATTTAAAGAAAAAAACTGGTGTAAGAAGGGGCTGTGAGTAAAATGATCCGGGAGCCAGGATACCAGCCGTAACTGGTAACAACCTTCGAGGGTGGGGCACTGTTACACTTTTATTATTAAAAACCCTTGCCATGAATAGTGGTAAAGGGTTTTTTGTTTTTATTTATAAGAAATGAATTGATTTTTCTTTTCCTATACAAAATAACAGTTAATAGTACCTTAATCCTGATTTTCTTGCCTTTCAGGCAAGGAAATCTTTATAATCAAGAAAGTGGCTTGTCCACTTTAGTACCTTAATAACAATTTTCTTGCTTTTTTGGCAAGAAAATCCTTTTAATAAAGATGCGGCTTGTCCGCATTAGGGGTGATAAGAGTTGTGGGTTAATACAATGAATATAACTTCATTATGGAAAATACATCTTAAAAAAGGTCTGTTAATTGTACTGTTACTCTTATGTTCGTACACCTTGCTTATGGGTGGAACAGCTGTAGATTCCCGCGGTGTCAGAGTTACTGTTCCTGACGAAAATGTGAGAATTGTCTCATTATCTCCCGGGGTAACGGAAACGCTATATTCAATCGGGTTGAGAGATGAAATTGTAGGTATTTCGGATTTCTGCAATTATCCGCCTGATTTTGTCTCTTTAAAACCGAAAATGGGCGGATATTCAACGCCAAACCTTGAGAAAATTCAATCTGTTTCACCGCATATTGTGTTATTCGATACTATTGTACCTGTTCATATAAAAAATCAGCTTGATCGGCTTGGCATTACAGTCTTCGTTACGGAACCGGCAAACTTTTCCCAGCTTTTAAATATAATTAATCAGTTCGGAAAGTTATTTAACCGGGAAAAGGAGGCTCATATGCTTATTCTGAATATGAAAGAAGAGGCCGGGAGAGTAATGAATGCGATTCGTACGAAATCTGTAGCGCCTGTTAAAACATTCATAGAGATCTGGTATAATCCCCTTTACGCAGCAGGGAAAAATACATTGCCCGGAGATCTGGTTACAATGGCAGGAGGAAAAGTGGTTCCGGATACTGACAGCGATTATCTCAGACTGAATGAAGAAAGCCTTCTTGAATTAAATCCAGAGGCAATTATCCTTGGTCATAATACTACTGATAAGGCCACATTTCTTGAAATTCATAGAAATATAGTAAGAGTATATGCTATTCGAAATAATAAGATATTCTCACCGGATCCGGATGAGTTTTTGCGGCCGGGGCCCCGTGTAATTAAGGCACTGAAAGAGATTGCTCAATTTCTTCATCCTGAGGCTTTTTAAAAGATTTCCTATGAAAATTTTGAAAAAAAATTATATCAGCTTGATTTTATTAGGTATTATTTTTCCCTTAAGTTTTATCCTGAGTATATCCCTGGGTTCTGTTGGGGTGCCGTTTAAAAATACTATTCAGATTCTTCTGACAAAGATATTTGATTATGGCATGATAAATATTCATGAAGTTCAGACTGATATAGTCCTGAAAATAAGAGTGCCGAGAGTATTTCTCGGTATGATTGTCGGAGCTTCACTTTCCATTTCCGGTCTTGTTTTCCAGGCTCTTTTAAAAAATCCATTGGCTGATCCGTACACCCTTGGAATATCTGCCGGTGCTTCGTTTGGTGCAGGACTTTCGATATTTTTATCATATATTCTTGGTGCGTATTTTAAAACTTTACTGCCGGTGTTCGCATTTTTAGGGGCACTATCAACAGTATTTCTCGTCTATTTTCTTGCAAGTACAAAGGGAAGGGTTCAGGTGTTAACCATTATTCTTTCTGGAGTAGTTGTGAGCTATCTATTTTCATCTGGATTGGTGCTCCTTATGTCTCTTTTAGGTGACAGGTCCCATGAAGTGATATACTGGTTGATGGGGAGTCTTGCCGGCTATCACAGGTTTTTAATACCAGCTGCGGTTATTAACTGTATTCTTATCGTGTTTACATTTTCTTTTTTTCGGGATTTTGACCTCATGTCGCTAGGTGATGATCAGGCAAAAAGCCTGGGCGTGAACACTGAATTTATACGAATACTCCTGTTATCATCCACTTCTCTTATGACAGCAATTTCAGTTTCACTCACAGGAACTATAGGGTTTGTAGGCCTCATTGTACCGCACTCTATGAGGCTTTTATTTGGCCCGCGTCATAAAACGCTTATCCCGGCGTCTGTTATTGCAGGGGCTTCTTTTCTGCCGTTATCTGATACACTTGCACGGACTCTCCCGGGTCTGTTATTCCAGACTGGCATGGAAATTCCCGTTGGAGTAATAACGTCCATCTTTGGATCTCCATTTTTTATTTTTCTTTTAATTCACGGTAAAAAAAAATACTGGTTCTGAGTGTATGAAGAAAGCAATTATTACAAAAAATCTTACTGTTAGTTATAATGGAATACCTGTATTGAAAGATATATCAATCTCTATAAATGAGGGGGAATTTGTCTCTATTCTTGGGCCCAATGGATCAGGAAAAACGACTCTAATAAAAGCACTAACCGGAATTATCAAAGATATAAAGGGAGAGGTACTGCTTTTTGGAAGGCATGTCTCGTCTTACAGGAGAAGAGAGTTTGCCCGCTTTGTTTCATTTTTGCCTCAGAACCCACCAACAACACTCCCTTTCTTTGTACGCGATATTGTACTGATGGGACGTTTTCCGTATATAAAGAGATTTGAAATGGAGAAATCCCATGATATTGAAGCTGCAGAATATGCAATGGAGCTTATGGATATTAGGCATCTTGGGAAAAGACATTTAATGGAATTGTCCGGTGGTGAGGTAAAACGCGTATTTATTGCCCAGGCTGTTGCCCAGGAATCAAATATCCTTTTTCTTGATGAGCCAACAGCCAATCTGGATATAAATTATCAGGTTGAGATATTTAAGATCTTGAAAAAGTTTAATAAGGAAATGAATAAAACAATTGTTCTTATAACTCATGATGTAAACCATGCGGCTCGGTTTGCACAGAGGATTATACTATTAAAAGAAGGATTGATTTTTAAAAAAGGCAAGCCCGAAGAAGTTATTAATATGAAGGATCTTAAATCAGTATTTAGTACTGATGTCTGCATAGAGTACGACAGTGAAAATAAACCGTATATACTTATTTAGCAGTATTCAGGGTATATTTTTCATCATTTAAATACTAAGAGATTTCTTTTTATCTTTGAGATTTTTGTGTATGTTAAAATCATATATCAAGTGAAGGGGGAGAATCCTGTGAAAAAGATAAATGTAGAACAATTAGATAAGAAAGAGATTGAAAAGCGTGGGATACAAAGCTGGGGAATATGGGAAAAAGAACCTTCGGAGTTTGATTGGTCCTATATAAAAGAAGAACACTGTTATATCATAGAGGGAAGAGCGGATATTGAAACAGAAAACGGAATTATGGAGATAAAACAGGGGGATTATATAGTTTTTCCCATGGGACTTAACTGCAGGTGGAAGGTCACTGAAAGGGTTAAAAAGTATTATGATTTTAGATAACTATACCTGATTCAGCCTGTATTTTTGGTACAATTTCTGCAAGTACCTTTCATATAAAAATGTCTTTCATCTACGATATGTTCACAGACTTTATTATTCATCTCGGGTGGGAATTCTACTGGAATATCGTAAACTTCTCCGCATTTAGTGCATTTAAAATGGGCATGTAGTTCTGTGTTTGAATCATACCGGAGCTTATTATCTTCAATTGTTAATCCAATAACGATACCTTTTCTCTGGAAAAGATTTAAGGTATTATAAATCGTTGTTTTTGATAGTGTTGGTATTTCCTTAGAGAGTTCATGGTAAATAATATCAACAGTTGGGTGTAATGTTGATTTTGCTAAATGCTCAAAAATTTTTAGCCTCTGATAGGAAGGGTTAATTCCATTTTTTACAAGGTAATCTTTTGCCCCTTCTATGGTGATTTTTGATTTATTCATGATTTTAGGAAATTATCTGTTAATAATATTGAATAGAAGTTAGTACCTTAATACTGATTTTCTTGCACAATAGGCACAAACTTTAGTTTGCAAGAAAATATCTTTTTAATCGTGAATGCGGCTTGTCCGCATTAGGGAAATATTATCCACCGATCGAAAAGGAAATTGAAAGCATTATAGTTCTTTTTTCAGTAAAGATAATTTGAGAAAATGTTTTCTTTCTTCCTTGATAATTTCGTCAATAAGATCTTTCTCCTTTTCCGGAACGAGTGATTTGATTTCCTGATAGTAAAGAATTGAATCGAGTTCCCTTCTGATTCCGAAATCAGCAGCATCCTTGACATTATTGATTTTTAAAACCTCTTTTTCTAATGTATCCTGGACAAATATGATATTATCAGCATATGCCTGGAGGTATGCAAAATATTCATCGGGGTAACTTATAGATGGTTCGAATTTTTCAACATTTTTTAACATTGTTTCAAATATCTTGATATGTTTTGCTTCTTCATCAGCAAGATAATTTAATATCTCTTTTTCAGCTTCTGATTCCAGTTTTTCTGCAAAGGTTCGGTAAAAATATTGACCAGTTTCTTCAATCTTAACGGCAAACAGAACAACTTCACTCGCACTCAATATATTCATTTATTTCTCTCAATTTTTTTAGTCAGATTTCCATATTACACAATAAAAATCTTCCCGAAGCATTTTTTGTTCAAACCGGGAAAAAATTAAAATTAAACTGCAATAACCTCTTTTACTTCTGGTACTTCTTCTTTTAAAATTCTTTCAATTCCCATTTTCAAGGTCATCTGACTCATCGGACAGCTTCCACAGGCACCTTTAAGCTTAACCTTTATTACACCGTCTTCACCTGCTTCAATAAGTTCGACATCCCCGCCATCTGCCTGAAGAGCAGGTTTAATTTTATTTAAAACACTCTCTACCTGTTCTTTCATTAATGGTTCTCCTTATATTGATTCTTTAATATATTCAATTATTAAATATATTAAAACAAAAAAATGATTTAAAGATAGAATTTATATAATGTTCTGCGAAAATAAAAATAATAACCTACAAAATGTCATAGATGCAAAATTATAATCATTACAAAAATATCATTTCATAAAAATTTTGTCAAGAAAATTTATGAAAATCTACAAAAAAAATGCAGTGTAGAAACAACCTCATGCAGCTGATCTCTCAACTTTCCTGTTCGAAAGCGTCCTTATTCGCACCGCATTCAGGACAAACCCAGTCGTCAGGAAGATCTTCAAAGTCTGTTCCTGGTTCAATATCGCTGTCCGGATCCCCCTGTTCAGGATCATAAACATATCCACATACTGTGCATTTCCATTTTTGCATAATTATAACTCCTTATCTTTAATTGCTTTTTAATGTAATAAGATTACTATTTACTGGCTATTTCATTTTTTACTTTAGATAATTCGAATCAAAACAAGAGCAAAAAAATTATTACAATGTAGTATTTACTGCGACTAAATCCTACCTGCATAATCTTTTTCAGGCCTTTTACCGTATAATAAACCTGTAACGGAAGATAGTCTGGTTTACCAGTAAATAAATTGACCTTTATACCAGTTTTTCCTTTAGTTATGAAAAATAAAACTATGGTTTTCTTTTACGTTATTAAATTATGACATCAGTCATAGAACCTGTAGCCTTGACATTTAGCTTATATTTTATTATTATTGTGTGTGATGCTCCAGTAGCTCAGCAGGATAGAGCAACGGTTTCCTAAACCGTAGGTCGCACGTTCGAGTCGTGTCTGGAGCAGATGTGTAACTTTCTGTCATACAATAAGTTAAAGTGTAGCCACATACTGGATATTTCTCAGTCTCTATCTGATCTGATTGATAGTCATTCATTTTGCCCTTTTTTACTTCTAGCAAAATCGCACCTTTATGTCAACAAATTTCATAGTTTTTCCTCACTGGTTCACCTTTTAATTCTATTTCAAATGAGATACAATTGTATTAATACTACCTGATGTGGACAAGCCACATTCAAGAATTAAAGATTTTCTTGCCTATTGGGAAAAAAAAATCAGTATTAAGGTACTAATAAATTAAGAAGTGAGGGAGTATTTAATTACGGGCACCAAGAATAAAATAGATAAACAATCATTGGAACAGCTTCTAAAATTCTTTTCTTTACCTTGACATTTACACAATTGAAAATAAAATAGTGTATTAAAACTATCGTTAAAAAATAAATATGAAACAAATGGATTCGAGGCAGATTACGCGTAGAACTAACTCAGGACACTTGCACTATGCATGGGTTGTTTTGACAGTTGGTACTCTGGTTGTTTTTGGCGCTATTGGGTTAGCACGCTTCGGTTACAGCCTTGTCCTGCCTTCGATGCAGACAGCACTGGACATGGATAACAGTGCCGCTGGTGGGCTGGCCACAGCAAACCTCATTGGGTATTTAGTACTGTCTCTAATTAGCGGTGCTCTTGCTGCTCGTTATGGGTCGCGGCTGGTAATCTCCCTGGGGATGACTTTTGTGGGGGTTGGTATGATCTTCACTGGAGCCTCGAACACATTTTTATCAGCCATAATATGGAGGTTGATTACAGGAATTGGAAGCGGGGCAAGTAATGTGCCCACGATGGGGTTAATGTCTGCCTGGTTTGGCCCAAATTTACGTGGGCTGGCAACAGGAGTTGCTGTTTCGGGGTCGAGTTTAGCTCTCATTGTAACTGGTCCACTTGTGCCGCGTATACTCTCAGTAATACCTGAAAATGGCTGGCGGGTTACCTGGTACTTCTTTGGTGGTCTATCAATTTTGCTGGCTTCCCTGGGTGCGGTTCTATTGAAAAACGAGCCAGAAAAGATTAGACTCCATCGTTTAGGTAATCAGATAACTAACGATAAACCTCAAGTCGCTTCTGGAGACGGGCTTCAATGGAGCCTGGTGTATCGCTCTCCTGCAGTTTGGCATCTTGGTATTGTGTACGCGGCCTTCGGTTTCTCCTATATAATTTATATTACCTTTTTCGTCCGTTATCTTGTGTGTGAACTTTACTACACTCGGCTGGCTGCAGGAAATCTCTTCATGCTTATGGGGTGGTTCAGTCTCGGGTGCGGGCTCATCTGGAGCGGTCTATCTGACCGTATTGGACGTAAAACTGCTTTGATCCTCGTTTATGCGATACAGATAGTATCTTTCAGTTTATTTGGAGTATGGCCGAAAACGACAGGCCTCACGGTGTCGGCTATACTATTCGGACTCACTGCATGGAGTATCCCAGCCATCATGGCTGCAACGTGCGGAGATGTAGTTGGTCATAGGTTAGCACCGGCTGCCTTGGGCTTTATTACGCTTTTCTTCGGCATTGGGCAGGCTATAGGACCAATTGCAGCTGGTACCATTGCTGATTTGTCGGGTTCTTTTGTTGGTGCTTATCTCTTAGCAGCAACAGTCGCTTTTTTGGGTGGAATAGGCGCCTTTCTCTTAAGGCCTTTGGAAGCTCAGATTTGATATAATACCGAAATAGATTAAATTAAAATATTCTGCTGGTGTTAATAAATACAATAATTATTGATATTTATCTAAAACTTCGAAATATGTTCTGCTATCTTGAATTATGAATTTTCTTATTTTAATTTTAACTTCACTCCAATATTTATAGAATGAGTGGCATGTTTTAAACTTTCACTTAGTGATATTAATCCTGCGCTATGTGTTATTTCAAATGACATTTTTTGTACATCTATGCCCATTCCTACGATAATACCAAAGTCATAAGGTTTAAAATCTATTCCCAGGGATTTAACATCATCATTCGAAAAAAGATGTATACCAAAGTAGGGTCCAGCAAATAACTTTGGTGCAAGATAAATGGACACAGGCAATGGAAAAGAAACATTGAATAAAATCGGAGCTTCGATATAAAACAGTATTAAGCTCAGTTTCTCATCTGTTTCTTTATTTATATATTTGTCAGTCTTCATATTAAATAACAATTCCGGTTGAACACTAAGTATATCTTCAAGACTTATCTTTGCGAAGCCTCCTAAGGCAAACCCATTACCTTCCTTGCGGGAAAAACCCTCTAATTTTGAATGACTTCCAGTAAATCCTGTAAAAAGAAGTTCGCTTTTTACACCATAGGAAAGATCAAGGGCAAAAGCTGTGCCGGCAATAACTATAAATACAACAAATGCCATAATTATCGTTTTAATTTGCAAAATAGAGACCTTTTAATCTTTAATAATTCAACATATTATTTGTGTATTGTTTTTTAGAATTAAATGTTTTACATCTTATCTATTCTTTAATTAAGTAATCAAAGGTACTCTTAAGTTCGAGCCTGCCCTCGGCGCCAGAAATTCCTGTATCAAGAAAAAAGTGTACCCGAAACTCAAAAATAAAATCAGCTATTTCAGAAATCCTTGTTTCATTTCTTACTCCACAGAAAATACTCCCACTATGTTGATATAAAGGATTACCTTCTTCAGTAAAAAAATTGTTCCCATACCAAAAATCACAATATAGCTTAAAATTGAGTACATAAGAATACAGCTCACCAAGAGTCCCATAACCTTGACGTTTCGTTAATGTTCCCTGCTGATCGTATGCAAGGTAGTAGATTTTATATCCAATTTTATTAAATACCCTATACTTAAGATTGTAATAATTCTCCAGTCCTAAGGCCAGGCTGTAATTATTTTTTATAGGACCACTCGGAAAGAGTGTCCCACCGTGATGGCTCCAATATCTCTGTAGATTGAAAATAAAATTATAAATATATACGTATAGATTAATCCCGCCATCCAAATATTCTCTATGTTCAGGTGTATTAAGAAGATTCCAGTTTATCCACAGGTCAAGATAAGCATATTTATTCTTCATCTGAACCTGGAAACCGTAATCGATCTGCCTGGTATATTCCAGCTGCTCCCTTTGCAGGGCATCCAGCATATTATGCCTGTTCTCATTATCAAGATATCCCATTGTAAAGTAGAATGAATCTTCCAGATTAAATGTATAGGAAGCAAGAGGTTTGGCGTCACTTAAAAAGTTTTCATCACCAAAAAAAAGGATTCCATACAGTCCAAGATTTAATGTAAGGTTATCTGCTTGTTGAAAAGTAAAGAAAGATTTTAGACTACTTCCCATTATTGTTTCAGTCTTTCTGTGTGGGGATACAATCTCTGAATTGTCTGCAAAGAAGTGGGGTTCAAGATTGAATGTAATTTGTCCTGCGAAAGAGATGTTAAAAATAGAAAATAAAATTAATAATATTAAACTGTATTTTTTAATGCCGATCTCCTTTTGATATAATAAATATACCCTTTAAGAAATGTTTATAACAATACTTTAATTCATTACTTATATCTAAGCGTTTGAAACAAAGGAAGTACAAGTATGGTTCAAGGGTCAGCCAATGTCAAAAATATATATAGGAGAGATTTTTTTAGGAATTTTAATCGTGGCATATTCTGCGAATATGTTTGACAATTAGAAAGAGGATTACTATACTACAGAAAATTATTTAAAATACTGGAGGCTGGCTTGATAAGGAGAATAATTTTAGTGGCAGTTTTTATTTTGATGAGTTTTTATCTATCAATTGGTGCGCAAAATAATCTTGGAATAGGCATCATTATTGGTGAACCAACAGGCATCAGCGCTAAATTTTATCTTGGTAAAGATAAAGCCTTTGATGCTGGGGCAGGCTGGTCACTTGTAAAAAAATTTATCAGAGTACATGGAGACTTTTTATTCCATAATGATAATTTGATGGAAGAAAAGTTAGATTTGCCCTTAACGCTTTACTATGGTGTAGGTGTGAAATCGCTTTTAGGGAAGGATTTCGGCTTAGGATTAAGGATACCATTGGGTTTGCTCTATAATTTTAAAGAACCTCATATTGATCTGTTCTTGGAACTTGTACCTGGTCTGGATCTTCTCCCGGATACTAATTTTGGGTTTGATGCAGCCTTTGGAGGAAGATACTATTTCAAGATGAAACGATGATTTTTCTCCGCCTCATTATGAGATCTGGTGTCGTATTAACATACTAAATATCATGTTATTTGCAGCTATGACCTTGAAGATCGAAGATCTTGACGATCGTTGATTGTGAATATCGAAGATCTTGAAGATCTTCGATATTAAGGGTGTTCTGAGATTTTTGTAAAGTTCCAGAATCATTTTTCAATGATTTCTATATCCGTATCACGGATTTCTTCTCCAAGATTATCATCAAAAGAATCAAGAAACATTTCCTCAATGATTTTATCACTTTTTATCATTTCTTTTTCCAACAATTCCAATTTACCTGGTACAGTTCTTTCTTTCTTGCTGCCAATATAAAATCCAAAAAGAAAAATACTAATCAAGATCAATCCCCAAAAAAATGATATCCGAAAGATTTTTTCTATTGGAAAATTTGCTTGATAGTACTCTTTTATTTTTTTTCTATTTTCCTCCATAAATCTATACCTAATATTACACAATATTGTGCTCAACTTGAAAAGTAAAGGGTTGTTTTGTTTGATATGGGTAGATATAAATTGATATGAGTAATAAAATGTGATGGAAACTTTTTTCGAAATAGAGGTGTAAGATGATTGAACTAACTGATAAACAAATTGCAGAATATTTTCATCGCAGCTATACTGCTGCAGATGGATTATGGTTTATAAAGGTTGAAGAAAAATATGGATTTGAACAGGCACTTGAAATTGATAATGAAGTCTGGAAGGTATTACCAAAAATACAGGCACGTTTTTTAAAATCAACAGGAAAAATGGAAAAAGGAATAGATGCCCTTTTTAGGTGCCTTTCAACTAAACTCAGCATTGACGGTTTTAATTTTAGAGGTGAAAAGATCATTAATGGGAATGGTTTTAAAATAATTATTGGTGAATGCCCCTGGCATAATTTAATGATTAAATCAGGTAGAAAAGAATATTCTGAACAAGTAGGGTCTCTTATTTGTAAAACTGAGTATTCGATATGGGCTTCTGAATTCGATGATGATATTGATTTTAAATTAAAAAATCAAATCTGTAAAGGTTCAAAATTTTGTATATTGTTCTATTTTCGGAATTCCTTTAAAAGATATTTCAGTGACGTATATTAATACATAAGATTTGGTGAATTAAGAGTTATCGATTTATTCAATATTGAATCTGTTTATTCTAATGCAGTCCTGTATAATCTGTATATTGGAGCGGTAATATGAAAAATGAAAATTCTGCAAAGAAAAAGAAAAAGAGTAAGGTGAAGGATGAACTTATAAAAGAGTTGAGTGATATGATTAAAGATATTGACGAAGAAGGATTAATATTCCTGATTCAACAGGCAAATGTTCTTTTATACAACAAACGGGTTGAAGAAATCAATAGAAAAATTGCGGGTATGAAAGTTGAAAAGACAACAAGAAAAACAACCACCCAGCCACAAGATTATGCTGTTGATATTGAGGAAACAAAGGATGGAAAGTATTTTTATATAATACTGAACAATTCCAGAGTATTTTTTACACTTGAAGAAATGAGAAAGCTTGTAAAGATCTGTCATGTATCGGAAGATGAGCGGGATGCATCAGAGCGCTTATATAACTGGTTCTCACGGAACAGGAAAGATCTTTTAATAGACGGACAAATAGGGGATAGTAATAATCCATTTTTAGCAAATATTTATAGTTATATAATAAATAAATATAAGGTGAAAAACAGAAATTAGCTTTTATTTGTGAGGCTAATTAAAGGAAATTTTCTAATTTTTTTAAAAAGATTTGGCATGAGTTTTAATTATGATTAAAACCAAGAAAGGCAGTCAATAAATTCATATAATACAAGCTCATTACTCCTGTTTCCATTCACTTTTATAATCATCAATAACACTTTTTTCCCACAGTTTGATCCCGAAAATGTATGAACCCCTGATCAGCGCATGGGCTGCAACGGTTGCAGCAAAGAAAATTAATGGAATACATATAAGAGCTTTAACACCAACTCCAGTGAAGCCGTAACGTATAAACACCCCAAAGAGAATACTCCACGTACCGAGGGTCACACTCTTTGTTGCCGCTTGCAGCCTGTTATACACATCCGGCAGTCTCAGCAATCCCAGGCATCCAAAAAAATCAAAGGCAACTCCTATTCCGATAAATACGAGACTAATGGTTTCATTCATTTAACTTTTTCCCCGATAGATATTTTGCTAAGGTAATCGTCCCAATAAAACTCAATATTGCCCATGTAATCGCAATATCAATGATAAATTTCCTTCCTGTTATAATCACCATAAGGGCACATATACCAACAACGAGAATTCCAAATATATCGATCGCTACCATACGATCAGCAATAGTCGGCCCCCGTATTGTTCTGAAAAGACAGAAAAAACTGAGACCAATTAATATATACAGAAAGATATCAATGGCTGTCATTCAAAAATCCTCTTTAAGTATTTTTCAAACCTCCCCAGAATTTGATGTGTATATATTTCTGGATCCTTACTGTACACATATATCCAGTGTATGTAAAAATTATCTTCTATAATATCGACGGTTATTGTCCCCGGAGTCATAGTTATGGAGTTTGCCAGGAAGATTTTGGCTATATCAGTTGTAAGATTTGTTTTTGCCCTGACAATACCCGGCTTTATCGGAAGGCCAGGATGTAAAACTCTGTATGCAACATCTATATTGGCCTTTATACATTCCCACAGAAAGATGAAAAGGTATAAAAGCGCCCAGAGATACCTGTGAATATGAAATATCCTCCTTTTTACTTTTAAAGAATACTTATTAAAAAAGAGGGTTACTAAAAAAGAAGCTGCCCCACCTATAATAATATTCGGGATTTTTACATTGAGTGTCAATAATAACCAGATGGCGAATAAAAATATAAATAATAGTATAGAGCTCATCTTAATATCCTGATGTGGACAAGCCACATTAAAGATTATAAAGATATTTTCTTGCAAACTAAAGTTTGTGCCTATTGTGCAAGAAAATCAGTATTAATGCCCTAATACGGCTGTTGAATATTGACCTGCATTTATTAATACATCAACAGCGGGTGTTAGTATTATATCTCTTATAGATGGAACAACGAGTAAGCTTAGCACCAAACACAGGACAGCAAGGAAAACCATCGAAAAACACATGGTGAAAGGAACCTCCCGTACAGAGATACCCCTCATATCCCAATCTTCTTCTTTTTTATTAAAAAAGGTAAACCTCTGAACTTTAAGATACATTGCTAATGTAATGATACTTATAAATACTGCTAAAATCGATAGTACATAATATTTTGCCTGAATTGCTGCTATAATAATGATAAGTTTGCTGAAAAAACCATTGAACGGCGGTATACCGGAAATCGACATCGATGCACTGAGAGAGGTTGATGTGGTAACAGGCATTTTCGCTGATAGGCCACCGAGCTTTTTCATGTCTCTAATACCGGTTTCGTATTCAACCGCTCCTGCGTTTAAAAAGAGGAGTCCTTTAAAAACTGCATGGTTAAAAAGATGAAAGAGCCCACCTGTAATTGAAAGAGTAGCAATTGATTTATCACCATTCTGGGATAGAACCAACATACCAATACCAACCCCGAGAATCACATATCCCATTTGACTGATGCTGGAATAAGCTAAAAGACGTTTTATATCCCACTGGCCGATTGCAAGAATACCTCCGATTACCATCGATAGAGTGCCAATTATTGTTATAACCATTGAAATACTATAAGATATTACAAACATGTTAAAAAAGAGTCTAAGAATGACATATGCTCCTATAGCCTTGATTAAAACTCCTGAAAGCATCGAGGATATTGGTGACGGAGCCGAAGAATGGGCATCAGGAAGCCATGCATGAAAAGGAATCATTGCTGCTTTAAGCCCAAATCCGGACAGGAGTATAACCTGAGCGAATGTTACCAGCCCGCCTCCCTCTGTTGAAAGGATCATTCTTGAGATATCAGCGATATTCAATGTTGAGGTTTTCCAGTAGAGAAATCCGATGCTCAATAAAATAAAGAGAGATGATAAACAACCTAAAACCTGGTATTTAAAGGAAGCCTCTAAATGTTCTTTTTCGATTTCAAATGCCACGAGTGCATACGAAGATATAGCAGCCATTTCAAGGAAAACATAAATATTGAAAATGTCGCCGCTTACAACAACGCCATTCATCCCTGCAGCCATAAGGCAGAACAGCGTATAATAGTTGTTTTCGGCGGTAAATCTTTTTATATAGGAAATTGAATAGAATGCAGAGAAAAAACCTACAATATTGATAATGAGAAGAAGATAGATGGAAAGGCCATCTATAACCATGTATATTGCAATCGGTATCTTTTCAAATAATTCCCAACCACCCACTTTTAATATTATTGGATATTCCACTTTAAAGATGACATAGAGCGATAAACCTGTTAAAAATGCAAGGATAATCGAGGTGAATATTCTCCCGAATCCTTTCGCAAAGCTCCCGATAATTGCAATTAAAAATGCTCCTGCCAGAGGTAGTACCACAAATAGTGGTATAAATACATCCATAATTTACCCTTTTAAATTTTTTATTTCTCTTATATCAAAGGTTCCATACTTTTTATATATTCTGATTGCTATGGCTAACAGCAAGGTTGTTGTTGCAAGCCCGATTACAATTGCGGTAAGCACCATAGCCTGAGGCAATGGGTCGACAAACACCCTTTTTGTCACCTCATTTGAAAGGATGGGCGCAGTTCCTCCTTTTACATAACCAATGAGGATCAAGAATAAGTTCACACTGTACTCCATAATTGCCAGGCCTATTACTATCTTAATCAAATTTCGTTTAGTGACAACTCCGTATAAACCTACGAGGAAAAGAAATATACATAAAAAATATACAATCATTTTAAAACCTCATCTCTATAAATAAGGAGTGCGAGAAATATCGTTAAAAGAGCAGCTGCGACCTCCATTCCCACAGCTATGTTATAAAGGGGTATAACACCTGCGCTTATGAGTTCGCCAATTGTCCCTTTCGGTAAAAAGTTTACAAAGAAAACTCCCCCTACCCCAATAACCATGCCTAAAACAGCAATTATGAGAAATATTAGAATTGCACTGCTCTCCATAATGGATGATCGGGTTTCCTCTTTTTTCAATGCTAAAAACTCACTTCCAAATGCAAGTATAAGCAGGATAAATGCTCCGGCAATTATAGCACCCCCTGCAAAACCACCGCCAGGAGTTAAATGACCATGAATAATAATGTAGATGCCATAGAGGAAAATTATTCCACATACTATTTGTGTAACCTTTTTTACAATAACGGTCATTCCTTTCATGACACTTCCTTATTCCCTCTAAAAATATTCAATAAATCCGTATAAAATATAGCGATACTTACTTTCTCCCTTTTAACCTCAAAACGGTTAATACCCCAATTACAGCTGTAAAAAGTATTGTTGCTTCACCGAGTGTATCATAGCCTCTGTAATCGAAGATAACACCGGTTACAAGATTCGCACTTCCGGTCTTTCCTGCTCCTGGTAGTATATATGCTTTGGACATCCTCATTACATGTTCACCAAAAGCACTTAATGTCCCTGTAGTTCTGTTAAAGAAATATAAAAAGAGTCCTATAAATATAAACACACCAATAACAAATACAATAGTTTTAGGCCACTTTGTTTTTATTTCTTCTCTTGTGCTGTTCAGGATAATCGCAATCATAATGATGAGAGTAATTGCTTCAATGACAATCTGAACGAGCGCAAGATCGGGCGCCTGAAGCAATAAAAAACAGATGACAAGTCCAAAACCGACGATTCCGTAGGCTATGACTGCAGAGAGCAGATCTTTCGCTTCAAGAGAAAAAATAGCACCACCTATCATTAATACCAGTAGCACAATGAGAAGTAATTCCATATTATAAACCCCTTTAAATCAAACTGTACTATAGAAGAAGTATAATAGCAATAATAATTAATCCCAGTATAACCCATAGTGCATAGAGAGGGAGTATCCCTGCATGGCCTTTACTTAACAGGTTATTGATATTAAGAACTATATTTTTGGTGTTATCATAAATATCAAAACATTTTTTTTCTGCTTTCTTGTAGAAAAATGAGAGTATCTTAAAGCTACTTATTGTTTTATAAAACTCTATTGAAGAGTAAGCAGTTTCTTCCCGTATTGTTTCCCCGCCTATAAATCCTTCTGTCGTCCTGAATCTTTTTATTTTTCCCAGAAGGTAAATGATAAATCCGAGGATTATCGAAACTATTATGAGACCGGTAATAATGCTAGAACTCCATATACCTTCATATTGAAAATCACCAGAAAGAGGAATAATCAATTTTGGCACTACATATTTTGTGGCAAAAACACCAATTCCTGTACAGCTTAAAGCAATAATTATCTCGGGAAACCACATTAAAATACTTACCTCTTTTGCCTTCTCTATACTCTTTTTCAATCTCCCCAGATAAATCCCGGCAATAAACTTGATAAAACTTGCAAGGGTTAACGCTGAACCGAAAACCGTTAAAATAAGCCATAACATCCAGACCCTATTTGCAGGGCCTGATAATTTTCCAAAATCTATTATCCCCTGATAAATAATCCATTTTGACGCAAAACCGTTAAAAGGAGGAATGCCGGATATTGCTAAGGCACATATAAGAGCAGCAATAAATGTTAAAGGCATTGCTCCAGATAATCCCCCAACTTCCTCCAGGTCTTCTTTTCCTGTTCTTTTTTCTACACTCCCCGCTGTTAAAAATAATCCGCATTTATATAGTGCATTATTGATCATGTGGAAAATACTCCCAGCAATACCAATAGGGGTTCCCAACCCAAACCCAATTACCATATATCCAACCTGTGAGACTGCGTGATAGCCTAACAGTTTTTTATAGTTATGCTGCATTAAAGCCATTAATACAGCAGCAATTATTGTTATCACACCTATTATTAAAAGCACTAGTTTTAACCATGGATTGAGGATAAATATATTCATACAGATTCTCGCAAGAAAATAGATCCCCAGTAACTTGTCAAGAGATGCAGGTAAAAAAGCCGAGGAAGAAGCCGGTGCCTTTTCAGCATAATCAGGGATCCAGGTATGAACAGGGAATGCTCCGGCTTTTGTGAGGCTCCCTATGAGAAGGGTAATGAATGCAATTACACCCAGTGTATTCGTTGTATTAACTGTGATGTCTGATATCTTTAATGTATCAGTTAAAATCCATAATATTCCAATCCCGAATATCATGATAGAATCTGAAGCACCTATCATTATAAAAGTCTTCTTTGCCGCTGCTGAGCTCTGTTCATCATAGCCTTTGATTAATTTATACAGTGTTAACCCTAACACTCCCCAGAAGGTGATAAATAACAAAAAGTGGTTTGAAAGGACAGCTCCTATTGATGCACCTGTAGTTATGAGGAAGTTTGAATAGTAATGGGTCACTTTTTTTTCTCTCGTAATGTAAGAGAGAGAGTAGAGTGAAATCATTAACCCAAAAAAGCTTACAAATAAGGCTATCGTTTTGCTTAGATTATCGATGTTAAATAAAAGCAACCCGGAAACGACCTCTTCGTTTCCTAAAAGCTCCTGAAACAATCCCAGGGACACAATCCCGCAAGGGGTTTTAAATAGTTTATGTGAATAAAAGAGTACGATTCCAGAAACAAATACAGAAATAACCCCTTTTATTATTTTAATTTTTTCCGGAAATATGAAAAGAACAATTCCTGCAGCTATAGGGAGTAGTATTGCATATTGTAATTCGCTCATAACAATACCTTTAACATTCAAAAGTTAGTTAAATATTAAACAATCTGATTAGAAAAACATTTTACATATTTATTGAAGTCTTGTAAAGGGTTTTAAAAATAAAATTAAAAAAAATTAAAAAAATACTTGACAAATATTTATTAATTAGTACAGAATTAGTTTACTGAAAGAACGGACATACTACCGGTAATAAGAATTGGTTTCGATGGTAACGTTTCATGTTATTGAAACACTTTTTTTAAGTCTATATCAATGTTTGAAAGAATATAAAATTTTTGTTATTTATCGTTAAAGAACCGACAAACTTAAATTTGAATAAAAGAGTCATTTAATGTGATTGATAAACTTTTTAAAAGCTATGAGAGCAAAGCATGCATTTTATAACGAGAAATAACTTTTCAAACCTTCTTGAAATAATCCAGAAAGAGTACGATATATTTGTACCGGTAAAGCGAGGCAATAGTCGTTTTTACCAGAAGTACACTTCCTCATTGCAGCTATGTGAAAATGAGCAAAATCCTGAAGAGGACGTAATCATCATCGGAGAAGTAAGGGCATTTGAGCCTCTTAAAGTATTTTTCTTCCGCGCACGGGAAAGGATTGCAGAAGGCTTTAAAGATGAGCTTCCTCAATCGAATATAAAGCCCTTTTGCATTATTGGGGTAAAAGCATGCGATTTAAAGGGCTTTAAGGTTCAGGATTTTGTTTTTAAACAAGGTGATTTTGAAGATCCTTTCTATATGAGGGCACGTGAAAATAACCTCATTATCTCCGCCGATTGTACGAGTGCAATAGATACATGTTTCTGCGTTGCACTCGATGTAAAACCGTATCCTGAAAGAGATTTTGACCTGAATCTTTCTCAGGCTACCGGGGGTTTTGTAGTCGAGGCCGGCTCGCAAAAAGGACAGGCACTTATCGACAGCAACCCTCCCCTTTTTGGAGAAACAATGGAGAAATTGATCTCTGAAAGGGAAGAACAGCGAAAAAGAGTTATGAATGAAGTAAAGAAAAATATAAAAGAAAACGGTATACCCTCGCAGGATCTTTTTGACGC
>Ga0114925_10000049_pt1 | contig 38193 bp, 40 predicted proteins | sample SumtaG_2_FD_87287 | JGI IMG/M metagenome (GOLD analysis project Ga0114925, IMG submission 87287) | Deep subsurface microbial communities from Indian Ocean to uncover new lineages of life (NeLLi) - Sumatra_00607 metaG | ecosystem: Environmental > Aquatic > Marine > Oceanic > Sediment | place... | reverse complement strand
GCTTGCGAAGAACTGTTTCGCGATGATGAAGACGATGTACAAGAAAGAGTATTCTGAGATACTTGGCCTTTTCTATGGTATCCATGTTTCGAAGATAGAAACACTGCCAGCGCCGGGGGATTACATTAACTCAACTCCTGAGCCATTCCTGATGCTCGACCTCGCGCTCCCTAGCGGCGGCAATCCCACGCTCCTGTCGTGCATAGAGAGCTATACGGCCGCGGAGACGCTTGACGAGGACAACAAGGTGATTAATCCCGCCACAGGGGAAAAAGTCGTGGGTAGCAAACGTATCCTCTTTTGGAGTCTCCCGGAGCTTCTTATCATCACGCTCAAGCGCTTCTCCAATTCTATGCGTAAGAATAAATGTTTAGTGGACTTCCCCTTGGAGAACCTAGATCTCTCTCCTTACGTCGTGGGATACGACAGCGATTCGTATGTGTATGACCTGTTCGGCATCTGCAATCACGGCGGCGGCGTACTCGGCGGCCACTATACATCGTTCGTAAGGAACGCTAACGGGCGCTGGTATCACTACAACGACACTCACGTGAGCCCAGTCCAGAAGGAAAGCCAGTTGAAGAGCCCGCTAGCCTATTGCTTTTTCTATCGAAAAAAAAAAGATACCTAATATATAGATGAATATTGACGTCACTCCAACAAAGGGATTTCCTCATATGTATGACTTCATTGGCAACAAACTTGGCAGCGCCGCGAATCCTACGGTGCTAATAATCCTGACGGTCGTGATCATAATCTACTATCTCGTTTTCAACTATTTAGGTAGTTCCGCAAAGGTAGGGGCCAAGATGGCCTCACCCGTGTCTCGCTCGACCGGACTGGTCATACTGGAGACTGTCCTCTGGGGTGTTTTCATCTTCCTCGTGCTTGTCAATGGGCTCCAATACTTCTTCAAGATCGATATCAAAACCAGTATCAAGAACTTGTTCACGCCCCTCCCCGAGGTCGATGTCACGATAACCTCGCCCAACGTGGAGACGACCAGCACCGAAGGTCCAGGCATTGGCGGAGGGCTGAATATCCATGCAGGTGAGGGGAGCTGGGACAGCAGCGATTACGACGAGGATGGGTCGCCGGGCGACGGCAGCACCTATGACATGCGGCACCATCAGCATGGAGGTGTTCCTGTAGATTCAGAGGAGCAGGCGTTTCACGTTCCGGACAACAGGTATACCTACGAGGACGCTCGTGCGCTCTGCAAGGCCTACGACAGCCGCCTGGCAGACTATAGCGAGATCGAGGAGGCATACAAGAAAGGTGGCGAGTGGTGTGGGTTTGGTTGGTCAGCTGACCAGATGATCTTCTACCCTACCCAGATGGAGACGTGGAAGAATCTCCAGAAAATCAAAGGGCACGAACACGACTGCGGCCGTCCTGGTGTGAATGGAGGCTTCATCAAGAACAAGCATGCGCGTTTCGGTGTGAACTGCTTCGGGAGGAAACCCAAGATGACAGAAGTCGAGAAGGATATGATGGCCGAGGCTACGCCGTACCCCCTCACACCAGCAGAGGAGCGATTCAACGCAAAGGTGAAGCACTATAGAGAGAAAATAGGCGATATTCCCTTGTCGCCGTTCAACTACAGCTCTTGGAACGAAACGTAGATGAATAGGGCGCAGTAAAAGCGCTATATTCATCAGTAATACTGCCCAGGCCCCGGCTGGTGTGGAAGTCTTGGGCGGTGTTGCCCCTTGTGTTTGCGCGCCTTGCCGGCTGCATCTAGTCTGGAGAGAAGGAAGAAGACAAACAGCAAAGCGACCGCGCTCATTACAAAGCGCGCCCAGACGATCGCTGATCCCGCCTTCACCAAGGTAGCGCCCATTGGCACGCGCTGGCGTATAACGCCCTTAGCTTTCCTTGTGAACAGGTACCCGCCCCCTATGAGGAGGGCAGCCAATATGAGTGTCTTAGGGTCTGTATTGATCTTGATCGCCATTTAGTACTATAGCGAGAGATTTTAATGCTTGCGCCGCGTTCGTCGTCTCTTCTTTCGCTTCGATTTGCGCCGGCTGCTGGCGCGCGCGTGCCGCCGCCCGGCTAGCGCGAGTAGCGTAGCATATAAACCCTCCCGCACAGGACGCGCCGCGCCGCCACTGCTGCAAGGGGGCGGCTCGGTCTCATCCTCCTTCCGCCAGAGCCCGGCGGGGATAGCAAGGCTGCCAGCGAGGAGGGCGCCGCCGCCGCGGAGCCCCTTAAGAATATGGGGCAACGCGTGGTGTCCGCCCTGGAGCCGTGGCGCATCGATGCGATACCCGAGGCTCTTCACTTCACCGCCTTCTTTGTAATAAATTAGATCCTTATCTTGCATAACGCCTTTCATTGCATGTACATGAGCTTTTATTTGTAGGTGCGCGACGACCAGTCGAATTTGCGTGTGGCCCCTGGCCCAGTGGCGCGGCCCTCGCGGAGACGGCGTAGCCTCTCCTCTTCCTCTGTCTTCTTGATCGCCTCGTACTGCTCAACGAGGGGATCGGCCATGTTAGGATCGAACTCGAATATGCTCAGATCGTAGTCTTTCTTGATGTGCTTGTAGATCAAGGCGCTCAGCACGCCGAACTGCGTCCCGCAAGGATCGTAGCGGAGAGCAGACGACAGGCCGCGCTCTGCCGCCTGGCATCGCCCTAAGTACCAGTCGTGGACCATTGCCTCGCAGGATGAGGCATACTTTCCGTGATGCTCGGCCTCAAGCAGCTCCTTGGTCTGTGGACAACTCATATAGTCATCGAGCGCGAAACGTTTCTTAAGGCCAGCCGCCCGCGCCTCGATCACCTCCAAAGGTGTAGGAGAGGGTGGTCTTTGTTCGGGGATAGCTCTTCTGTATCTACTCATCGTCTGCTTCGGAAGATAGGTGGTATAGAAAGGTAGTGATACTCCTCTTAAACCCTTTCTCGTCTTCGAGTGTGTACCCATGGTCGCTAATGAGCTCGCAAAGCTCTGAGTAAAAGGCCTTAATATACTCGCCGTGCGTGGGCCGGCGTCGTGCCGACATTGCAGATGTTGTGTCGGCGAGCGGGCTGTCGAACCATTCGCGGAAGCTTTGCCTCGTGGGTGCGGGAACGATATTACTGATGCGCAGCATACTACGGTAACCTGGGGCCTACCATTTAAGCGTGTTTCACGAGTTGTAGGAGCGCTTGATCTCAGGCACGTAGCGTACCTCACGCTGTTCCTTCATATACTTGATCAGCTGTTCGACTTTGCTCGCGTCGCCTATGCATTCTGTAAGGCATCTCTTCACAAACTTAAATGTAAGGGGGGCTGTAATCCGCGTGTCCTGGAATTTCAACTTGCCATCCGTGATCTGCACTGTGGCGTTCCGCATCCCATTTGAGTCAGCGTAAGCAATGATGTCGGCGGTTAGCTCGTTCCGTTCGACCCGCGCCGCTTTTACCTCAACATTATGCCGCTTGATGCGGTTGTCAAGGGCGACCCAGTGTCTGATAGTGTCGGTGAAGTCCATCGGTGTATGATATAAGGGGATAGTTTTAAGTACCTTCTTATATCAATGCTTAGCGCCGGCAACGACGGCAACGACGGCGGCGAGTGCGGCGGCGCCTCTTGCCGCCCTTCTTCTTCTTGCGCCCGTAAGTGTTCTGCAGGTACCACAGCGTGGCCGGCGCCAGGGCCGTGTGGATCGCGCTGCCGACGTTGCCACCACGACGGCGGCGGCGTCCACCGCGACGGCGGCGGCGCTTGCCTCCGCGGGTGCGACGGCGCCGCACGCGGCCGCCGAAGCGCTTCCTAGTTCTACGTCCTCCACGAGATCTCCTTGTGCGAGCCATTATATACTATAGTAAGAAATTATATCTTCGGCGAGGGGAGGGTCCGTTTATTACGCAGCAAAAGGATAAATATCCCTAAAATTAGCAAAAAACTTATAAACACGAATATGATAGACAGAAAGATATAGGGATAGAGCTCCTTGAGGATCATGTCTATCATAGGCCTCACAAGGTGCTTCATCTCCTCCCTCACATCTTCTCGCTTGAGTATACTTAAGCACTGCTGCACAACGGCGTTCCTTACGCCTTTCATTACTGAAGATATACATTTTTTTCTGTGGCCGCGTACTAGTTGCGCCTTGATTTTCTCCTTTAGCATTAATGAGCAGTCTCGAACATACCGCAGACGAAAACTACCCTTTTGCGGCACTGACCTTATCAACGCCGGTCGGCGTCCAAGGTGGCGCCTATTTTTCTAAACTCCGTATCGACGGTGAGCCTCTCCTGGTTCAGACCCCTAAATGTACAACCAAGAATGGTGTCCATACCACAGGGAAGAAGGTCTACTGTGATTTGATGTTTGATGCCGATCAGGACAGGTTTCTCTCTTGGCTAAAGAATCTCGAGGACCGGATCCAAGAGCTCGTCTACGACAAACGCGACATATGGTTTCATACGGAAATGGACTACGACTCAATCCAGTACCACTGGCAGAACGTGACGCGATTGTACAAGGGCGTAAACCATCTCCTGCGCTGTTTCGTGCAGAAGCCCAAGGGGCTGCACGCCAAACAGGTGGTGCAGATATTCAATGAAGAAGAAGAGCCTCTCACCCTCGACGATGTCCAGTCAGACACGCAACTGATCTCCATACTAGAGGTGACAGGACTACGCTTTACCTCGACGAGCTTCATGCTAGAGTTCTGCCTGAGGCAGATCATGGTGTTAGCTGACAAACCCGTCTTCGACAGGTGTCTGATAAGGGCCAAACAGCGTGCAAGCAGCGCTGTCGCGCCGCTGCCCTCCGAGACAGGCCTGGCGAAGGCGGCGGAAGGGACGGCTGCCACCGTCGATGCAACAGCAGTAGAGCCTGGGGGGGTCACGGCGGAGCTAGAGGCACCTACGGTGGACATCGACGCTGCACCAGCTGCCGCGGAGCAGGTATGCGAAGATGAGCCCGCGCCGAGCGCTGAGGACCCGCCCGCGACGGGCGTACCGGTCGCCTTGGGTGAGATGGACCAATGTTTAGAGAAAGAGCCGCCGACCAGCGCACCAACGCTGATAGGGGGCAGCGATGAGTCCTGTTCTTTAGGAGGAGAAAGGGGATTGTCGCAGGTCAACCTTAAGGTGGACGCCGGTGACGAACCTTTAACTTTGCGGAAGCCCAGCGAGGTCTACATTGAGATATACCGTGTTGCGAGACAGAAGGCGCGAGCTGCACGGCGGATCGCCATACAGGCCTATTTAGAGGCTAAGCGGATAAAGTCAGCATACCTGCTTGACGAAATGGATATCAGCTCCGACGAGGATGATTTAGACGATTACTCAGATACAAGCGAAATCGCTGAGCTCTAAATTATCCTTTCTGAAAAAAAATTTTATATGCTAAATTTATAGAATGAGCATTCAGCGGACATTGAAAAACATAACTGGAAATCACGTGCTCCTGTTCACGGTTTTCGCAGCCTCTTTACTTATCTATTTCGTCAACGGCTACTCAGCAGGCAAGGGGAGGATAACAGACGGCATGCAGGCGCACTACGCGGGCCAGCTGGGTGTGCGCGAGCAAGGCTACGCTCCGCCGCTGCAGGGCTACAAGGACCCGGAAGAGTCGCCAAACGTCCCGCAGACGAACAGGGCGGGTGGAACCTACGCAGGCTGCTGCGGGGGCTCCAACAACTACCAGCCCTCCCAACCTTTAGGGCACAACGAGGTGAACAGTAGCGTGTCCGGCATCGCCACAAACACGCACGGTCTCCCGCCGAGCTGCACGCGCCAGGCCGTCGTGGACCCGGCCCAGCTGCTCCCGCGTGACACGAACAACTCTTTCTCGCAGATGAACCCGATGGGCGCCGGGAGCGTGAGGGATGTCAGCCTGCTCAAGGCCGGATACCATATCGGCATCAACACCGTCGGCCAGAGCCTCCGCAACGCAAACCTTCAGGTCAGGTCCGAGCCGCCAAACCCGCAGCTCCGCGTCGGCCCTTGGAACAACAGCACGATCGGTCCCGACTTCAACAGGCGCCCGCTCGAGATTGGCTGCGGTCCCTTCTAAACCCCATTGGATAAAATCATCCTACTCTGATTTTATCTGATAAATATATAGATGGCAGCAAAAATGACGGCGTTTGGCTACATATTGACCGTATTTGTGGTCATAGTTATGATTAAGATGTATCTTGAGTCTGACGCCTTCAACCTAAAATGCATCCTATCAGAGGTCGATGGGAACAGATATTGCGTGCGTGAAAGGGCAAAGCTGCAACTGGCTGCAGACCTCCTCGCACGCGTCACTCGCAAGCTCAAGCGGACAGTGGCTGGGCTTGCGTCCAAATACCCGAACGAGGCGCGTGTTCAACGCTTGCGCGACGGTTTTAACCCGAAGAAGGTATGCGAGATTCTACCAACAAGCGCCTATACAGCCTACTCGGAGAATAAGGGAGAGAAGCTCGCCTTCTGCACGACGACGACGAAGGACGGAGATGCTCTGATCGACGAGAACACGCTGACGTTTGTCGGCCTGCACGAGATAAGCCACATAATGACCAAATCGGTCGGACATACAGACGAGTTCTGGAAGAACTTTAAGTTTGTGCTCGAGCACGCCGCCGAGGCCGGTCTGTATCGCCCCGAAGACTACAAGAAGAAACACAAAGACTACTGTGGCATGCAGATAACAGACAACCCCTACTATGACCTTTAGTAGTACACGCCCACAAAACCGCTGGCCCGTCGCGGCTCGTCGCAGGGCACTGATATGTGGGCATACCTTCCACCTGTCTTGCAGAGCAGAAGGCAGTCAGACATGCCCCCCGAGTGGTAGAGGATTACGTGGTCGTCATGGTCACGGTGGTACTCGAATACCCCTTCCACGAGGTGCGCTTCCGGGCTCTCCAGCTCCAGCGAGCCACCCAAGTAGGCGCGCCAGCCCTCGAGCACCGAGCTATAAGAAGGAACACGCACAGGAATGCGAAAAGCCGCGCGGCAGCCAGACGCAAGTAGCCGCCTTATTAACTTAACATCTACCTTCATGGTTGTAGGCATATGTTATGTACATATTAAAAAGGACGCCGTCCGTACACTTCTAGCCAGTGACGCGTGCCGTCGGGTGCCTCCTCCGGGTCTTGTTTGTCAGAGCGCAAGCAAATGAAAGTCTCTGGGATCTGAGGGAACTGTGTGTCGCAATCGAAATCAGCGTCTATGCGAGTAAGATATATCTTGTCTAACCGTGGATGGCCAATGAAGGTGCGATATATCTCTCCGCCGCCGATCACCCATGTCTGGTCATAGGCAGCAGTGACACGTTCTACGTCCGTCGCGCTGCGTACAACGGTCGCCCCTTCGCAACCCGTACCACCTGTTAAGACAAAGTTCGCTCTTTTAGGCAGTGGCCGTTTACCTTCAGGCAAACTTTGCCATGTATTCCGTCCCATCAGCACAGCGTTTCTCCCGTTGCCAATCGTCAACCTCTTGAAGAGTTGTAGGTCCGCATCCAGTGTCCAAGGGAGTCTGTTCCCCACGCCAATGCCACGGTTGCGACAGCAAGCAGCGATCATGTTCATGATACTAATAAATAATATAAGATCTATCTATATATGTCACAGGTCATTAAAGTCAATCATGTGACAAAGGACGGTACAAAGCATATCTACGTCTTCCTAGGGGGAAAAGATGTCGAGCGCGGGGACATGGGGCCGAACGGGGCGGCGATCTTCTCGGCGCACGAATGGGCCAACATTCAAAAGGAGCAGATAAAAGTGTCCGCCATCAAGGCCTACATCCACGGCGATGACACGGTTGGAGCTGTCCGAGGCAAACTTGTTAAATACCTCAAGCTAGGGACTTCGGCGAGAGAGCTCTACCTTTTTGGCATCAAGAATGCACCCCTTGACCCGCACTCTGTATACAGCCAACTCACCCAGCAGAACACACTTCCCCTGGACCACGAGCGCCTCTGCCTCTTTCTTCTGAACCTCGTTGGAGAGACATGCGACGATCGTGGGCACCACAGTTGCCCGCCACCCAAGGGTGACGGGGCCACATACGACTATGAGGACATAGCCAACTTGGCAGGCATAGATTGGGGAAAGCAGGCCTACACCGTGCCTATCGGCCAGCGCGTGGTGATACGTAAGAAGTACCCCTTCGTGGCCAACCCGTTCAACTGTCCCGCCCTGGATCCGCTCCTGAAGAAGCGTACAGAGCGACTCGTGAGCACACAGAACGGTAGCCTCCTATTTGAGCACGGCCCCCTGTGCGGCAACAACATATTCTTATGCATGGCGGAAGATGTTCTGGCATATGCCGCTGCCGCACCCCAGCTAGACCCGCGCGCTATGCTGGGATTGTACTTCCCCGCCCTCGTCGCGCGCGGCGTGGCTACGGTAAGCGACCTGGAGCGCGAGCGCCAAGCCCTCTACGCGGAGGACGCAGAGCAGTATGGAAAGGGCTTTGTGCGCTACAATGAAGGTGTCAACCTTCTATACGAGATGTACGACGCGAGAAAGACGGAACTCCCCTATACGGCGGGGATGCCCGGCGTCACGGCGGCAGAGTTTACGCTTCATCCCGCCTATGTTGGGCGCTTCCCTTTGGACATTCTTTTCAAGGTTGTCAACGCCACTGCTATTATGCCCATGGTCAAATACAATCCCGGACCCAGGCGCGAAAACATATACCGCTTTTTTACAGGAGAAGAGAAGGGAGCCGACGGAAGGAAGATACCATACCTCTATACCGCTTATGGTAACCGCAAAGGCAAAATACTGCGGCTAAGTCGTGAGATGGCCCGCGGCAAGAAGGTCGCCTTCTACATTGAGCGCCAGCATGCAGACGCAGGTTACCGGATCATATGCGAGTTTGAGGATAATGGCGACGTCCGCATATCCTTCGCGACGGACGCACCAGCCACGACCGATGTGATAGACACGTTGGTCAGGGACGCCGTCAATGAGCCAATCCTGGCGAAGGTGAGCGCACACCTCGGGCAGAGCGGGTACTCGTACCCCTCCTTCGATAGCCTGGCGAGTTCCAATGTTGAGCTCCATAGCCTGACATACGTGTCATCGCTGCCCGTAAGGAAGAATGTTCGCCTTTCGCGCGATATGGGCTGCCTGTCGGGCGTCTTCAACGTGATCGACGGCGAGCTGACGGACGAATCCGACCGCATGGCAATGCGCTATAGGAGAGTGTCAAACTACAGCGAGATGGAGGCCGAGGAAACATTCGTCAACGATATGCGCCGGCGTGGGCACGACGTCGCGAAGATCATCCGCGAGCTCCAGGCAAACTTCCAACTTGACGAAGCCGAGGCAAGAAAGAAGTTCGCCAGTTGGGCCTCCCAGGTGCGGACGGAGGCAGGCCTCTTCGAGAACAAGCAGGTGACCCTGCGCACCAACACAGGTTTCCTCGTATTCATCGCCCGAAACAGGGCCAATCTGGAGACCCTCGTGACGGTGGAGGGCGTCAACGATATCCGGTACCTCGGGTACCTTCGCATTTACCTCGATTCGCTGCTTCGGCTCATGACAGCCCGTAGCAGCACCGGTGTCACAACAGCCAAGATAAGGAAAGTGTGCTCGAGGAAGGGCTTGGCGGAAGCCCTGGAGTACGAGGATCTTCAGGCGATACCGGAGAAGCACGTGCATATGCCGGCGGAGGCAGGACGCGTTATGCTACAGGGCGACAGCGAGGACATGCGTGCCTTCCTAGACATGCTGGGGGACGAGGAAGAGGAAGATGACGAAATCGACATCGGCGACGAAATCGACATCGGCGATGAAATCGACATCGGCGACGAAATCGACATCGGCGACGAAATCGACCTCTTGAGTGCTCCAGGATCGCCCTCGACCGCGGCACCGCCGGCAGCGGCAGCGGTGCCAGGCTCGCCAGACTCGGAGGCCACGAGTGAAGCGGAGGTGGACCTGACTGGGTTGCCTCTGAAGGGACCGAAGAACGTAGTCATGAGGCGCAAACTAGAGCGGGACCCAGAAGTTTTTCTGAAGACAGGAAATCAGAAATACCAGTCCTATTCGAAGGCTTGTCCAGCACAGTATAAAAAACAGCCTGTCATTCTCACCACCGCCGAAAAAGAGTACATTGACACGCGCGACAAGGCCGCAGGCGTGAAGTCTTACGACGAGTCGATTACGTACGGGTCGGGCAATACCAAATTCCACTATATCTGCCCACGCTTCTGGTGCCTGTACGACGACGAAGGACGTGAGAGGAGTCTAAGTCTCAAGGAGGTGAACGAGGGCGTGTGCGGCGGCTGGAGCGCGCTGATCCCACGGGCAGCGAAGAAAATCCCTCCTGGAGGTCGCATATACGAATTCACGGACAAACGGTTTCATCGCGAGCGCCCCTCAGGCAGCGAGCCGTCTGACACTAACAACCCCCTGGTTTACAAGCCCATGTTCCCCGGCTTCCAAGGCCCAGAATCACACCCTAAGCGGCTTTGTGTGCCTTGCTGCTTCACGCGACCAAGAACGTATGGCCAAGGAGGGGTATGGGTCAAAGAAAAAGGGAAAGGGGGCGCTGCCCAGTATCGCAACAAAGCGACAGGGAAGATATCCGACAAGCCACCTACAACCCTCCTGCCCTATATGTACAAACCTGTGGGTGCCGGCGCAGACGGTGCCGGCCCCACCTTCGACAGGGATGCTGAGGGTAACATTGTGCTGTCCTCTATAGAAGGTGAGCAACAAGAGAGAGAGGCGCCCTCGGAGGCGCGGGTGCGGGCATTCGACGCATGCGACCAGGGAGGCGATGATGAGCCTGCGCAGCCCAGTGGCGCTCCAACAAAGAGGGCGCCGAAGGGCGACGAGGCGCCACTGGATGAAGGCAGTTTCCCGATTGGTCCCGGACAGGTCGGATTTCTGCCTCGCAGCGTGCAAATCTTCCTCGGCTATCGGAAACAAGCAGCGCTCTTGGCCACACAGCGCCGACTTAAGCTAGACACACCGTTTCTCCTCCGGAAGGGCGTTGAAAGGTCGGACACACAGTCTTTCCTCGCTTGTATAGCTGATGCACTCTCTGAGGAGGGATCGCCTCGAGGGCAACCAGTGGCGCCGCTGTCTGTGCGTGGTCTGAAGACGGCAATTATCGAGCATCTTACCGTCGATAACTTCATAACCTATCAGAACGCGAATCTGGCCACCCTTTTCGCATCCTCCAGGGAGGGCGACATTGAGAAATACAAATCATCTGCGGTGTGGAAGGCCGTGACAGAAGGCGATAGTGATGACAAAGCAGCGCGCCACAATTTCGCGCTGCTTGTGGGCGCGCTCGAGAATTTTGTAGATTTCCTTAATGACGACTCCGTCGAGATAACCTACGAATACTTATGGGACATCCTCTGTATGCCGCGGCGTCCCAAGGGAGGAGGACTCTTCGAAGGGGGCATCAACCTAGTTATCCTCAGGGATCCCCAGGATGATATGTCCCACAAGATCGAGGTCATATGCCCAACGAGTCGCTTCTCTAGCACCACCTTCGACCCTAACCGGCGTACCCTGCTGATCTACACGAGAAACGGATATTACGAGCCGATCTATGGCTTCACCAAAAGCCGCCGCGGCCAGGATGCCGTGCAGAAACTCATGTCGCTCACAGCGCTCAACGAGATCTCCCCGGGACTCGGCGTCACCATGCGTGCTATTGGAGAAGAACTGAGAAAAGGGTGCGCACCGCTCCCGAGCCTCCCTGTAAAGTACAATAAGGACCTGCACTTCCGGTCTAATATATCCGCCGAGAAGCTCGTAGCTCAGCTCGCTCGAGGGGTGTTGGGGTATAAGCCGAAGTTGCAGGTTGTTAACCAGAGCAATAAGGTCACAGCAGTAGTGGTCGAGAACAAGGACGGAGAAATGGCCATCCCGTCGCTCCCTTCGGCCATAGTCGAAGGCCTGCCGTTCGCCTATTCCGCTGATCCTGGACCCCTCGCGCGCGCCGCGAGGACAGCCGAACGTCTCGCGTCAATCTATACCGCCAGTAAACGTGGCATCCCCTGCCGTGCGTCTCTGAAGGTCATCGACAGCGGCGTCGTGATAGGCCTTATCACCGAGACTAACCAGTTTATGCCTGTCGAGCCAGAGCCATACCAGCCGCCGCCTGCCGGGTGGAAAGGCGACAAGGGGGAGGATGGCCTGCGCGTGCTGGATGTCACGGCCGAAGGGCGAGACCTTGACTATGCAGCTATAGATGCGGAAATCGCCGAGGAAGGCGGCGTGGACGCGGAGAGGGAGAAGACGGTGAAGCGCATCCGGCTCGCCACCAATTTCTATAATACCGCCCGCAACACCTTGCGTATGGTCCTTGGGCAGTACGACAGCCGGCAAACTGCGCGCGAGCTCAAGGCAATAGCAGTGGATTCCACCCTGCCCTACCCCACCAAGTTAGACAAGCTAGAGAGCGCGATAAGGGCTGCTCTCGCGCCCTACATAGCCTTTGTCGACTTCAAGAGTGTGGGCGACGTGGACACGATCGTCCGCTGCCTGGGACTTGACGCTGATGTGTGTTCGCGGATGCCTTCCTGCTCGTTCATCCGTAAGGAGGGTCTGTGCACACTTCAGGTGCCTAAAAACAACCTGATCAGCGGTGCATCTAATGCGGCTCAATATTTCGCCCGGCTTGCCGATGAGCTGATACGATACGACAAACTCCGCGCATTCATGTTCTCTCCCAAGACCGTATTGTCATTCCAACAGATACCTTACAGCCTGACGGATGCTGAGATTATTCTCCTCGAGGAGCTGCTTCTACAAGGTTATCTAGACGGCCTGAGGGCAGCACCGCGGAACCCTTATGTCCGCACGCGGGCCATATATGACCTTGCACCGCCAAGCGTATCTGTTCGCTACCCTAATACGTTCAGCCTAGGCGAGACAAGTGAAGCGCTAGCAAGCGCTTGTCTGATACCCGACGGCCACCGTTTGACTCTCGGGATGTGGAGGGAACGGGGGTTGGGCGGGCAGTATGGGCTCCGAGAGTTCGCAGCCACTGTCGGATGCAGCTGGCAGGCCATAAGCGAGATTGCGTCTGACTTCGGAGGGGCGCCCGTCTCGGTAGACTCCATCCGCCAGGGGCTCATCGCCTCTTATGAGAAAATTGTGGGAGAGAAAGGTCGGGGTATTGTGCTCGCCACTCTCAAGGGGGAAGGGAAAACAGATGTAGTGCGCCAGCTGCAGGCAGGCACATCTTTTGCCACCGTCCTAACATTGGCCAACTACTATCTGACGCCCTTTGATCTACTGCTGATCTCGCTGAGATTGCATCTCCCCCTGGCACTTATATCGCGGACGAGTCTGCCTGGCTTCCTGGCGCTGAGCTTAGCGTTCTTCTCAGGGTCGCCCAAGGCATGCTACGTCATCTTAGGTGGCGGATGGAACGTGGCGCGGGGGAACGTCCCACCAGCCTACGGAGTACTAACCTACGACGACCACATTCGCCTGACACCGACGGTGCTAGAGGGTGCATTCGGCGCGCTAACACACAACCGCACAGCATCTGTGGAGGCGTTCTTAGCCCTCAAGCGAAGAAAACGGCGTATAAAGAAAGTTCGCAAGCTCACCGGAAAGAAGGTGCAAATGAAGGTGACAACCAGAGGGGGTCGGAGAACATGAGGCACGTCTCGTATAGTCTCCTGGCATTCCCCTCATACAGTGCGCGTGTGACAAAGCGGAGACCACCGGCCACACGCCCGGCCCGCGCACCCGTCTCTCCCAGAAAGCCGACGAGCTCACCAAAGCGGTTGCCCATGATGTAGTCATCTTGGACAACTGCACCGCTGCGAGTGAGCAGCTGTACGACGCCGACCCCACCCCAGTCGGTGACTGAAACCCTGAATGTGCCGAGGTGGCTCTCCATTACCCTATGTTCACAGATTAATCACGGGTGATCCAGCAGCCACATCTCGATTGACACCGGGAGTTTTCCACCGAACCTTGCCTTCAGGGTCGCGGTGGCCGGGTGGCGACGGGAGGCGCACTCCCGCCAGCCCTTCGCTCGTATGCGCCGCTCGGTGCCTGGCGCGGGCAGCGACTGCGTGACGGCCTTCCGATCAGGCAAAGGTGTGTTCGCCTTGCGCTTCTGAGATCTCCGCTCTTCGCGCCGTTTCGCCAACCACGCCTTGAAGCCGGGTGTCATCTTTACGGTCGGCATTTCGCTGCACTCTATCGGCGAGAAGTTTCGGATTCAATTTTCTACTTGTCAAGGTAGTCGAGGACGCCAAGGATCACTCTCTCTTGATTGGACAGCTTCTGGAAAATCACAACCTCGTCAAACTTAATCTGGAAGAAGCGGTTGCAGTTATTCTTGCAGACAACTTGAATGTGATCGTCAAAAATCTTTATATCGCAGACCACACCCCCGTTTGTTAGACGCAGGTTGCTCGGGTCTTTCAATTGTATCCACCTTACATAGTGGCCGAATTGCAGGTCGTTGATTCCGGAGCAGTACCTGTATGCTTTCAGTTTCCGGTGGAACTCCTTCAGTGCGCCGCGAGACAGCTGGAGGCGCTGTAGGACGTTGTTCTTGTGTTCCTTGATCTTGCTTGTGGTTAGGTTCATAATAGAGCCATTGCTTTCGTTCTCAAGTGCGTCGAGCAGGGAATTTACGTCGAGTTCGCCCATTATCTAGATTAAGGGGCGATTTTTAAATTTATTCTAGCGATAGTGTAAATGCCGAAAGGAACGCGAGCGCACCGTTGTGTGGAAAAACTACGAAAGGCACACCGATACGGAAAGGCCATCGCCATCTGTCAGGCTGCAACCGGCCAATCTTACGCGACCGGCGAACCAATGCGGGGAGGAGCGACTGCAGATGGAAGCAGTGCTGAAGCCGCCATAGATCTCACAAGTGAGCCGGACACGGAGTCGGTTGTCTCCGATGCACCCACCGAGAGCTCCGATGCACCCACCGAGAGCTCCGAGGCGACATCGACCTTCCTCGGCCCGCCAATGGGCCGTTCAGGCCCAGCTGGCCACACCATGCATGGGGTCCCCGTCTTCCCTTCCATAACTTTGTCCATGCGTGCACCGCTAGGAACGAACGGCCGTATGGTGGACAGGGAGACCGAGTGGCCTATTGGCCGCTACGCATACGGGCCGGACTGGCATCGCTACGCACAGTTCACCGACACATCAGTTCCCTACCAAGATAAGGCTACATGGTTGAAGAAGCAACCCATCCTCCCTATGTTTGATGATATGCTACGCCAACTGGCGGAGGATAATGCGGGGCGAGCTGGTAAGTGGTGCTCGGCTGACGACCAGTGCTTTAGTGGTCTGTGTAGGCCTAGCCGGGGCAGCGCAATTCCCACTGCTCGCGAGGTGTGTGAGACGGCTGGCTATGTGCATGCTGGCGACGCCGTCTCTTGTCTACGTTGGCCGCGCTGCTGCCGTTTCCAAGGCGGGCGCTGTCTGAGCCGCATAGGTGACCAGCCGTGCAGCGAGCTTGGGTCGTGCGCGGAGTGGAAGTGGGGCGACCAGCTGCGCCGTGGAGAGATAGAGTCTTTGCTATGGGAGACGCCCGCCGGCGACGGCTCTTGGGCGCTTGTCCGAAGGCTCCCGCTGGACGCCAACCCAGAGGAGCACGTCTGGCTGCCGCTCTCGGTGAACGACGTTGATGCCGCAGTTGCGGGCGCGCGCGCACCTTTCAGGCTCGGCCAGCACGCTGATCCTGCGCTGGGGCTGCCCGGCCGAGAAGGCGACCGGCTGGTCCTCGTCCTGCGGTCCAACCCGGTGGCTAGGGCGACACGTGGTGGCCGACGCCTGCGGCGGCGGACGCGGCGGAGGCGGCGCAGGCGGCGCAGGCGGACGCGCCGTTGGCGCACGCAGCGGGGGCGGACGCGCCGACGTCGTGTGCGGCGTAGGCGGAGAAAAGCCACGCGTGGGAGGAGAAAAAGGAACTAAGAAAAAGGAACCACGACCTGTTCCGAGAAATATATTCTTTATCCCAGTACAGCATTTTGGACATTTCAAAAATGTCCAAAATCCAATTTTCCCAAGAAAGATAATTTCCACGCCAGCGAAATTGCCATTCACTACTATATTGTAGGTTTTGACCGAGAAAATAACCAGTTACGCGCCCTCCATCGAATTTTTCGACCTCTTCGGAAGTAATTTAGGGGTTTTTTTTGTTATCCATATATACATGCCAAAAAACCCCAAAAAAAACCCCAAAAGATTTTATTGTGAAAGATGTGACTTTGCATCTAATAACAAAAAGGATTATAATCGCCATTTGTCCACTACAAAACATAAAATGGATAACATGGATAACAGTGCGGATAACCGAAAAAACCCCACACGTCGGTTCGTCTGCCCATGTGGAAAGCGATATAAGTTTCGCAGTGGGCTCAGTAAGCACAAGAATAAGTGCCCCCTACAGTCACAAGGGATTGCTGCGGGCCTCGGGAAGACCCCCTCCCTGGTTCCTGGAGGGGATGCCTCCACTGAGATGTTTAATCGGCTGATGGAACAGAACAATACTCTCCTTGAGAAGCTAGTGAAGCTTTCTAAGGACAAAACAGTGATCTATAACCAAAACTGCAATAACAAGAAGATGACAATCAACGTGTTCTTACAGGAGCAGTGCAAGAACGCGATGAATCTAACGGACTTTGTGGACAATGTGAAGGTGTCCATCGCGGACCTGATGTACACAAAGGAACATGGGTATATCAAGGGGATCAGCAATATATTTGTTAAGCACCTTCGCGATATGGACCCTACTGAGCGGCCGATCCATTGCAGCGACAAGAAGCGGCTCCAGTTTTATGTTAAGGATGAGGATAAATGGGAAAAAGACAAAACACATGAAAAGATCGACAAATCCATCCAGGATATCACCGTAAAGCAGATCAAAAGTATACGCGAATGGGAGAAGGAGCATCCTAACTACCTCACCGACGAGCGTTTACTGACGGAGTGGCATACTATGGTGCAACACATCATGGGAGGGGGCGAGGATGTGGAGCGAAACAAGAATAAGGAGCAGATCAAGAAGACTTTGTGCACGACTACGGAACTGAAGGGTGCTCTGGGGGCCAAGGCGATCGGTGTTGGGCCTTCACCATGAGGCGAAACTACCGCCGCCCAGAACTTCGTTCGCGGCCATTGGCTCGCGGATGCCCGGTGTTTGTGCCTGCTCAAGTGGTGTCTTAGGCCCCCCATAGAGCGACGATGAAGTGGCGGCTGGTGGCTCCTGCGTAACCTGCGTCGCCTGGGGCGGAGGAGGCCCTCTCTGCTGCGGCGGCGGCGGAGACGGCCCACCTTGTGCCATCGCTTGGTAGCTGGGCGCCTGAGAGCCCCCCGAGTCATAGAAGTGGTCAGATCTACTACCGTGGTGCCGCGCTGGCGCATGTCTGGGTGGAGGCCCGCCGTGGGCGCCGCCGTGCTTCGAAGGTTCGTTCTTCGGCGCGGCGGCTGGCTCCACGGTATCGCCGAGGGCGTGCCCTATGCGGCCCATGAGGATCGACGCTTTGCCGAGCATATCATACGAATAGGTAAACTTGGCGAGCAGCAGGCCCGTGACCATATTGAAAAGATTGAGCGGACCGATGGGAACCCCTGTCCATGTCGGCATGACCTTTGCCACTTTGTGGATGACAAACAGCCCAAGAGCCGCAAGCATCAGTTCCGCGATCATTCCCCCCAGCAACTCTGGGCTGGTAGCTGCCTTCATATTGTCATCATGGAAGAGATAGGATAGACCCATATCCAGGGTAGCGATGGGGATCGCCACCATCAGAATATATTGTACTACATTTATTAGGCGAGCGCGGTCAGCGTCGCTGAAGGCCAGCGCCTGGGAGGCGAACCCCCCGTCGCCGGCGGCCGTGGCCCTTCCTGTGGTAGGCGATGATGAGTCCATATGAACTAAGGAAAGAAATTAAAACTATACTCACCGGTATGTGTATAGCTGCTATGGGGTTGGTTGGACGGTTCCTAACACGAGGTCATCCGGAGAACCAGTATATTTCGCTTGTGAAACGGGTACTTCGCCGGGGGGAGACGAGGTTTGGGAGGAACGGGCAAACGAAAGCTGTCTTTGGCGCGAGTATGCGCTTTCCGCTTTCAGACGACGTATTGCCCTTGTTGACTACGAAGGCTGTTTCTTGGCGGATTTGCCTAAAGGAGCTCTTGTGGTTCATGGGCGGCCACACAGACAACAGCATGCTGCAGGTGCAAGGTGTCCGCATATGGGATGGCAATGCGAGCAGGGCTTTCCTTGACGGACGAGGCCTCGCGAGGAACAGGACGGGCGACTTGGGCCCGATCTATGGACACCAGTGGCGACACTTTAACGCCCCTTACGTGTCGGCTTCGCACGACTACGGTGATGAGGGGGTAGATCAGCTAGGCGGCATTGCCTCGGCGCTATGCGATCCAGAGAGACGCCGCTCGCGGCGGCTTGTGATGTCGGCGTGGAATCCGTGTCAGCTCGACGAAATGGCCCTCCCGCCCTGCCATGTTCTTGCGCAGTTCAGCGTAGACGAAGGCGGGGGGTTGTCGTGCGCGCTTTACCAGCGTAGCGGTGATGTAGGGCTGGGTGTTCCGTTCAATATCGCCTCCTATTCTATGCTAACCCATATACTGGCACACCACAGCGGCCTCAAAGCGCGCGAGTTTATTCATTTCATAGGGGACGCACATATATACGATGAGCACCGTGGAGGGCTTGCCAAACAGGTAGGGCGGGTGCCCCGTCCTTTTCCGCGGATCAGGGTGGGGCGCAGGCACGCAGAGATAGGCGACTACAGCCTTGCAGATGTACGCGTGTCCGGATACCGGCCGCACCCGAAGATCCCCATGCCGATGGCCGCCTAGAGTTGCGTTTCGAGGTTTAGGAAAAAAAGGGTGTCTTATGCATAAAATGAGTGACCGAAGAGAAAATGCACGATTCAGGGGCAGTCATCGTGTCCCCTCTCAGCAGAGCGTTGCCCTCCCTCCTGTCGACGCTGCGGGCACACCTCTGCAGCAACTGTGGCAGATTGCTAACTTCCACGAGAAACGGCTCAATCGCGTGGAGAGGGCCCACATTGCTACCTCCGCTGATGTGGCGCGGACGTTGCAGTCGGTGACTGCCGGAGAGGGCGCAGGGCGCTCAGGGAGTGTGATGGCCGAACTAAGGAGTCTGGCCGAGCGCGTGGCTGCCTTGGAGACCAAAGGTAAGGGGAGGACCAAGAGCAAGAAGAATACTGTATCACTAGAGGTGTCGGAGGGCTAAGGCTCTCAGAATAGGAGAAAATTGATTATAAAGAGGCATTGCCCCTTATAATCAGATCATGAAAGTTCAGCTGTCGGACAAGAACAAGGTTAAGAGTCTGGCCGCCGTGTTTCGGCATGTGCACAATCTCTCCGACGTCATCAATCTCCAGTTCAGGGACGATGGACTCTACATGCAGGGTATGGATAGTAGTCATGCCTGTCTCTTCGAGCTGTCTCTTGCAGCCGACTGGTTTGACCACTATGTTTTGCCCACGCCATGCGTCCTCGGTGTTTACTCGATTATCCTCTCGAAGGTCATCAGCTGTCTGCTGGAAGGACAGACCATCACACTATCGATGGATGCGGATGGGGACCGCCTGGGGGTGGAGCTCGCGGGTGAAGGGACTGTCACAAAGGTCTGGGAGCTTCCCCTAGTTGACCTTGACTCGGAGCAGTTGCAAGTCCCGGAGTCAGAGTACTCGGCTGATATTAGCTGTCGGTCCCAGATGTTCGCGAAGCTCGTGTCTGAGATGGCGATATTCAGTGACAGCCTAAGGTTCGACATATCCGAGGAAACGATTGCCCTTGTCGCAAGCGGCGACCAAGGGAAGATGAGGGCGGAGATCAAGGAGGAAGATATAAACGAGTTCTGCCTCGAGGAGGGTGTGACCCTTGCTCTGACGCTGGGGATATCCTACGTAGCGGGTATCTGCGCATTCTCTAAGCTGGCCGACGATGTCTATATTCAGTGCTCACCCGAGGCACCTGTCAAGTTCCAGTACTCCCTAGACGAGCAGGCGCCGGGCGAGAGCGAGTGCTTCATGCGATTCTTCGTGGCGCCCAAGATCGATGACTGAGGGCACGCTTAGACTGCCATAATCCTTTCTTGGATACTAATAGCATGAAGTTTCTTACGGCCATTTTCATTTTCTGTGTAGTGCTGTTCCTTTACCTGCACATCTACTACCATCTTAAAGTTAGCAATGATTTAGAGATATACACCATCGAGAGGCCGTCCAAGGATAAACTCGAGGAGATCTGCGATCTGCGACAGCCTGTGGCATTTGAGTTTCATTCCGACCTTGTCACTAGCCGCTGTTCTATCAAGGCGCTCGAAGAAGAGTATGGCGCCTTTGACGTCAAGATACGCGACGCTGAGGACCACGGGAACAAAGACGGTCTCTACGTTCCGTTGCTGCTAAAGGAGGCATTCCATCTGTTCAGGACCGACCCCACCCATCGCTTCATGACGGAGAATAACTCAGACTTCCTGGCTGAAACTGGACTTACCAAGACACTCCGGCATGAGGACTGCTTCCTTCGCCCGCCCATGGTCTCGCGATGCATGTATGACCTATTTTCGGGCTCTGCTGGCTGCAGCACACCTCTACGCTACTCCCTGTGCTACCGAAACTTCCTGTACCTGACAGGAGGATCCGCTCGTGTGAAGCTCATACCCCCTCGATCCAGCCGTTACCTCTATACCGTCAAGGACTACGATAACTTTGAGTATCGCTCGCCTGTGAATCCGTGGGTCGTCCAGCCTCAGTACCGAGGGGATATGGACAAGGTGAAGAGTTTGGATCTTGAGCTTTCCGCCGGAACTGTCGTGTATATCCCCGCCTACTGGTGGTATAGTATATCCTACGACAAGGTGTCTACCATCGTCAACTTCCAGTATCGCACATATATGAACACGCTGGCGATCCTCCCTGAGCTCTTCCTCTGCTTCCTGCAAAAGCAGAATGTGAAGATAGAGTCGGTAGAGAAGGTGCCCGCACGGGAGGCGGAGCCTGCGGCGGGCAAGGCCAATGGGCAGGGCGAATCTTCGGCTCCAACCAACGGCCAGGGGCCGCAACGCACAACGGCACCAGTCCGGTCCGCCATTCCTATCCCGCCACCTAGCGCCGCCGGCGGCGATCCCGCCGGCGTCGGCGACGGCGGGTTCGGAGACGCCGTTTCTGCCGCCGCCCCGTTCGAGGTTTCCGCGGCCTCCTCCTCTTAGTGCGCGCCCGCCGCAGCACCTCGACGTCGAATGCTGTGAAACAAACCGCAGCCAGTACGGTCCCAGTGTCACTCTTCACGCGAATGCTATCGTAGACCAACGCGGCGCCAGGTGTGACATGGAACCCTTCGCTTGTTTTCCATGTCTTTCCCAGCAGGTCGTTGCGGGCAGGTAGGGTGCCGTATCCGCGACGGCTGAGCATACCCTTTGTTGCGCGTGTGAGCGTCGTGATGGCCTCTCTTCGTGTCGCCCTGCCTGAGTATTCCGTGGCGAAGCCACCGAGATGACGCCCTTTGTAGCTGACATTGGTCAGCATCACGGCCGCTGCAATCGTGTCGCCCCGCTTGCCGTCGGCGCGCGCTATGATGGACTCGAGCACCTGCCCCCAGACTAGTTTCCGAACGCCTTTCGTCCTCGATATTTGCCGCGCCTTCGTGGGTATTACGCTCGAGTATGTCATAATGTTGGCGTTCCCAATCCCGGCATCCCTCAAGGCCTTATCATAGGAGCCAGTCTCGAAAGGGTCCTCTTCGGCAAGGGCTAGGCGCTCAGCTTTTCCCAGCAACGTGGGGTGAGTTGGCCACTCCCCCCTGCCAGATGTTAGGAAGAACTCTGTGGGGACTCTGTTTCCTATCGTCAAGCTCGGCATCTTACATTATAGGCAGATTTTTTTGTTCGTGCCGCCTAAACTGCTGTTGCCAAATTGATTTCTCTATGACGGCTGTGGATTAGGGAGAGAATGTTCAAGTTTGCGGCTGACGATCGCTATTATGCAGCATGGCACGTGGAAGGCGGCGCTCCCACTCCTCCGCTAGATCCTGTTAGGTCCAAGCTTATGAATGGCGACACGTTTGACATCGACGACGGCGTCGCTATCATACGAAGCTCCCCGGCGCGTGAGGCCAGCAGGCACCTGGGTGTTCTGGCAGTGAGTTCTGTGGCGACCTACGGTATCCACAGAGGAAAACATCTGTTTCGCTGCGTTCCCGATGACAAGAAGTTACCCTGTTTCCTAGTCCCGTACAGGCCGCGTCACAAGTTCGTTAAGCATAGGGCGAATAGGTTTATCTCATTCCGTTTTAAGAATTGGTCTGGAAAGCATCCCCAGGGTGAGATTGTCCAGGTTATCGGCGACGTTACTGATCCAACCGCCTTCACAGACTACCAACTTATGCGCCGTGGGCTGTGGAACGCGGCCGATAGACGCAAGTTTGCGGCAGCCGCTCTCCGCGGGACAGGAGGGCGCGGAGACTACAACGTGGTCCGCAGCATGAAAGGGGACACGGTAGATCGTTGCGACACGGCGGTCGTCACACTTGACCCAGACGGTAGCAAAGACTTCGACGATGCCTTCGGCCTAACTTTTGACACCGACAGCCGACTCGTACTCAGCGTCTATATTGCCAATGTGCCTGCTTGGCTCGGTGCGCTTGGCCTTTGGGGGTATGTAGGTAATACGGCCGCCACTGTGTACCTGCCCTCGCGGAGATTGTCCATGCTCCCGGCGATACTCTCAGATGACCTATGCAGCCTACGAGCAGGGCACGTGAGGCCAGCGATGGGACTCGATATAGAGTTGTGCCCGCAAGACTCTCGGATACTCAGGGCCACGCTAGTGTCAGCGCGCATCAAGGTCGCACGCAATCTTGTCTATGACAGCAGACAGGCGCGGCGTGACGGTACGGCAAGTAGGGTCCTCGGGATCGTACGGCGTATGAACGAACACCAGCCCTACCTCGACGGTGTCTTAGACGGGCACGATATGGTTGCTTACCTCATGCTGTTCGTAAATCACTATTGTGCTGTCCGACTTTCCCACCACAAGTGCGGTATATTTCGCACTCTCACTAGCCCGGCTCAGCGGGAGGCCCCTGCCGAGCTGCGCACCTTCTTGCGAGGATGGGAAAGTGGTGGGGCCAAATATGTAGCGTATGGTGACGGAAGTAGACGTCACGATATGCTTGGACTGGACGAGTATTGCCACATAACCTCCCCCATACGCCGGTTGGCCGACTTGGCGAACATGGCGAGTCTTCTGGAGCTCGAAGGTTTCATAGAGATACCGGCGGAGGGCCGCGCTATGCTTCAGGGACTCGACTTAGCCCATGTCAATGCTGGCATGCGTGCTACTAGGAGGGTCCAGGGTGACTGCACCCTGCTTTGGACCTTTCAAAATGGCCAACGGTCGGACCCTCACGAGTGCACCATCGTCGCCGTGGGAGACCATAAGCTCGAGGGAAAGGCTGCCTATACTGTCTATATTCCCGGCGTTCCTACAGTCGGTCGGGTCGTCGCGGACACCGGCACGCCAGTGTTTGCCAAGAAACACGTCCGTATATATGTGTTCACGGACGAGTCAAGCTTGAGAAGGAAGGTCCGACTCGGCTTTGTTAAAGATCATAGAGGAGCTCCAGCTGGAAAGACATAGAGTAGTCCATATTGTTCATATCCACTATCCTGCCAAATTCGTCGTAGATTCTTATCTGCAGGCGGGAGAGGTTCACAGGGCCGAAGTATGTCCGCTTTTCTGTTAGACAGCATCTGTCTTTGGTGGTCTGGAATATGCACTCGCCGTAGGGGACTTTCGAGATAATGTTGCTGTCGGCGAGACCGTCCTCGGTAAAGGGGGATATGATGGTTGAGCCGTGACTGTTATTGTAGTCATTGACGGATATTAGGAAGTAGCGTGTGCCGTAGCTGTCAAAGGTGCCTTCGGGATTGTAACCAACCTCGTGCTCCGCGGTTGCGGTTTGCTGGTAGTCCTTCGCATACGTGTAGTGCTCCTTGCGATAGCCGAGCATCCATCCCATTGTCACCTGTTCCTTCACGGATCCCCTCTGCCCAGCTAGGTACCCCGTCTTGCATTTCCCTCCAGAGAAGCGCGATAGTGCGCCATCGGGGTCGTTGCCGAAGGAGAAGTCCAGTTCGAACTCGATACCAGGGTCGGCAAGAAATATAAATTTTCCTGTGTTCGGGTTGTACTTCGTGAATATCCCAACCAATGGCCCCGCCGCGAAGGCTGCATTGATGTACTCTACCAAAGAGGTAGCGTCGTAGTAGCCGTTTGGAACCTGGACCTTTGTCCAGACATCTCCTCTCTTTATCGTGAAGGAATTGGAGCCGAGGTTGGAGGAGAAGGGATAGATCGTGTTCGGAAATTCGATGCTTTCAAGTTTCAGTGAAACGACATTCTTCAAGGGGCTTGGGAGAGAGAATATGAAGTCAGTCGACAAAGTTTTGGCATAATTGTTTCTAAACCTCGTGTTAAGGTTCAGGATCTTTCTCACTAGGGTCCTTTGCAGGGGGTTGACCAGTCCCTCCTTTACCTGTGTCTCATGGACGTTGATAGGCCTCTTCTCCTGATGTTGTGTCACCATGTGGTTGCTTTGCTGGAACACTCCCGTGTCGCGCATTCTGGGGAGGAGACCGACCCTCGCCGTATTGAACTCGTCTAGTATATCCGGAGGTACCTCCAGACCATAGGCATTTGCTATCCTTACGCATGCCCTTACAAAGAAGTTTCCGAGCGCGTTCTTGTACTCAGGCTCCGCCCCTTGTGCTACCCTTATGGTCTCGAGTTTCTCCATGGTCGCTTTTTTCAATTCGTCGATCCTATACATGTTTTTCACCGGGAGCAGAAGAGCGTTGACTAGTTCATCAAGGTTGTAGTTGCCCGCATCCAGGTCCATTGTAATAATCGTCTATTTAATTTTTAAGTAGTGCAGCAGTCTCTAAAATCTACCTCATCCGTCTACTACCTCCAGGGCGGTCGCACCCGTGACTGACGCACCGCTGCTGCCTATGAGCCTGACCTCGCGTGCGATGCCTGCGCTGTTTTGGTCCACCGTCACGTTGCCCACGGTCACACCACTGAGCGCGACGGCGGTCGAGCCTGCTATTGTTATCCCCGTCGCGTCAGCTCCTTGCGTGACACGGTCGGATTCTGGTATATGTGGCGACTGGCCCACCGCAGCCCCCTTACTATGGAGCCCGGCGACCGTGATGTTTTCCCCTGTGATCTGGCGTCCCCCAGAGAGGAACAGTCCTATATTGCCCTTCATTGCATGCCCCATAGCATCACCTGCTGGCACGAGGTAGTACTCTGTTCCTGAGAAGGCAATGGTGCCTCCGGCTACGGTGGCCACCGTGCCTTGCTCTGCCCATGTGACCAGGTCCTGATGGATGTTTGTCGTTCCCAGCTTTGGTTCGTTGTACTTCGCCAGGATTAGCTGTGCGTCTGAAAGGGCATCACCTTCGTATTTGCCGCCGTCGCCGCGAGTTTTTTCTACGTGGAACACGTCACCGGCAGGTCCTACCTGTCTACTTCCCCCGTAGGCGCCCCCAAGGCTTGGCACAGCGCTTACCGCGATTATCTCCCTGGGGTGTGAGGCCAGCTCCTTGATAAGGATGTCTTGCAGATGTATGCGCTCATTGCCAAGTGCATCTTGTGGTCGCTCTTGAAGGAACTCGTTGACGGCAATGCCTCTCACGTTGAGGAGGATCCCGTAGACGTTACCGTCCAATAGCCCCGTCGGGTTGCTGAAAAGGCCGTGTCCTGGATTGTCCAGGGTGGCCTGTAGCTCGTCAGCCACCTGGTAGACGGTTTTCCCTCCTGTGGCAAGATCCAGAGTGGCGTCGCTTTGCCGGTCGGCGAGGGTGGCGAGGTGGCGCCGGGCAAACCGGCCCTGCGAGAAGGCCGCCAGAACCGGGACGTTGCTCCCTATATTCTGCACCGTCACATACGCTATGACCGTGTCGGTCGCGCCGTTGAGCGCTATCCCCGCGACCTCTTGGGCCGTCAGCGAGAGATTATATAGTATGGTCCCGGCCATGGCGTTGCCATGTACCCCATGGTGTGACGAGCGACCTAAGTAACCATTCATCACCAAAGTCCGCGTTGGCGCCTTGTAGCTACTTGCCGTCGAGAAGTTTCCTGGACCTTGCCCCGTTATGAAGGGCGCGCTACCAAGCTCTATGTTGGAGTAGAATCGCTGGTGGAGCCTGTGGGGTGCGGACTGTTGTATGGTGAATCCGTTGAGATCGAGGACGATGTCTTTACCCTCTATTGTAATGGCAGCAAAGAACCCTAGGTGATAGGCACCGCTAGGTTGCGCCCCGTGCGCCACAGGGTAAAGTCCGCTTGCAATCTGGTACGCCGTAGGCTGGAAGTCATTGCTAGGGTTAGGTGAAAACACGATATTCTCCTTAAGGACGTAGACACCCGGGCGTGTTAGTCGGACGGTGCCAGCGTCAAAGTGCCCTTGCCTCAGGTGAACTAACGAATAGGGTGTGGTTCCCTCATAGGAGTAGTCGACGTAGCTCTGCAGGTACGGATACGTGGTGAAGTAGTCCGTCACCAGCCTTTGGTCTGCAGAGAGGTTGTTAAGCAACGCTGCTGGGAAGACAGGGCGGTTCCAAAGGTCGGATTCCTTATCGGTAGGTGGATTTTGCGCCCGTGGTGCAGGTTTTCTCCGGGGAGCTGCCCGCGACCACACGCCTCCTGCTCTAAGGCACTTGCCGTTCATTCTATACAAGTAGCATAGAATAAAAGGGTGTGTTATTAGCCTAGCCCCTCATTTAAGCTTCGTCGCGCCTCCTGCGACGCGGGGGCGCCCGGCGGCCGTCCTCACGGACCAGCGTCCATGTTTCTCCCTCGCGCGGCCCACCCCCGTGGACCCTGACACGTCCACCCGAGTTGTAGTTCCGTCGGGGCCGCTCGCGGTAGCTCTGTGGGTCGGCACCTTCCTCTTCGCCCCTCCCACGTGTCTGGCGGGCCTCGTTGCGCGTCTCGCACATCAGCATCCCGCCTCCGACGCCGCGAAGCTCGGTAGCCTGGTAAGGGTGAGACGCATTCTCTGAGTGGCGAAGCTTGAAGGACACATACTCCCCCTGCACAAGGTACTTGTACTGCTCCGCGGCCACACGAATTCCGGAGTGGTGGACGAAGATGTCTTCCTCCGAACGCTCGCCACCAACTACGGTTACAAAACCGTAGCCAGCCTTGTTGTTGAACCACTTGACCCTGCCGACAAACAGAGTAGTTTCGTCGAGGTTACCTGTAGGTGTTGTTTCCTTCACGTTCTCAGTCATATTATGTCTTACCTACCTGCGCAATCTTTAAACTGTAATAATTAAACACTTAGGAGGTCCTAACTGGCTCGTAGCTGGCCAGCACAAAGGGACCCCGCCGCCTCCGTTCCTCGCGGCGCTCCCACATATAGTGGCACGCGAGGACCGTCGCAGCTGCAACGGGGATCATAACAATAGCGATCGCTAGCAAGATACCCATCTAGTATGGGGGCAGAATATATCGCCGATCTCTTTAGAACAGCTTTAGCTGCTTATACCCGTACTGATCCTCGCCCTTCTTTACGCAGATGCCACTCGTTCCTTTGAGAGAGAACATGTGCCCGAGCCCCCAACCTTCACCGTACCTGCATGTCATGCCGCTAGGACACTTCCCGCCCTCGAGGAGGTAACAGTTTGTGCGGCCGAACAGGTCGCCAGCGCGCCTGGAGCGCGTTCGCCCAGCGCCCCGCCTGCGTCGTTTCCTCCGCCGTGAGGGGCGACGCCTGCGTCCCCTGCGTGTACGCGTCTTCCGCCTTCGCCGTCTCTTGTTGGTATTCCGTCGCCGACTCATTATACATAGAGGAGAGACTTTCCTAAATTAGCAAGTTGCTGGCAAAATTGAACGCGACCTCCTTTGTCTGCCCCGCCGGCTAAGAATGCGCCTCTGCGATCAGGAATATCCGTCTTCTGCGACGCTTGAGGGAACCTTCAATAAATGGCCATTTGAGCTGTCTCCTTTCCAGAAGCACGCCGTGGCGGGGATAAAGGCAAACCACCACGTCCTTGTCACGGCCCACACAGGGGCCGGCAAGACATTGTGCGCCGACTACGCGATACGGAAGTATGTGCAGGAGGAGGGGAAGAAACTCATCTACACAGGACCGGTGAAAGCGCTCAACAACCAGAAATTCCACGAGTTCCAGGCGAGGTTCCCGGATATATCTTTTGGGATCCTAACTGGCGATATAAAGTTTAATCCAGATGCCGATGTGCTTATCATGACAACTGAGATTCTGCGGAATACGCTGTTCCGAAAACAGACCGCCGAGGTGCAGCCAGCTGCCCTCACATTTGACATGGACATGGCAACCGAACTGGCTTGCGTGGTCTTTGACGAGGTTCACTACATAAACGACAAAGACAGAGGGAAGGTGTGGGAGGAGACGATTATTATGCTGCCCGATACTGTCCGGCTCGTGATGCTGTCCGCTACCTTGGACTCGCCCGAGCGCTTTGCGACGTGGGTCGAGCAGAGGAAGGGGGATGAGGTCTGGCTCTGTCCGACGGAGGAGCGCGTCGTTCCCTTGTCCCATTGGGCGTTTGTGACTTTCCCCGAGGCCGCCCTCGGAAAGTTTATGCCCACAAAGGCATCTGAGCTCCGTTCGATTCGTGAGCGTCCAAAGCTCCTCAAGGAGCGGGCGGCGGAGTGCAGCGATACTACCTTCTTTGCCGTATCCCGGGCCCTCCGAGAACTCTACTTGAAAGATATCAGAGTCAACAAGACGTTCGCGATGAATCGGATAGTCAACTATCTCTTCCGGAAGGACCAGTTGCCCGCGATCGCTTTCGCATTCTCGAGGGCCCAGACGCGTCGTTATGCAATGAGCGTCCAGACCTGCCTTTTCCCCAAGGGTTCCAAACTACCTTCTTTGGTCGAGGCTGAGTGCAAAAGGATACTTATGAAGCTGACAAACTACCGCGAGTATATGGCGCTACCGGAGTATACCGACATCGTCACTCAGCTCAAGAAGGGTGTGGCTTTCCACAACGCTGGCGTGCCGCAGGTTTTCAGGGAGATGATTGAGCTCCTTTTCGACCGAGGGTTCGTTCGCCTTCTTTTCGCCACCGAAACATTCGCCGTCGGTATAAACATGCCCGCGCGTTCCGTCGTTTTCACAGCACTCGATAAATGGGACGGCTCCGGCTTTCGCCCTCTTCTCCCCCACGAGTATTCCCAGATGGCGGGCCGAGCTGGGCGCCGAGGACTTGATAAGCGCGGCATGGTATACCATATGTCGAATCTTATCTCGGATAGCAGGACTAATATCGACTATATGACCTGTCGGAACATGCTGAGTGGGTCACCGCAGCGGCTTGAGTCGCGCTTCGTGATCCACCCAGGGCTCGTCCTACGGCTCGTAGCCGCGGGCGTCAAAGACCTTGTGGCCTTTGCCGAGACGAGCATGGTGCAGGCGGCAGTGAATGCAGAACACGCACGCATTACCTCTGATCTGGAGAAAGCGCATTCGCACCCTTGGTCGGTGACGGAAACAGATGAGCAGCCAGAAGGTATCGAGAGGTATTGTGAGCTGAAGGATCTCCTCCCACTTGCCAGGAACAACAAGCGGAAGCGTATCTTGCGCGAGCTCAGGGCGATGGAGGAAAAGGATAACGCCATTTCGGCGGCTTATCAGAAGCTTATCTTGCACCGCTCGGTATGCAAACAGAGGGAAAGTCTTGAGGTACAACTTTCGCAGCAGGCCAGGTGGGCCCAATCCGCCGTTGAGGATAATGTCGAGCTCCTCCTCCGTGGGGGTTTCCTTTCCGCCTCAACGAGCGAGTTGGCGCTGACACCACGTGGGTTGGTTGCCGCTGGTATCCAGGAGACGCATTGCCTTGCCACTGCCGACCTCATCTGTTCAGGCGCGCTGGAGGGCATATCGTCGCGGGAGCTGACGGGTGCTCTTGCGTGCTTCGTCCGTGTCAGCATCCCTGATGAGATGCGGGTGCATTCTGCGGACAATGTGAATGCGCCGGCAAGGGTAATCTCCTCAATCAAGCAGATTGAGGCCTGTTACGGCAAATACTACGACATGGAGCTGGAAAATAGATCCAGCTTTGTTGCATCATACGACATAAGCTACGACCTCTGCGAACTCCTCGTTAAGTGGTGCGATGTGGAGGATGATGCTGCTGCCCAGAAACTATGTGCTGAGGCCAGGAGCTACGATATACAAGTTGGCGACTTTATGAAGGCTGTCCTGAAGGTTGCTAATATCGCGGCAGAGATTGAGGCAGTCGCCGACGCCGCGGATGATCTGGGGCTGCTCTCTGCCGCTAAGGGTGTAGGGCCGCTCATCTTGAAGTTCGTGGCGACTAACCAGTCCCTGTATGTCTAGCCAAATACTCTGTAGACCGAGACGTACATAGCGAACATGATCAAGGCCATCGCTACCCAGTCGTCAATGGGGATGGGGATCTTCAGCCAGAGCATGTTGGTCGCGATCTGACCTATGAAGTCGTATACGAAGGATGCGAGACCCAACTGTGTTGCGGAAAGGAATCTGTTTCCGAGCCTCGTCGACGGGATTATAAAGATCCACTGGGCCGTAGCCCATCCCTCGCTTACCATCAGTTTCTTATGCCACGGTTCATGTTGCAATTTGCCTGTTGTTTGGCTAAACATTGCGAGGTCGCACAGGGCGATCGTTATGAGGTTCAGCACGAACCAGAGAGTTACACCCTGCCATTTGTCCATTTTTATAATATCGCGATATTATAAAATGGTATCAGATCGGGCACCTACGAGGAAAGACAGGGGGCATAAGAAGACAACGTGGAGAACATGGGCCAAGTTTATGACTGTGTGGCTGATCGGCTCGGTTATCTCTATAATCGGTATGTATGCCCATCTGAAATTCCCTAAGGCCGGTCTACTCAAGGTCCTGGCGATTGCGCTCCCTTTCTGCTGGGTCGACTGGTACTTCACTACTTGGGCTATACAGATCCAGCACGAGCATAAACTCCTGACACCGACGCAGGACACGATGCTGCTGATAGCCGTCCAGTTTACCCTCCTGCTCATCCTCAACCGGCTGTACCTCAAACAGCCTGTCACGCGCAGTGATATAGTTGCTCTCCCTATAATTCTAGTTGGAATGTATATCAGCGGCAAGCATGTCATATCGCATGCCCTCGGGTGGAAGGTGCCCCACAAACGTAAAGCCAAGGAGGCACACCCGCACAAACTTCATGTGCACCACAAATTCGTTGACTTGACCGCACCTTCGCACAAGTCCTAGGTCAAGACATTTAGTAATATCTCTCCCTATACTATAAGTATGAGCGATATTAAGAGGTCAGGAAAGGGATACCGCTTCGACATCAACGGATGGAACTATGTCCATATCGAAGGGAAGCCATACGAGCGGGGGAAGTCTTACGGCCAGTTGTGCACCGATCTAATCGAGAAGGAGGTCAGCAATATGAAACACAACTGTTTTGAGGACACGGGGAGGAAATGGGATTTCTTCCTGGCCGCATCCAACAGGTACTTTTTACCGCCGACCAAGAAGAACTATCCAGAACAGCTCCAGGAGATGAAAGGCATCGCCGACGGGTGCACGGCCGCGGGCTTCAAGATAACCACCGAGGAGGTCGTTCTCTGGAACAATGTTATGGGTGTCATCGAGTACTGGTATCCGAATATATACCTGACTGATCCTTCCAAGGAACCTGTCTCGATGGCCATGCCGAGGCGGTCATTCCGGCGGATGGGTGGCGGTGCCCTCGGGAGGTGCAGCGCGTTTGTTGCCGTTGGTGAAGGGGTAACTAAGGATGGAAAGATCGTGATGGCGCACAATACATTCGACAACTTCACCAGCGGTCAGGGCTGCCATATGATACTTAGCGTCAAACCCACCAAAGGCTACAACATCCTCATGCAGACCACACCTGGTTGGGTCTGGAGCGGCGCCGACTTCTTCGTGACGAGCGCTGGCATCATGGGGACCGAGACGACGATAGGTGGATTTCTTCCCTTCAAGAATGGGAATCCCTGCTCCGCACGTATTCGAAAGGCGATGCAGTACGGTAAGGACTTTGCATTCTATGAGAAATGTCTGCTAGACGGCAATACGGGGGGCTACGCTAACTCATGGCTCTTCGGCGACATAAACAAAAATACAATCCACCGCATAGAGCTAGGACTCCAGTATCATCTGTCTGAGAGCAAGAGCAGCGGGTACTTCATAGGCTTCAACGGGACGTACGACCCCCGTATCAGAAATCTCGAGTGCAAGAATCAGGGCTTTTTTGATATACGTCGACATGAGGGTGCTCGGCATGTGCGGCTCACCCAACTCATGGAGTTCCACAAGGGCAAGCTCGATGTCGGTGCGGGAAAGAAGATCCTTGCCGATCATTACGACGTATACGAAGGGAGGGTGAATCCGTGTTCACGGACAGTTGACTCACACTACGAACTCGATAATCGCGCCTATATGTCGCAAGCAGACAGGCCCAAGCCCTTTCAGCCGCGCGGTGCGCTGGACGGTAAGGTTGTCGATACTGCCATGACCAAGGCTATGTCCTTCTGGGGGATATGGGGCAACTCGAGCGGCATGCCTTTCGATCCCGTCAAGTTCTGCAATGCGAATATACAATGGATGTCTAAGCTGCCATACTTGGCTGCCAGACCCTCGCAGCCTTGGACAAGTTTCTCCCTGGATCAAGGTACGGCAGGTAAGTCTAAAACGACACCCAACGCGTACCAAAGTTGGCAGAGAGACGGGACCCGATCGCTCGGACGTTCGACTATTCATGGGACCCGCAAGGCCAAAACGTCGGCTGCGCGGAGTCAGAGCGGAGGGAAGCGAACGAGGCGGCGAAAGCGGCGCCGGTCGGGATGCTGATTACTTAAGGCGATGTGTTGGAGCCCCTTTTTTATTTGACCACGAGTATATACCGATGGATATCCTCCTGGTCGGTTGCACCGGATTTCTTGGAAAATCAATTATTCACCGCCTCCTGACGCGGACTAAACATCGTCTGCTTTTGGCCATTCGTCCGAAGGATGGGCTGACTGTTGATCAGAGGGTAGAGGACATAGTAAAGTTGTTTGGTCTGGGGAAGCACCGCGTGCGCCTCACGCCCGTTGCTGTCGCCTATACTGAGGGCAGGGAGATCTGCGTCGCTCCGAACGACAAAACCATGCTTCTGGAGCGTGTAAACGTTGTGATAAACGCTTTGGCCGATGTGAAATTCAACCGTCCTCTCAAGAAGGCAGTTCTCAACAACACAGTGACCGCCCTTGCCTGGATGCGGTTGCTGAAGCAGTGTCGCGATCCGAAGAAGTACATCTACGTTAGCTCAGCGTATGTCAACTTTGACGTCAAGGACAACGGTGTCATTGAGGAGAGGATATATGAGAGAAACATGGACGAACAAGACCTAGCCGACATCCTCACTGGCAAGAAACGGTCTTTTGGGCCTTATGCGAACACATACCTCTATTCCAAACAGCTAGCCGAGGTTCTCCTCCTCGCGCGGCGCGGGTGTGTTCCTCTACACATACTCCGTCCGTCGACGATCATCCCCGCGGTGAAGTACCCGTATGTTGGATGGGGGTCGATGCAGACCCTGAATCTCATATTTCTGGGGATTGCCACAGGCCTTGTACCTTGCTGGAATATAGCGGTGGACGGGATATACCGCCATAACATCAATACGATACCTGTCGATGTTGCGGCGAGGGACTGTGTAGACTGTGTGAACGAGGACAAGGATGTATTGATCCGACATTCCTGTCTGACTGGCAATAATCCTTTTGCACTCAGCTTCCAGTTCTTCTATATGCTGACTCTTACGGCATACCAGTACTACCAGCGCCATCCGATTAGCTTGCACGGCAAAAAGTTTCGCCCGTATTACCCTTTCTATACCAAAGACCTGTCTTACCTGCGCGTGCTCTGGCTTCTGATCCTTTACATCGTCCAGTGTGCACAGTCAGAGAATAGGTTCCTTAGGACTATAGAGAGATCATTCAAGTTAACGAGGAATCTAAACCGCTATATGCCGGTATTTGTCCGTAAGAAGCTGGTTTTTCATCGGTCAGACAAAAGGAAGTGGTTCTACAAGGACTTCGGCGTGGAAAAGTCATACCTTGCCTTCATCCGGAATATAGAGGAACATATTAGAGAGAATAAGGAACTAATGAAAGTTCTTGATCTCACCTAGGTATATATGTATGCGGTCGATCGTTCCACAGCTCTATTTTATGATATGGGAAAGGATAACGGCGGGGGGTCTCTTTGTGTTTTAGCGGAGATAGAAGGCATTCTCTCGGAGAGATTCGTCGTCGGGCGCATCGGGCACGTTCTGGGGCGCTACCCTGTTCTCTCGAAAACGATAGTTAAGCATGATCAGGGAGTCGAGTGGAAGGAACATGCCCTCGTGAACGCACGCGACCACTTCAAGCTCATTGAGAGGAAGAAATACGACAAACGCGGCCTCCAGAGGTTCGTTAGCTCTCTTCTTCAGAAAGATTTCGTGCAAGGTCAGCCCGAGTGGGAGTTCAATCTCCTAACATACGAGCAGTCCAATAAGTCCTATCTTCTCTTCAAATCGAGCCATATCTATGGCGACGGCCATCAGGTATCGCACTATCTAAGGTTATTCATGGACGACCCCGGGATAAAGTATCCGAAGGCAAATGTGCGCCTCTCCTCCGTATTCTACAAAATCTATGCATTCGTGGTAGCTCTCGTCAGTCTGCTCTTTGTCATGCTGTACCCGCGACCGAAGGAGTCAGCAATAGACAGGCGGTGCGCAAGGCACGATAGGCCACGGTTCCTTCACTGCAAGACATGGGCGCTCAAAGAGGTCAGGAGGGTTAAGGACCATTTTGGTGTTTCGATAAATGATCTGTTCTATACCATCATTACACAAGCGATGCGCGAGTATTGCGGGGAAGATATACAGGTGTCATCCCTCTCCATGTTCAATCTGAGGGACCTGTCCTCTTTCGCCCCGGATGAGTGCTCTACAATGAAGAAGCAGAACGATATTGGCTTCATCGCTATCCGCAAGAAGGTAACAAGTGACCTGACAGGCAATTTGCGGGACAACAGTTCCACCCTATCTTACTTCAAGCATTCTCCGTTCATAAGCATCCTGGTGCAGGTGATGAAGGGGATATGTTGGTTATTCCCCCCTTTCTCATCCTTCTTCATGAGGCAGCTTTGCGACAAATCTACGTTCGAGTTCAGCAACTTCCGCGCGTTCGGGGACGAGAAGCGCATCGACGGCAAGCGTGTGACGAATATCAGCAATGCGGTGATTCCGTACCGGGTTGGGAGTCTGTTCACTCTCGTCTCATACTTCGACAAGATAACTCTGAACGTGACCTTCCGTGAGAGAAATATAACAGACCAGAAGAAGTTCATACGTTGCGTCGACAACGCCTACTGTGAGCTCAAGGACCGGGCACTCGGATGGTGAAATACTTTCGAGTATCAATAGTTGATAAAATTGATTTAGAGCCACCTCCATCTTAGAAGGTATAATGACCAGCATGGCACAGAACACAGACCCACAGAATACACAGAAAACCCCCACCGTGGAGATCGGGGAGCAGTTTACGGGCGTCCTGTCGACGCTGTCTTCCTTCCGCTCGCAGATTACGCAGCTGCAGAATCAGGTGCGCGGCCTTGAGAAAGCTGTTAATAGGCAGATGAAGGTATATATGAGGGAGGCGAAGAAGAACAAAAACAAGGGCAATCGTAAGCCTTCGGGTTTTGCGGTGCCAACTGCTATCACGGAGAAACTGTGCGAATTCATGAAGGTGGAGCCGGGGACGGAAGTTGCGAGGACGGAGGTCACCAAGTATATCATCAAATACATCAAGGATAATGATCTGCAGTGGGAAGCAAACCGGAAGGTTATCAAGCCAGATTCCGCGTTGCGCGAGCTGCTAGAGGTTGGCACGAACGACGAGGTCACCTATTTCAATCTGCAGAGGTATATGAACAAGCACTTCAAGCGCAAGGGAGCAGCGTCCGCTGCTGCTGCTGCCGCCGCCGCTAGCAGCTAGACCGGGATATCTGGTCTGGCCAACACTACGTATTTGTCTCTGAAATAGGGGAACAGTGATCCTATCTCCCGTCTGCGTAGGTAGAACATAATACTTGTTTCTTTCTTCATATAAGTATGCAAGCGATTTTATATGAGGAAAAAAATTGACCTAACGCTGGTCAATATACCTTGCTACCATACGATGTCCGACGCTGAAACCCTTATCAAGACTAACGATAGGCTGCGCAAGCAGATTGCGGCGAACCAGGAGATGAATCGAACTATGAAGGAGCAGATAAAGGAGAATGAGCGGAAACTTTGGCCTCTTTGCAAGCATACCTGGGTTTTCGACTACAGTTGCGCGTTCGACGATACGGTCCGCAGGTATTGTTCAAAGTGCGGCCTTTGGAACAACGCCTTGTGGTACTCTTGAGCGCCGCTGTGACTTGTACTCGCGCACCACCCATGCAGGCAGGCAGGACCTGGTAGGTCGTGGGCATTTTGGCGGCGGCTCCTCAAAAATTTGCGTGTCACCGAGTTCCTCCTCGGTGATCTCCTCAAGTCCTATAGGGCTCAGCGGTGATAAGGGTTGCCTTTTTGCAGTAGCCTTGCACAACCATACTGCGATGAATGCTGCGTTGACTAGGAGCGAAGCGCACGCCGTCCCGGCAGTTGCGATCAGATACCATCGAAATTCTGTCTCGCAGTGACTCAGCATCTATAGGTATGCCTGTCAAGGTGTCTTTAGGTAAATCCGTTGTGCTTCTTTTCTCTCTAAAAGGAAGACGATATGTATATGCAAGCCCATCAACTTACGGGGTATGCTGTCACAGCCGAATTCTACACAGAGTGCGCGTTTCGGAAGATGATGAAGGCGGACCCTAGCATTACATTGGACGAAGCTATACTGCATTTCGAAAAGGCACCAACGCACCTCAGTCTTGCCGAATTCGCTAGAGACAAGGGGAGAAAGGCCGACGGCTATAGGGCGAGCTACGGTAGCATCTTCGCGGCAGCCAAGACAGCTAAATAATAAATATAGTCAGTATTCATGATGCGCGAGCGCATACTGTCTATAAAGAGAAGTAGGAGAAAAGGAAAGAAGTATACGGCGATAGTGCAGGACAAGAGGACCCGAAGGAGGAGGAGGATACACTTCGGGGCGACGGGGTACGACCAGTACAAGGATAGCACTGGTTTGGGCTATTTTACGAGCCGCGACCACGGAGACAGAAAGCGAAGAAGAAATTATTTCTCTCGGCATTCCTCTGTGCGAACGAAGCGGTTGGCGATCAGAAAGGAGAGAAGAAAGTCTCGGATGAGATATACACCGAAGCTACTGAGTCACCGCTTCCTCTGGTGACCATCTTGGTGTTTCTCACCCTTCCTGCGAGCGCTCTATTGAGCCTACGAAGAGTTAGACAGCGTATATCAGGAATATGATTCCCATGGTTTGGGTGCTCATGTTCTTCAGGAGAGCCAGGATACTTGCTATAGCTATGCCAAGATTGGCCCCGTCCGCCTCGAATTCAAAGAGACGCCCACCCTCGATCTGCACATATAAAAAGAATGTTTAGATTTGAGAATCGTTCCTCCGAAAGATTAGAGAGAAACTCTTGCGACATAATCAAAGTGTTGATGGCGTTTCTCCAGTTGTTGAGCCATTGTGCACGGGTAAAAAATGTAACAATCTCTTACGATTGTCACTGTGTACAATGTTTTGGATATAAGAATTTGGACCTGCCATATAAATAAGGTAGGTAAATCCATCAAAGCTGGCATTCGCAACAACTTCTGTTCCAGGATGCATCATTCCACCTTGCCCCAATCCATTCGACCATTTTTTGTAAACTGGCGCAATTGCTGCTTTTTGGTTCGGCGTTGGAAGCCACCATTCGTTTTTTTTATCGCCTTGGACTAAAAATGCCATTAATGAAATTGCTGTTGTATCTTTAAGTGATTCGGATAAACTGGTCATAGGTCAACGGCCGGACATATCCACTAATGCTATTGGATCAGCTCCAGTCAGCGTCACCGCCTAATTGCCTTCATAGCCGCGGCGAAGGTTTTCGCGTCGATGGTCCCGGCCGCTAGCTGCTGCGTGAGCATCCTGGCGACGTTGTCCTGCAGGTAGTTGGACGCGTCGGGATGG
>Ga0114925_10000048_pt1 | contig 38227 bp, 49 predicted proteins | sample SumtaG_2_FD_87287 | JGI IMG/M metagenome (GOLD analysis project Ga0114925, IMG submission 87287) | Deep subsurface microbial communities from Indian Ocean to uncover new lineages of life (NeLLi) - Sumatra_00607 metaG | ecosystem: Environmental > Aquatic > Marine > Oceanic > Sediment | place... | reverse complement strand
GGAGGCGAAGGTGCAGAAGTATCGAGAGCCTATATGGATTTTGCTAGAGCTACTAAGGAGTCACTGGTAGCTGCCTTTGAGCAGGATAGGAGATTCTATCTTGACAATGCTACTAAGAGAACTAACGCTGCTATGGTCTTTGCTAACGAGGCAGCCCAACACCTCAGCTTCTTACGGTCTTTCATAGAGCGCTCAGCAGGTTATGTAGCAATAGCAAATACCTTTGCTAGAGAAGCTGAATCCAGACTCGCTCAAGTTGAAGAGTACATTAGGCAGGCAGCAGGTTATGTAGGTGCAGCAGGAGCTAGTGCAGTACTAGCTGACCGCTTCCGAACAGATGCTAATGAGCGGAGGAATGAAGCCTATTCTATCTGGCGAGACCGCAAACAGTACATTGGAGACTTCACTGCTGGAGCAATAAGGCAGATGCCTGACTATAATAAATAGCCTGCCCATTAGTGGCAGGGCACCTCCTTAAGAGGCAGGGGGATTGGCTAGTTGCCAGCTGATTCCTCTGCCTTCCACATTGTCCCTATTTGGGGTAATTGGTGGTGATTCCGTGCGTGATGTAACGCATTGTACGTGAAATCTGGGGGCTTTGGAAGTGGTGGCAATGTTTCAATATGGATTGGTTATAGTCTATATAAGTATCTAGCCTACTGATTCGGCAAAGGCTACTGCCATTCGTTTAGCATCATCTAGATTATTTGCCTTAAAACCAACTGGTAGGCTCAAGTCTGCTTCTGGATGCTCCTTGAGATATTCCTCTACCCAGCCAGAACTATTAGTGCAGTCGCCTTCTTTTACTGTGTCACCTATCCCAAAGCCGAAGATAGCCCTATGTGACCAGCCATACCATTTCTGCTCTGCCTCACAGAAGCCGATAGAACATACATTGTGTGAGGGGTTTACCTTCTCTGGCTTAATTCTCTTCTTGACACAAAGGAAGTGTGCTCTCTTGCTGTCGCCAATATAATCGCCTGTTGGGGTGTAAGCTACTTTTATGAGCACTGTTGTTTCAGTATTTAAGTACTTCAATAACTCCTCGGTATCTACACTATCATCGCTCCCTCCGCTTAAAACCTCGGCCTCAAACTCAACGCCGTGTAGCTCCTCTCTTACCTCATACCCTGCCTTGTATTTCCGTGTTTCTAAAACTACCTTACCCATTATTTCCCTCCTTTATTCCCAGGTTAAAGTGCACTTTATCTCAAAGGGTAGTCTGAACCCAGCGAGCATCTCTAGCTCTTCTTGGGGTAATTCTACATCTCCATCAAAGCTGATACTATCATGGACTGTAGCAGCCATTATAGGAGGACCTAAGCCTCTGCGACTACACATTATAATTGCTCGCTTCATAACTTCGCCATCGCTGCCAAGTATGGGATAGTTGACTGCCTTCCTCTCCATAGCCTCCTTGTTCAGAACACCCCATTGATTGAACTCCTCTGGTACGCGAATCTTCCTACTGAACAGTGTGGGCTCTGTCCAGCCTGATTGTAGTCCAGACCTCTTAACTGTCTGTACCCAGTCAGCTACACCTGGATATGCTCTGAACCAGTCGTCTAGTAGGGCACTGCATCTCCTAAGGTCTTTAATCTTTGCCTGCTCACTAATGGTTTTAGGTGTAGCTCCATAAGCAACTGCGTAGTTCAGGGTCTTGGCTAGACCTCTAGTTACATTCATCTTCCTGGCAGTGTGCATATGCAGGTCGGACTTCTCTCGGTCAGGGTCATAGAGAATACGGAGCATATCCCTGTCGCCAGACATGGAGGCGAGTATGTACATATGCTCCATTCTGTAGTCGCCTGTGGTAAAGCACCCATTGTCTGGCAGGAGTATGCGTCTACATTCAAGTGGAAAGTTTTGGATATTTCTATTGCGACTGTTCAGTCTGCCTACTACAGTATCAAGATAGTATTCAGTATAGAATCTATCCTCGCCTTGCATGGGGAGTATGTATCTGCTGAGCAGTGTAGACTCGTGCCTCCAACCTAGCACTGCTGCTGCCATAGGGTCACTGAGGAACTGTAGGTCACCTTCTCTAGTTGATAGCTGCTTCTTCTTTCCATCCTTACCTCCCTTAGTCATTGGCAGGAAGTTGCCCCTCTTTCCTAGCACATAGCCTACCTGCTGAGTGCTACCAGGCTTTTCTACTCCATACTCCCATAACTGTTTGCGATAGAATCCCACATCTTCCTGCATTTTGATTTCCAGCTCTGCCCTGGCTCTTTGGTCTATAGCCATACCTCTGAGGCTCAGGTCTATTAGTATCGGAATAACTGCCATTTCTACCTGGAAGTACTCAGGATACATACTGGCTATCTTTGGCAGGTAGTCTAGATATAGTGCATAAGCTACCTTAGCATCATTTTGGCACTTATTGGCAACTGCCATAGGGTCAAGGTCTAGCATAGTCTTACCACCAGTTAGCATCTCTCTAGCAGATGTGGCTATCATGCCTACCTCACCTGCTAGTAGCTCTAGTGACGTCTCTGTTCTACCCAATAATCTAGATGCTACATTAGTATCCCAGATGTTGCTCCTGTCAAAGCCTGCAAGGTGAGGCACCATAGGTAGCACTCCCATATCGAATAACATATTGTGTGCTATCTTACAGACTTGGGAGTTGAATAGTAGAGGTCTGAGTAGTTCTAGCTCTCTCGGTGCTTCAGGATGCACTTGGAAATAGAATGCCTCTTGGGGTGAGAATGCTATAGCAAAGCCAAGAGGCATCCTTTCAGTTAGGCTGACAGTTTCTACATCTACAGATATAGCAGCTGGTGGATGGTCAAGGTAGTGCTGGAAGCGCTCCTTCGCAACTCCGTCTCCGTAGTAGTAGACAGGCACTAGTGGTGTCTTCCTTTCTCACCTGAGATAGTCTTGTATCTATCCTGGCTATCTATTCTCTCTACTAGTAGAGCTATGAGTTCTTCCTTGGCGGACTCCTCCAGTACGAGGTGCTGATGGTTGAGCAGGCACTGCAGCTTCCTATTGGCTAGGCAGCTACTGCACTCCTTAGGTCTAGATATGAATATGCACTTAGGCAACTATAGTCCTCTACCGCAGATTCTTACTATACCTGCTGCCTGGGCTAGCTGTCCACACTTCTCACAGTGACCCCGAAGCTCTTCTATGTTCTGGGCATATCTGCCTTTGCTGTCCCAGTAGTATAGTGTAGCTCCCTCTACTGACACTCCATACTTGGCAGCTTGGGCTATAGCATTAGTCTCAGCGTGGATTGCTCTCTGGCAGTGCCCATCTACCATGATGCAGCCTTCGTCTGTGCAGTGAGGCTCTCCTGGAGCTGCTCCATTGTAGCCTGTAGCTAGGATTCTATTATCCTTCACTATAATAGCTCCTACGGCTGCTCTTGGACAGGTTGCTCTGGATGCCACTTCCTTTGCTATCCAGATGAAGTAAGTGTCCCAATCTAGTCTCATTGTTCTCCCCCTTATATTTTTCTTAATGTTACTATCGACTCGTCGTCTACTACCTCTATTCCCTTAGCTCTCCTAGCAGCAGTGTAAGGCATCCCAGGAGCAGCCCACTTGAAGTGCTCTTCAGGGTCATAGCTGAACCCAACTCGGATACTAGCATCTATTGCCTTCTGCGTTAGATGTACTCTCTGCCCACTGCTCATGTGGTCTTTTACAATCAAAGTCATACTGCCAGGAGTTGTGAGAGAGTCGAAGCACTTCTTATAAACCTTCTCCATCTCCTGAGCCCAGAGGAACTCTGACATAGTGCCTAGATTCAGAGGATTCTTGCTATACTCTACAAAATCATATCCTATGTCTATATTCCACTGGTCTGTTACTGATTTCTTCTTCATTATCCCTGCATACTGAGGTGAGAATATAATATGGTTTGCTACGTTAGGAATGGGCAGGTAGACTTGGCAGGGCAAGTTAATGCACATAATCATTCCACTTATGCCTGGAGCTATCTCCTCTAACCTGTTCAAGGCGGCTGTCTGGATGCTGCTAAACTTTCCACTAATCTCTACACATATGACTCTTCTGCCAATGAGTGCTCCTACCATAATAGTACCTGTGCCTGCCATTACATCTAACAAAGTATCATCAGGCTCTGATACATACTCAATGATAGACTGTACTAAATATACATTTGCTTTTGCTGGGTGCTGGTTTACTTCTGGAGGAAAGATTCTCTTGCGATACCCAGCATCAGCTGGGAATATTATCCAGCCTTGCTCATTGCGAGAGTATTCAGGAGCAAAGTCTTTAGTCATGTAAGTGCTCATCTACAAAGAACTTAATAGCTCTACCTCGATTCCTTGCATTTTCGACTGGTACTTTTTCATCTGCTGTAGGCCCATATATAATCAACCTTCCCCTAGGTGCCTTGATAACCATTTGAACTCTTCTAATTATGTTCTTTGGAACTGGGTATAACTCCACATCAGCAATCACAATAGCACCTACATCGTCTAGAGTTACCTCATCTGCTGATTTCATATCTCTCTTCCTAAGGAGCTGAGTATTTTTTCTGCCATTTTTTTGCCTATTCCTTCAACTTCCATCAGTTCACTAACACCGACAGTTGCTAGGTCTAGAATATTGACGAACTTGTTGGCTATCGCCTGAGCCTTGACCTCTCCAACTCCCAGCTGGTAGGCATTGCTGAGGAATAGTAGTGCCTTAACAAATGGGTCTACTTCTCTAATGTGGATTCTTGGTCTAGCTACTCTCTGTAGCGTACCATGCTCTTCTAAGGGCTTCTGCTCATTCCTATATATGGTAGTCAGCAGGCGTGCAGTCTCTGTCCAGTTGAGAGTATAGTAAGTAGATACACCTACCTTATTTAACCTATGTATCCAGACGTATACTAGGCTGATAGGTACGTTATGCCCTCTGCCTCCAGTTATAGCACTGACTTCTACTGACTCCTTGTCTATGATACTCTCTATCCTGTATGTATAGGACAAGGTTCGGGGGGAAGGGCGGGTGGTGGGGGTATCTGGCATCCTGACCTTAGGCTCATATCTTAACTCTCTCCAAGCAATCTTGCCACTCTGGACTGTATATATCTGTTTGTCTGTGAATGTGGATAGTGGAGTTGGGCTAATGATACCTTCAATAATCTGGTAGTTCTCATCAGCATTGTTGTAGTATCGGCGGAGTTCATCTTCCATAGAGTCTATGTCGGCTAATAGTTCATTGGCTTGTACTCTGTTGAACTGCAACCTAGTGCCCTCATAGTTGGCAAACCAATAGTCTGCCATCCTTGCTGTATTGATATTGGTTACAGTCACAGGGCAGGACTGCTTGAGTAGCTTTATTAAGTTGTCAGGTTCGTTACTGTCAGCTAGAAGCACTGTTATCCTCTACTACTGGATTACCCTCACTATCTCTGCTAACTTCCTTCTCAAAAGGCTTCTCTTCATACTCATCTACATCAGGTCCTTCTGTTAGGTCTAGTTTAGTCCTTGGCAAGTCAGCTGCGTCTCTCTGGTGCATATCTGATAGTGGAGTGCCAGGTCCTATGTCTCCGCCTGGAGGCTGATTAGGAACACGGTCAGGATAGGCTGGGGGTACTGCCTCAGATGTGCTAGGTGTGTCAGCTGCGTCAGTTCGTGATTGCTGGTTGGACTCTGAGTCGAGTCTAGCAATAGACAGCTGGTCTCCAAGTGACGATATCTCCTTTCTTAACTGTTTAACTAACTCATCCTTCTCATCTAGCTCTGCTTCTTCTTCAGGAGTAACCTCTGCCACGTCCTTACCATCGTCTGCTATCTCAATAGCTACTGGGTCTAGTGGAGGTACCCACTCAATAGGAATCATTACTCCCCGCTTGGTAGGATGAGGTACTGAAGTAAACATAGGGAATATAATCTTCTCTGGGTCTTCATTCTTAGACTCGAATAGATATACTCGGACATAGGCAGGTAGGATATAATTCACATCACGAGCTTCCATATCCATCGACTTGTTAGGTAAGTTGTTTCTCATTGCTTCCTCCTTTGTAGTATGATACAGGAAATGACATTCTAATTCTAGTGCTACAACTAGGACATTTGAATTCTTGTATTAGGAAGATAGGCTTATTGTTTGCCCAGCCGTACTGGTGTGAAGTATGGAGCATCAGTATACCTGAGCTATAAGGACAGTTCGGGCAAGGCACTTCCATCACTTTAGCATCTTCCCTGCTAGATTATCTGCTCTAGGTATCCACTGATAAGTTACTTCCACCTTCTCAGTCATTTGCCATACTCGCTGGGCTAGCTTTCTCAGTCTACTATTACCTATACTATACTGGCGGGATAGTTGTTTTACAACTACCTCATTGTCAGAGCATATTAGTATAGGTGGAGGCAGCTGCCTAGGAGTTTCATCTGATGGAGATATTACCTTGGCAAAGTCCTCCTCGCCAGTGGCTCTTAGTTTCTCAACATCTAAGTCGCCTTGCCGAGCATCTAGCTCCTTATTCCACTTGATGTAGAATGCACCTAGTCCGAATATAATAGCCAGATACTCTGCCTCCATACTAGTATGCCCATCAGGTAGGTACTGGTATCCACTTCCTCCTCCATCAATGACGTAAGCGACTGTACTTGGGTTGGCATCACAGTATATTCTAGGCACTGGCTGCACCTCTCATTGTATTCTGTAGGTTAATAACGCCTTCATAGGTGGCAGGGATTTCTAACCCAACTGCACTAAGTCCCATACCTTCCAGCCCACACTTAGTTATCTTAGCTACAGGCTGCTTGTCAGGCACACCCCCTACCATAGTCTCCTTAATACTGAGCCACAAGACTAAATCAGAGAACTTTGCAGTTTCTTTATATCCATCCATTATAATCTTTCCAGTCTTGCCTTCCGTCACTCCACCCTTACCATCAGATATAGAGCCGTACTCTTCAGTTGGGTAGTGTATAAGAATTAGATTTTTTCTGTAGGATCTGGAGGTATGGTATATCCTCTGAAGCCTATCATACACTACTCCGTACTCGACAGGCTGCAGCTTCTCTCGGTAGTCATTCTCATCGAATGGAGTACTAGGATGGTCTTTCTTCCATTTTAGCACCTGCTTGTCCTGGAGTTCTTGTAGGTAGGCATCACATCCTATTTTATAGTGGAGGGTAGCTGAGTCTACTATGATAGTCTTAATATCCTGAGCCAGACAGTCTGCAACAATTTGCTCTATGATGTTCTGCCACAGCTCCTTCGTACCCTCTATCTTCTTAGGGTATGACACTGTCCTGGTAGATGCTTCGGTGGTAATGCCTTTCATCTTGGCTATATCTGCATCAGTTAGTGGCTTAGGGAAACTGTAAGATTCTACTCCTTCTACATCTATACGCCAAGCTGCTCTAGCGAATCCTCCAACATCCACATCTAGGTGTGATGTCTTCCTTGGAAATGTAAGGCCCATAGTTGTCTTGCATGTGCCCTCGTCTCCGCATATCGCCACAATTCCGATGTAGTCATCGCTCATACACTTTCCTCCTGTCATCTGTTCCTTTAAGTACTCGCATGTCCTCATACATCTGCTGGAATATAGGATACAGAGGTGTGAGAGATTTGCTGCCTTGTTGAAACCCCTTGGTTAATCCAAATCTTATAGCTAGCCTGACCTGTTCTCTCTTAGCTACAATAAATGGGAGCACTCTCTGTAGGAGAAGGAGTGCGTTCTCTCCGCTCACTCTGTATGTGTAGCATATATGTTTTCTATGGGACCTATTGTCCTGCTGTATGACCTTGTTGGTGAATGTATAACCAGCTAACAAGCACTGCTCCCTGAGGTAGTCTATCAGCTCGATAGATGTGTTAGAAAATGAGACTTCCAAGCTATATTGAATATTTCTATTCCTCTTGCTATCTCTTCTTACAAGGTGTACACATCCATCACAGTCTATTACTCCTGCTATGTAAGCAGCATCTACATCAGAAATGTTGTCTAGTCCCATAACTTCTGGTCCTCCTTTAGTCGCTGGGCATTTACTATAGTTTCACATACTAACTTGTATCGGCAGTACTTACACTCCCAGTCGTAGCAGTTAGCAAAAGGAGTAGGAGGAATGTTGTCTGCTAAAGCTGCATCTAGTACTCCCTTGTTGTAGGTTATCTTCTCCCAGTTGGCATCTATTTCCTCCTCCTCAAAGGTGAAGGTATCACAGTATATTACTGGGAAAGGTGGGCTAAAGTCACCCATCATATAGAGAACTACAAGGTCATACTGGGTAGTACCCCTAATCTTACAGCCTCCCATCATATAGTCTAGCCAAGTTACTGGTACAGAATCATCCATATAGTGATACCTGGCTGACTTGCGAGTAGTTTTGAGTTCGATGAGTTGCTGGATGTCAGATGTTGTAGGAGTGAAGCTCATGTCTGGGCTATAAATGACATCTTCATAAGTGTATACTATAGGCTCCATGTTCTTAGGTGTAAGCACATCTTGCAGACCGAAGCCTAAAGCAAATAGCATTACTTCCTCATCGGTAGGTTCTGCTGCCTGCCTCTGATCAAGGAATGTTCTGGTACGGCAGGTAACATAGCTGCTTAGATGGTTGGACTCACGGACTTCCTTTATCTTGTATAAGCCTGCCAAGTGGTTGAGTACCTGCCGCTTGAGTTCAGGGTTGTCAACTCGTCTCATGCCTCTCCTCATGCGGTGATATGAAGTTAACAAATGCAGCAGCACGGTCTAGTATGTCTTTAGTCACAGCTTCATTGGCTACTTGGCTAGTGAGCTCCTTTGCACTTGCAGATTCAATAGCTTTGGCTAGTGCTTCTATCTTGATAGTTTCCTTGATACTTAACATTTCCATTTCACTCCTCCTCAGAGGGAGCCTGCACCACCTTGCAGTACACTGCTACAGACTCCCTCCACTACATACTATGATACTATATGGTAGACTTCCTGCTCATCCTTAGTGAACTTACCTGCTGTCACCAGAGTATTAGCAAATGAGTCTGGTGCTGATATGGGCTTAGAGATAGCCTGGAGTAGGTCAGCATCATTCCTGATGACTGTGTTCTTCAGGGCTTCATCATTGAAGTTGGCAAGGGTCTTACCATCTAGTAAGCTCATTGCTAGGTCCATAGCTGACTGACCTTGACTACTAGCAACGCCTATGCCTTCGATAGAGTAGATAGTCCAGGATGGTGAGGGTGTATCTCCACCTTTGCCGTCATTGGCTCTACCGTCCCAAAGCATAGGAGGGTGAGGTCTGCCATCGTCACCATCTGCCATTACAAAGCCTATCCTCTTACCAGTGCAGTCCTTTAAGTCTGTTCTCTGTGCAGGCTTGACATAGGCAGGGTTGCTTTGGTCAAGTTGGGCAGGAGAGTACTGCTGGTCAGCAACATTATTGAAGCCGACAGTTCTGTCCTCAGAGGAGCCTTCAGAAAGGAATCCCCACTTGGACTTCTTGCGGTTAGATTGTCCTACCATTATAGTGTAAGTAGGGAAGTGGTAGGGTTCTACTGCCTCCAGGACCTCTATATCCTTGAGATTAACATTGACAACCTCACGCTCGTAGGCTGCTTCACCTACACCGCCTGTCCTTTTCTCCGTAGGCATACTGTCGAGAACTCCAGTAAACCTCCGCAGAGGTCCTACATCTGACTCGATTAGACCTCTTGTAGTTGGTAATCCTTCTTGTGTCATTTACTTTTTCTCCTTCTATAACTTATTGCCTGTAAGATTCCGAAAGGTATTAGTGTAGCTGCTACTAATACCACTATGATTATTGTTACCTCAATATCTCACCTCCGTTCTCATTAGTTCGAGTGTCTCTTCCCACTTGGCATCGTATTCCTCGATGGTATCTCTAGGGTCATCCCTTGGCAGTGCCACAACCCCTAGCTTCATCCCACTAGATAGAACAAAATGTGCTCGCCCAGCCCATCCATTCCAGTTCCTTATGTGTTCGGTAGGCGGTAGCTCGTAGCGGGCAAAGCCTTCATACGGAGTTCCACCAGGGAAAGTGCCTTTAACAAGTAACCCGCAACGCCCCACGTCTACTTGTGTTACTGAAACAAAGGCCCCGTCACTATTCCTTATCTCATCCCCAACCTTGATAAGTTCTGATACTTTCATTCTTACCCTTCCGTATTATTCAATTCCATCTAGACCATTATACCATAGAGTGCAAAGCCTTGTCAACCCATGTATTTTTACTGAAAGTTTGGGTAAATGAAATTCATATTACATTATATAATATATTATATTTTACCATATAGTACATTGTCAAAGTATATTAAAAGATTATTATTCTAGTTTTGAAAGGTCTTGTTCGCCTCTGAGGGTTAGCTGCTCTTCCTCCTCATAGATAGGCATACGGCGGCTGAGTATCTGAGGGTGGAGAGTCTCTCTGTCCCAACGGAGGATAAGGATGGGTAGTACATCATCAGCATTGCGGTGCTTAGTGAAGGTAGCCTGGACTCTAGTCATAGTGTTATCGCTAGGGTCAGGGTCTATGCGGAGAATAGTGTCAGCCCAACGGAGGAGTGCCCGAGAACCAGTAGCATCTTGACTACCCATAGATATAGGTCTACCTGACTCATCCATCTTAGACTTGCGAGTATGGTGGACTATAATAAAGGATACACCTGGAATTGACTTAGCAGCATCTTCCATTATTAAGTCTATTTTATCAAGGAGAGGCTTTACGTCAGTTTCGGCTGATATGTCTCTGTTGAACATCTTGTATAGTGGGTCGAGGATGACAGTGAGGGGAGCTTCTGGTAGTTCAGTTATGCAGGTTTCTATATTTTTACGAAGAGACTCCCAGCCTGAGGACTCATCTATGTGGATGAACTGTTCAGTGCGATTGATAGCATTGTTTGGATAGGAGAAGGCAGTTGCCTTAGCATCCAGTTGGTCTAGTTGTTCTGATGTTACTTCCTTATGCCCATCCTTAGCAAGGTATATTTGCTTGCTACCTATACAGTACTTCTCTAGCCGCTCACGGTCTATATACATAGGTAGCTCAACTTGAAGGCGAAGGATGTTAGAAGGATAGGTGTTGAAGCCTAGCCACATACTCCCTCTGGCTAGGCAGTGAGCAGTATGGATGGCTAGAATGGACTTCCAGCAGCCTTCATCTCCAAAGATTATCATTCGGTTCTTGACATTGAGGACACCTTTGGAGATGATGCGAGTACGGTGAGGAGGAGTCCATTCTAATAAGTCGGATGTAGTGAATAGTTGCTTATCCTTACTATGAATGTCACTCATATATAGTTTACCTTTCTTAACAGTCTAGATTTTAATTCCCCCTCTAAACGGTAGATTTAGCGATATTCTCTGGGCGGCAACATACCAGTAGGATATCTAGTAGATAACCGGTTCTTTTTAGGCACTAACCACTTAACTAGCCACCACCTAATCAAAATGGCACATTTTACAAGTGGCTTCATATCTCTGCGTTTCTTGAATTGGTACTCATTAGGCCAAGGCTCATATTCATTCAGCGGTCTCATCCTTAAACCCTCCAATCTAATCCCAGTTGTTCCATCGGGTAGATTCAAGTTTTATTATTTTTATAGTGACCCCACTGCTTCAGGTATATCTCATGACCGAGTTCTTTAAAGCCACTCTGCCAGTTCTCTTTCATGGCATCCTTAAACATCAGGGCTGATTCTTTTCTGCTACTGCCCCTTCGTTGTAACTTTGGTTCAAACAAGGTATTAGTTATCATCCACCAGACAGGGGCTATGACCCATGAATACTTATCAGGATCATGCAAAAGACTCTTTGGAGACCCGTCATATGGATTGTGACCAATTACTAAATCATAACCCTTCCGCCCGAACAGAAACCTTGAGACTTTAGCACCTAATTCTGCGTGTTGCTTTTTTTGCTCATAATCGTCTAGGTAGTCTTTTCCCCAGTGGCCTATGTCATGGAGAAATATACAGACTGTCTGCCAAACATTAGGAGGAGAATGGTAGAGCCTACACCATGCAACAAAGACAATTAGCGAATGGACGAGCGAATGGCAACCAAGAATAATACTAACAGTACCTTGTCTCATTCTATATCCTCCAGGGTAGATTCAGCTCTCCCATTATGGAGTTGTATTGGGCTCTAGATATTTAATAGTCTTACCAATCGAAGCGGCATACTCTATCTCATTCCTAGTAGAGTTGCCTATGTAGCCACCGACATTCAGGACAAACACCTCATCGGCAAGGTCTATTTTGCGCAGATGAAGCACATCCATCTTTTCAGCAACACCCTCAGCTTCAGCTATATGGTCTTCCACGTCAGTATATCCAGCTGGTAATAAATGCAGCCCCAAGGTTATAGCACCTTCCTTTTCCATAGTCCAGGCTATCACTGCCATTTCAGCCACAAATCTACTAGACCCGCAAAGGCATATTATTTTAGGTCTAGCTGCTGCCTCAGCGACCTGGATATAGCCGAGCTTTAACATCTTGTCTATCTGGGCTTCTAGCATCTTGGAAAATATATTAAATGGATACTTCTGCAGTATAGGTTCCATTTCCTCCGGTGTCAGCATAATATCTTCTGCCATTATTTATTCCCCTTCAGGGCTTGCCAGCATTGGTCACAAATAGATGAACCAACCCAATCTCTATCCAAGTGTTGACAGCCAGTTTCTATCTTAATAAATAGCTTCTCTCTCTCATCCTTCCTTGCCTCTTCTATCTCTTTCTCCAATTGGCCAAGCATTTTCTTTAACTTTACTTGCACTAAACCATCAGAGGTGTGATACTCGGTCAGGTTGTTTACCACTATTGTTCTTAGCTTCTCTCTTACACCATCTTCTATGTTCATCTTACTCCTCCAACTAGCCTTAACCTTTATGAACCCCAAGTGTGAGTAGGTCTACGACGAAATCCTTTATATTGCCTAGGAACTTCACTATCTTTTCTATCACTCTTACTCCTCTAGAGATTTAGTACAGGATTCAAGTTGGGCTTGGGCCCCATCTCTAACCATTTGACGCATTGGGAATGGTTTGTCTTCATTGTGTTCTATAATCTCTGTTATTTGCTCTGGACTCAATAACTTTGTCTCCAGATGCTCTTTTACTTTGGTGAGGATTTGGGCAGCACAGTCATCTTGGAGAAGCCCCTGTGCAGTAGAAACACGGTAGTACATTCTAAGCTGGTCTATTATGTCTTCCCTTAATGTCATTATGCCTCCTTTTTATTCTCGCTTTCTCGGCTCTGGGTGGGGCTAGACAACTATAGAGCCAACTTAAGCCATCCTTTCTTTGGCTGGCTCGGCTTTCTCCTATCATCTCCGCCTTTCTCGTAAGCCGAAGGTTGAGGACTTGCACCTCGGACACCAGCCCTATTCTATTGTATCCTTTTAATGCTTTACTTACAGACTTCCAGTCATAAGGTCCTGGTATGTACCAAGTGAAGATGAATTAGAGTTTTGCTATATATCTCATTATATAATCCTTATATTATATTCGGTATGCTACCAGAGATTCAACAGATACCGAAGATGATTTTACGCTTTTTCATTTTATACTCCTAAACCAGCGTTTATGTGGTCTAGTTGGAAATTCACTTGATAGCAAACAGTCTATCCCGAAATCATGTTTGTCTAAGGGGAAATCTATTTCTCTGGGCGAATGGCACAACGCTCTAACTTGCTGGCGACAATCGGTTAGCATTTCTACCATTCCCTGTATTTTATAAAACCGTTTCTCATCCCCCATCAAGCGGGCTATCTGTTTCTCTTCTTGCAAATCCTTTATATCCTGTTTCCACCTATGCTTTAACTGAATAAGTAGCCGTCTAACTCTCAGCCATTTGTTCACACCTCTATATTTCAAAACAAAACGGATTTTATCTTCTGGCACATACTGGGCTAAGTCAGCTACTATCAACTCAGGATGATTCTGGCGATAATTGTTTATATCCTCTACCATCTTCAAATCCTCCTTAATCCTATTTTAATTACTACCAGCATTCTTCTTGGTTAGGTTTTATCTAATTGTACCTTCTCATTATATCATACTTAGGGGGCAGTTGTCAACCCCAACAGCTACTAGGGTTCAGCTGAACAGATGATTAACTTAACTATTCACTCGGCAATTCAGGGTTGGAGTAGATGTTACCGATTACTTCATAGTGCCAAGAGCCATCAGTCTGCATATCATCTATAAAAGGATTCCAGCCACCGAATGTTGATTCTACCTTGTGTATTCTGCCAAGCCACTTTAGTATATCCCCCTCATATATCTCAACGCCGTTCTTGTCTTTTAAGCCAGTGTACTCTAATGGTATCATATGAGGGTAGAATTGGCTGAGCCTAGTGCTCGTGCCAGAGACATTAACGAAGCCCCTACCATCAGGCATCAAGGTTATTTGGTCTGCCCCCATCTCCTCTGGGCTATACATCTTTTGCTGCTCAGTATGCCAAGCTCTATATTTATGCTCTCTCATTTTGCCTCCTTAACTGTTCACCAGGAACCTACGGATATACTTTCGCCAGCGGCTAATGGTACTGCGGTCTACCTCCCAGTTGTAGCGCTGGCAGACTTCATTGAGGCTACCCTTGAAGATGTCAATCTTGACTTTGACTTCATAGCGTACCTCAATGTACTTCATGCGAGGAGTCATAGGGAACTCTTCAGGTAGCAGGTCAGGAGAGTCAGTGGGCTTTCGATGCTGTGGAGGGAGGAGTCCTCTATCTCTTAATATTCTTCGTCTGAGTTCTGCTGTGGATATTTCTTCCAATTTAATAGTTCTCCAAAGAGGTAGTCATAGAGCCATTGGACACCTGCATCGAAGCCCTCGCAATAGTCAGGCGACCTGTCCTGCTTCAACCCATCAGCTACTGTAGCATGCTCCATTCTAGTAAGTGTTCTCTGAACTTCATTATCCTTCATCTTTGTATACTCCTTCCTTAACTGCTAGCCATATGAAGCCAGCAATGGTTAGTCCAAGTGCAATGCCTCCAATAAATTGATAGTCCATCAGTCTATTTCCTCCTTATACTCTAGCCACTGGTCTGATAGGCAGGCAGGGCAGCTAGGTTCAGGGATTACTTCAGTTGGGTCTGAAGGGTCTGGCAGGTAGGTAGGCTTTAGTTGGTGAGTGAGGCCTAGCCAGCCACAGCGGTTGCAGCGTGCTTCTAAGTTGTCTAGTTTAGTACTCATTCCTAGTTACTCTCTCCTAAAAGGTTCTGCTACATTGTCTATGTAGGTTCTGCCCCTGAAGTAGCCATAGCTGATAAGCATAATGAATAGTCTGTAGTACGATTCTGGGTCTTTCATCACTTCCGTCAGCACTTGTGTAGATGACAGTAAATGACTAGCAAGATATGCTGCAGTTTTAGTAAAGTCTAGCCTCTGACTCTCTATACCACTACTGTTAATATCATCACCGAGCCAATCTAGCATACCAGCTACACCGCAGCTATCTTTCTTGCTACAGGTACTGCACTTCTGATTCTCCATCTGATTCCTCCTTTAACTGTTCGTTTAGTTCCTCACACTCTGTCCCGTTGTACTCGACCTCGCAAGGATAGTCGCTTAGCTCACACCAATATATAGAGTCTGTTGAGACACGCAGTTTGCGTAAATAGTAGCAATCAAGGTGAGCTGCCTTTTCTGCCATTTAGTTTCTCCTTTATAGTTCATCTACTAGAATTATTAGTAACTGTCTGATTGATTCAGTAGTATTGATGGTCATACCATTCTTGTCTAGGCTGTAGTAATCAGTTAAGCCTACCTCAGCAAGCCATTGTTGGAATACTTTTTTAATTGCCTTAATATCTGCATCATCTAGGTAAGCATTCTCTATTAGCATCTCATCTAGTGTTGACATCTGTTTGCTCCTTTATTCCTACCCATATTTTATCCCATGCTAGGTAGCATTCTTTACAATAGTGGCACAGCATATATGACTGGCTAGACCAGGGCCTATCTAGTACCACCTTGAGCTGACTGTCAGTTGGATAGCGGATGATATAGCAGTCAGTACCATAACATAGAGGGCAGGAGATGACTAGCCAGTCGGGAGTATCTTCAGTGTTGGTCTGACTACTACCTGTCCAGTCAGGAGTAGGATAGAATGGGTCAACTACCTTGTAGCCATAGAGGTCATCACCTATTAGGTGGTAGGTTTCTAGTACATCACCTGGCTCTAGTTCCAAGCTACCTCCTTAGTTTGGATTTAGATTTGCTTTGTCTATTATGTAGTAACTGTCAGGACCTCCTGCCTTCTCCCGTAATTGGTAGGACTCTATCAGATTAGCCAGTAGGTCTTTTGGGTCTAGGTTTTCTAAGAGAGCTTTGCAGATTTCTATATCCGTATCCTCAATAATACCTGCTGCTAGGAGATTAATAGCCGTCTGGGCTATTACTGATTCCCTGGATAAGTGGATAATGTTCATTGTCCGACCCTCCTCACTGTTAATATACCTGTGCGGTAGGCTATGCTAACTGCATGGGCTATACTGCGAGCATTTAGTTTTATATTTATAGTATAGCGTTGATGTCTTACTGTGTGGCTGCTAGTTCCTCGTACGAGTGCTATGTCCTCAGCTGTTAGACCTTGGGCAGTTAGTATTAGTACATCAAACTCAGCCTCGCTTAGTAGTTTGGTGTGAGTGTCAGTCATATATGCCTCCCCGTAGTAAGCCCGCTGCTATCTCCTTAACAACTACCTCGTGCATAACATTAGCTTTATCGTCAGCATCTACTTCTGATATGCTCCAAGGGCTGTCAAAGAACACTTCCCTTTCTACATCAGCGTCATGGTATCGAGTATCACCTGGTTTGGCGTGAAATGCCATAGTCTCATAGTATCTGTCAGCACCTATCTCTGAGAACATCTCATCAAAGCCGTATCCTTTACCCTTGAGGGGATTCTCTTGCAGACCTACAGTTGATACTACTATTTTTATATCCTCATACTCTAGCAGAGTGTTCCTTCTGAATCGGCATTGGTTAGCGCAGATGAAGTGACCTGCCCATCCCCTTTCTGTTCTTCTAACATCAGCCATTGCTTACCTCCTTATGCTGTTGATAGCAGCTCCATGTGTCTTAGCCACTCCATAAGGGAGTGTGATTAAGGCTGCTATGATTCTAATTGCTTTGCTCATTGTTTACACCTCCATTGTTTCGAGTGCTACTAACTGTGCAGTACAGTGCGGTACAGCACAGTAAGTTACTGTGCCTGTATTACTGCCAGCAGTATGACTAGTATAGTGAGTACCACTACTTCAGTTGCAAGTATCCCAGTTAATATTTTAAGAGTGCGGTGCATTAGGCTCGCCTCCCCGCTATGTAGGGTGTTAGGTCAGCTGTTCCTCTTGGTACTCCTACCGCTAGCAAGTCTGCTGTGTTCATACCAGCCTGTGATTGGTGCTTAGATGTAGTAGCAGAATACTTAGTAGTGTTACCTATCGTCTGACCATTGGGTAGCCTTTGGAGTATTACAGTGCCGTAGCTGAACAGCTTATCACCTGTACTGGATGTGCTGCTACCCTTACCTGATTTACCTTTCCTGAACGCCTTATAGGCGGCTTGGTTACTTGCCATTGCCTGTCCTTCTCATTGTTATATATCCATTATACCAGACTTCCCACCTTATGTCAACTACCATTCATCATTTCCCTATGGTGCTCAAGTATCATCTTACGTACATAATACTTCAGGTTCTTATTGTCACCAGTAGCATTCCATAATGGTCGAAACTCAGAGTACAGCTTGAGTAGCTCACTCATGGGCAATGTCTTTGCATCCATTTCTATTTCCCCCTTATTGATTATATATCCATTATAACATATAGTTCAATGGATGTCAACCTGTCTGTTGCGTGGTGCAACAAGTAACCACATGACTTTACTACCTTACTATCTAAAAGTAAGCATAAAGAAAGGACAGGCGGTAACTAACCTGTCCTTCTTTGTTGCTACTGGTCTGGTTTATATGATGCCTTCTTTCTTCAGTAGCGCTTGCCTTATGGCATACCTCCAGTTCTTATCAGCACTTGACTCATATGCTTGAGCAAAGGATATACCGTCTTTGTACTCTTCATTAGCATGCCTTTGCAGCATATCTTCAGTACTAATGTTGAACTTCCTGCCGCCTCCACTACCTGTACTGGCACCTGTTGTCTTAGTCTTGGTAGTGGTTTTCATCAGTCGCAGTACTGGCGCCTGTTCTCCGAAGTCATAACTGTACCAAATACCATCAGCAGCGTCAAGGTCCTTGCTATCTATTATCGGTGTGACTGCCTTGGTGATTGCCGCTTTGACTTTGTCACTCATTGAATCTAATGCGGCCTTCTTGGCATCCAGTTCTACTTTCTCCCGTGCCTTCTGGAGAGTATCAATCTTGCGACTGACTGCGGCTACGGTCTTGAAGTCCTTCGACTTCATTGCCACATCAAGTTCAGCCATCAACTGGTCTTCAGTAGGCTCAACTGCTGTGGCTACTTCTGGCTCATCTGCCATAGTGTCACCTCCATTATTTTCTGCCAGTTATAACCTCCAGTGGGAGGACTAACCTCCCTTTACATTACAGGTTCTTGCAAGTGACAACAACCCAGATGTCCAGCAAGTATGCATAGAATCGGCGTAGCTGTCTTTTCATTGTGTTACCTCCAATGATTATTAGTAGAACTAATCCTACCACTGGAGGCCATAACCTATGCAGTTGTTAAGGTGCTGTGCTGGACATTACCACTTCCAATCCAGCATTATGTAAAGCCCTTAGGCTATTACATCGCTTTAATCTTGTTGAGTAGGGCATCGAGTTCAGCTATGGCTATTGTCTCATTAGGTGCATGTTTGGTGTACCAGCTCAGTCTACCCTCGAGATACCCTATAATCCAGTGGATTGACTTCATTGTGCTGCCTCCAATGAACTTTATACATACATCATATCATATAGTAATAACCTTGTCAACTGGACTGACAATGATTGACAGGCAGTGGCATAGTTCAATCGCCACCATGCTAATGCATAGTCATTATATTGGCCATATGCTACCACTTTCAAAGTGCCAACTATACAATCATCGCATACGACCTGGCAGCTACTGTTCTTATACGATAGTCGCATAGGTATAAGAACAGATGTGCTAATTACTATTTGGAGTGGCATTCTCTCCTACCCATCGTATACGAACTTCAAAACTTCTAGCCCCCATACGGTCAGGCAAGTTTGCAGTGATATAATAATATTATACTGTAGAGCGAGAATTCTCATTCTGAAACTTTTTCTATCCATTCCTCACTATTCCAGACTTTGTTGTGTTTTTCTTTCATCACGAAAGCCAACCAGAGTTGTTCCATTGAGGTAAACTTGTACCAATATTTGAGACTATATTCAAATGCCCAATCATGCCATCTCTGTAACTGTAAGAATGGAGGGTATATCTCAAAGTTCATGACCATCTCCTGCAACTGGTCTTGAGTAGGCAGGTCACCATAAGCCTCTTCATTCGTGCTGTCGTAGTACAAGTAGTAGTAACCATCACTAGCAAGCATAACACCATTGTCTACTATGAAGATTGATGCTGCTCCTTTGAAATGCCTGAGCGGTATGTCCTCCTGCGCTGCCATCCTCATCTTGATATACGTTTCGCTAGTATCCATTTTATTCCTCCTTCACTTTGTCATAGTCTCTCTCTGCCATCACTCTAACAATTATCCTAGCAAGCTCTACCTCATCCTCTACCTCCTGACTAATATACCACAAGTCCTGCATCTTGGCTACTCTTATCTTAGCAGCTCTATATCTATTCAAGTATCTCTGATAACCTTCATTCTTGCCATGCTTATTCATCAAAACACTGAGTTGATTAGCTCCATCTAGCGATGAAGGCAACCATAGGTACTTCAAACACTTATTACACTTGAACAGTACACCACCATCAACATACTCATTCTGAGCAAAGTAGTGAGGCTCTCCTGATGGGCAGAATGAGCCTGGATGCTCTACCCCCAACTCTTGGGAATTCCGCCTAGGTCTACCATTCTCTCCTTCAACTCCTCCACTTCGCTTCCTATCACTATTATCCTGTCTATGTCTTCCTCGTTTGGGTCTAGCATCAGGACCTTCAGCTTCTGCACTAACCTTGCCCTTTGGCGAAGAATCTTGAACCTTTCCTCCCTCTTTTCCTTTGGAATTAGAAGCTTTCTTTTTCCTCTTGTCTCTACGTGGGGGTTTGATGCTAGATGCTCCAGACCCGATGCTAGCCAGCAGCATCGCCCATCCCTCTTCCTCTGAGCGTGCCATCGGAAGTTCTTCACCCATCTTCTTGCCTCACCTCCCTCCTGTGTAAATCTCATCCATAGTTTGCCAAAGACCATAGGCTCACCATTAGTAATGAGCTCCAGGCAGTACGAGCATTTAACTGATTTATTACACCTACTTATCCAAATATCTATTCTGGGTTCCTACCTTAACCATTCTATATCTCATTATACCATATAAGTGGTAGCCTTGTCAACTGTACTATTCAACTATATAAAAAACTGTCACCCGATTATATTTTATCCTTGACATGGCAACTATGACATGGTATACTGAGACTACAATAGGAGGTATTTATGACAGAGCCTCAACTTCTACCTCCCTCAGATACTCCAAAGGAAGTAGCTGTAGCAACCTCCCTTATTCCTTGGAGAAAAGATGATTACCGAGCAAGATATCTGGGCTACCTAGCCTGTGGCTTTATGCCTGAGGAAGCTCTATATATGCTCGGTCTTTCTATGTCCTGGTTAGAGGAAGTTAGGCAGGAGGCAGAATTCTCTACCTTTGAACTCCAGGTTCCAGAAATTCGCAAGGAACTATCTAAGGAGTACATTGAGTTAGACTTCTTCCGCAACTTCCGAATGGTGCTGGAGAAGGATTACAAGGTACTCCGCATCTCACTTGGGCTAGAGGAAGGTAAAGACGGTAAAGTAGTTTCACTGTCTCCCTATGACCAGCAGTACTTACTCAAGATGCGTAGCAACTATACGCCTCAACAGCTCCAAATACTTGAGCAGGTAGTTAGTGGAACTGGCGGTGACTTCAACTTTGCTGAGTGGACAAGAAGGAATCAGGATATTATTACTTCAGTAGAGATTAGCAGGACTGAAACTGTTAAGGTGGAGAAGGGAGATGCCTAGGCGGAAGACAGTTACAGCCAAGGTCATCCATGCAGCAAGACGCAACATCAAGCGGGCTCAGATGAGCCGAATAAGAATTAGAGAACCTCGAAGTGTTGGTAGAATAACAGCTAGCAGAATGAGATATAGTAGACCAGCAACAGGTCGTAGAGCAAGAATGCCACTTAGGAGGACTCGATGATTGAAGGAGCACTGATTGGAGGACCTGTAGCCCTCCTAGCATACCTGATTTTCTTTATGTACCGCAAGGATAGAAGAGATACTGAACGCCGAGTCCACGATATGCACGAGGCTCACTCTGAGCGGCTAGAAAACCTGCTCAAGAAAGACCAGAAGACTAGGGAGAAGCATACCAGAGCTCTTGCAGAACTTACTACAATTATGAAGCGTATCAACGGAAGGAATTAAAAGGAAGAGATAGTGGCTACTGTTACTCAAGACCAAGCTCTGCGGACTCTATTCTCTAACCGCCAGTTGACTATGGAGTCACTACTCCAAATAGAGAACAAGGAAAGGCGGCTTGTTCCTTTCATACTAAATCCTATTCAAGCAGATATGATAACGAACTCAGGCTTTAGAGACATCTATGTCAAGCCTGGGCAGGTGGGTGCTACGTCAGTTCATGTGGCTGACTTCTACCTAGACAACATTACTATCAATGGCACTGTGTCAGTCATTATAAGCTACGATGAAACTAGTGCTAAGAGGCTCATCCTTAAGGCTAAGAGATTCCACAGCTTCCTTCTTAAGAGAATCCCTACTATTCCAAAGCTAGAGCATAAGGGAGCTGAGGAACTTACCTGGGAGGATAAGAATACTGGGCACTACTCAGTAATGTACATATTCTCATCTAGAAGCTACACTCTAGGAAGAGGTGAAGCAATACATAACCTGCTACTGGATGAGTATGCCTTCTGGCTCCTAGGCACTCATGAAGCGGTATTTGGCTCAGCTGTTCAGAGAGTACCACTGAAGCCTGGAACAAAGATAAGAGTTCAGTCTACCGCCAATGGTGAAGATAATCCTTTCTGCGAAATGTATAGAGCCGCCAAAGAAGGAACAACTGTAGCTCAGTCAGTCTATCAACCTCACTTCTACCACTGGTTTATTCATCCTGAGTATGTGATGTATGCTGATGACCCATTCTGTCTATCTGGAGATGCTGTAGAGCCTCTGAACAATCTGCATTCAGATGAAGTAATCATGATGAGACTGCTAGTGGAAGTATACAACTTTGATGAGTATGAGGCTATGGCTAAACTTCGATGGAGGAGATATAAGAAGGCAGAAATGGCTAGCCTACGCAGAAGTGGTGATACTGTTATGCTATTTGAGCAGGAGTATCCTGAAGATGATGAGAGCTGCTTCCTTGTAGCAGGTGACCAGGCTTACAACTCTGACATAATAACTGATAAGATACGCAACTGTGTGCCAGCACCTATTACAAAGAATATAGTGAATCCTAAGAATGGTACATCTGCTACACTTGAAATCTGGCACGATGTAGAGGAAGGCAGAGGCTACCTAATTAGCATTGACCCTGGGAAAGGTAAGACATCTGAGTCTGTAGGTCAAGTATGGACTTTTGCAGAAGGTTACAGGGACAAGGATGGCAATGAAGTTCATCCAATAATGCAGCACTGTGCTACTCTAGCTGGCTTTTATGATGAGTGGGAGACGGCTGAGTATATGAAGGAAGTTGGGCACTACTACAATACAGCAGTAATAGCACCTGAGGACAACCTAGACATTGTTTCTCACCTTAGAGACTACTCCGACCTCTACTGGCGTGAGGATGTTAGAACTGGCAAGTCAGTTAGGGCTGTAGGCTGGCAGACTAATGTATCTACCAAGCCTTATATGATAACAGAACTTAACAGGCACCTGGATGATATTGACTGTCAAGATGTAAGATTCTGGTCTCAGTGTAAGAACATACGCAGAAATGCTATGGTTAAGAGTGGCATACTGGTAGTTGGTGCTGATGACCACCATGATGCTGCTGCTATTGCTGTAGCCTGCCGAGATGCTGTGCCAATAGCAAGAGGTTATCAAGGAAGCGCAGGATGGGATGACAGTTGGGGGAAATGATAGTGGAGGAAGCAAATGAAGAATGATGCTACATCAGTTATAGCGAGATGCAATGAGCTTAAAGAGTTCTGGTCTCCTAGAGATACTAAGATGCGTGCTTGGTACAGAATGATAGAGATGGTAGATGAGCTCAAGACTGAAAAGATGGAGTCCTTTGTAGGTAATGATCCTAGGGCACTATTCAACTTGGTGCTTCATCTCCTTGACACTGACATACCTCATAGGATTAAGGACTATGAACTAGTAGATTTAGAAGCAGCTAATGCAGTCGCTTCTGTTAGCTCATTCTTCCGAACTGCCTGGAAGGATGTCCATAATACCTTCCGCCGAGGTAACCCCAGGCAAAGCCTCCAGCGGACTTCTCTTGGATTTATGTTAGCAACTGGCTGGTATGCTGAGTTTGCTATAGTATCAGATGATGGTAAGAGGTGCTATGCCGAGCCTTGGAATCCTATTGAAGTCTATCCTATGTGGGATGGAGCACTGGGACTGGATGAGGTTGCTCACATCTACAAGATAAGCTCCAAGCAGGCAGTTGCTATGGCTAGGGAGAATGGGTGGAAGTTCAGGAGTGCCTACAACCAGTGGAGAGCTGCTGTCGGCAAGGATGTAACTATCTGTGACTACTGGTGGACTGAGATAGCAGAGGAGTTCCCATTCACTAAGCTCATCTACAATGCAATAGTGATAGACAAAGAACTGGTGAAGTTTGGACCTACCCGATTCAGGCGTATGCCTATATATGTAGCACCAGTTGGTGGGCTACCTGATATGGGCAGTTTAACTGAAGGAGCACTACCAACTTACTCAGCCACTCTCAAACTTCAGACTCAGGAATCTAATGTTGACCGCTGGAAGGCTGAGATTGGGCAGGCGATTATAGCAACCAATGAGAACATCTACCGAGCCTGGAATAAGTGGTGGAGCTTCAGTATGCAGCTACTGAGAGATACTGCTCAACCTAGAATCTTTGAACGAAGTAGGAGTGGTAAGTCTATAGTCAAGCCAGAGGATGTCTTTCGCAGAGGGGCTATATTTAGGGGAGGTCCTGATGACTCAGTTGACTTCATTGGAACTCCACCTATACCACTAGAGCTCAGGAGTACTCAACTAGACCTTGAAGCTATGATGCAACGAGGTGGTGTTAGTTGGTCTATGTATGGAAGTGTACAAGGTCAAATGACCGCTTATGTAATGAGTCAGATAGCTGCCTCTGCTAACCAGATAATTAAGCCTTTCCACCAGGCATTTATAGCCAAGTATGAGGATGAGGACAATGACTGGCTAGAGGATATTAAGACACGAGGAGTTAAACCTTACGGTTGGGCCTATCCAACCGCACTACCAGAAGGTGTGAGAGTATCTGCCGAGTATGAGGTAGAGATTCCTGGGGACTTAGTGCAGAGAGCTACAACTGCCCGTATGCTAGACCCTGACTTCAGGTTAAGCTATAGTTATGTATCTAAAAAGCTCTTCCCAGATATCGCAGACCCTCTAATGGAGAGAGCTCAGGTTAGAGCTGACCAAGCTGAACTTCATCCTAGCAACTCAATCATAGCTCTTATCCAGTACTATCGCAGACAGGCTGCTTACTTAACTCGGATAGGTGATGTTGATTCTGCTAGACTCTACGAACTAGCTTCAGACATGGCTCTGAATATGCTAGGGCCTCAACAGCCAGCACAGCCCCCTCCAGGTCAGGTTCCAGGTATGGGTAGACCTGAGGCTATACCGCAACTACCTGGTGGAGGCAGAGAGCCTCAAAGGGAAGCATAGGGTGAGGAGTAAACTATGCCAGACATAGCTGAAATTACTGAATATACTAAGAAAGTACTAGAAGAGAAAGGCTGGCAGCTGGGTGAGGCTGGCAGGCTCTTATTGCCTCCACCTGTTGAGCAGCCTGAGTTCTTTCCTGGCTTTGGTCAGGAGCTACAGCAACTTGGAGTAGCCCAAAGGAGGGCTGAGCAGAGGGCTATGGCAGCTGAGCAGGCAAGAGCAGGTCTAGCCCGTAGATTCAAATTTGCTGCTCCATTTGAACTACCTAGAGCGGGCGAGAGAATATTCCCTATCTTTCCATTCTTGAGCTTTAGACTAACCGATGTAGCAGTTTACGAGCAGCAGATAGAAGAAGCACAGGTAGAGCTTGACTTATCTCTTCAGGAACTGAAGTCTATTAGATGGCGTCAGGAGGTAATGATATCCCTACCGAACTATTTATCTATCCCTGACTATAAAATCCAACGCTCTGAGGACGTACTTAACTACATTCCTAATGATGCTCTAAGACCTGACGACAACATATGGCTTACTAACCTATACGATAGAATGAAGCATCTGTCTAACGTACTGCCAGAAGGCTTTGATGGTGATACTTGGGAGGCTCAGTCTAAGGTACTAAATGAAGTACTAACTGCACCTAAACTAGAGCTCAAAGGAGTGCATAATCTAACTGTAGATGAAATTGCTAAGTCCTTTGCCTTTGGAGTAGCAGAACTGCCAAGGAATATGACAGAAGAGGGCGTTCGAGACATACTTGCCCAGATAGAGCTACAAGATGAGGAGATTGATTCTGCTAAGGATTGGCTAACAGAGCGGGCTAATGCCTGGGCTATAGAGTCTGATAGGCTTAACCTTATTCGGGCTGGTGCTCTACAGGCAGAAGCTCCTAGCCTCACACCTTGGGAGTTTACTAAACTAATGGTAACTCAGCCTATGATGGCAACTATGGAGATGTTGGATAAGTACTTCAATATGCTTCCCAGACCACTTGCATCTGCTGCTATTATAGGTACTCATAGGCTATTCAAAACTTCAGAAGATACATATGCTGCTGAACTGGAAAGACAATTTACCCTCTACCGCTCACAAGGTGAGAGCAACTGGGCTTCACTTGCTATGGCCTTTAATGAGTGGGATGCTCCTTGGTATGCAAAGATAGCTACTGAGGCAGCATTTGACCCTATAAGTTATATAGGCTTTGGTCTTATTACTGGTATAGGTGGTAAGCTTGGTGGAGTAGCCAGGGGTGGCAGAATGGCTAACAGAGGCTCAAGGATAGGTAATCTAATTATTGACTTTGAGCAAGGCTTCATGGCAGGAGCTGACCTTACATTCCAAGGTGGGATGTGGCTAGCTAAGCAGCCTATCAAAGGTGCATTCTGGACTCTTGGTGCAGGCTATCAGATTCCTCGAACTGCTACTACATTGGCTAGGAACTTTGCTCGTAAAGGCTTTATGGACTTTAAGGCTGTACTTGACAGAGCCTTCCCAGATGTTAGTAGCATGAAGGGGCTGACGGCTAAGGACTTGAGAGATACTGCTGAGGCTTGCATAAAGCAGACTATGGACAATCCTTATGAAGGCCACAACCTGATGAATAAGGCAGGGGCTGGTCTATTAGAGTTCAACTATCTAGATGACGTAGCAGCCAAGAAGATACTAGAGCCTATAAGAACTCCTATCTACGGTCCTGCTGGGGAGGTAATATCTGAAGCTGCAGAAGTAACTATGGACACTGCTCGCCTAGCTCACTTTAATAATGAAGTACTCAATATGTTTAGTGGTCAGGGTGAGAGAGTAACAGCTGGTAAAATTATAGCTGACCTTGGGGTAGAAGCTACTGAAGAAGCGGTTGAGAAGATGGCAGCTAAACTATCTACTCTTAAGGATAAAGTAGCTAAGGACTCCCTAGCCGCTCTTAAGGGTGATGTGCCTGAAGACATTATGCTTAACCTGTTCAATAGAATGGAAGGGATAAGATATTCTAACCTTCATAGCCCTCTGACTGAACATATGACTCAGGCAGGTAGGTCAGTATCAGCCTTTGTTAGAAACATGGATAATATACTGTACTCGACTCAATTGGTAGCACTGGAACGCCGAGTGGTAATGCCAGTAGCTAGGTGGAATCTGCTCTTCCTGAACTTTGGACCTTTCAACTTCTTTGAGAATATGCAGAGAAGCTTCCTTGGTGGAGCTGAGGTGCTCTATCCTAGAGCCTATGGTGGAGTTGCAGAGACTAATAGACTATTCAAAGGTCTAGCTAATGCTCCTTATGAACTCCATATGTTTGAGCGTGGAGAGGCAAGGCTAGCTCAGGCTATAATTGACCCTAAGACTGGTAGAACTGCAGTGTTCAAGGGAGGCAATATACCATTTGTAACTAAGGAAGTAACTATACCTGAACGGATACCTTTCCTTGGAGGCAAGACTATAGGCAAGAAGATGAATATTGCTGGTAAGGATTTCCAACTTGGTAGCTTCCAAGACCAGTATGATATGTGGGCTCATCTTAACTCTACTCAAGTATCCTATGACTACCAAGTCCACTATATGAAGGCTCTAACAGAAGTAGCTCCAGATGATATGAGAGCGATAAGTCAGGTACTAGATAACCACAGAGCTGAGCTAGATAATATAACTGCCTTTACCAAAGGTGATGCTAAGGACTTGGAGCGGGTTATTCTAGCAGATTCAACTGTAGGCTCTGCTGAGGTAAGAGCTCATGCTGATATAGATGTGCTTACTATGGAACGGAGACAGATTAGCAAGGAACTGGGCAAAACCTTTGATAGGGCTACTGAAGTAAGAATGATAACTAAGAATGGTATTAGAGATGAGGTGCTGGACGGCTCTATCTTCAAGAACATAGACGATAGGGTTGCTGCCTTTATAGAAGCAGAAAGAGAGTTGTCACTAGTTAGTCTACAGAATCAGATAGATGTCTTGAAGAGTGAAGCAGATGCCTTCTTGGCTAATCCTCCTAGAAACATAGATGAGTTCCTTGGAGATATGCAGAGCATAACTTCTATGATAGAAGGCACTGGGGAGAGGATACATGACTATAGGAGGTTGACAGAGCTAAGAAAGGCTAAACTTAGCCCTGCTGACTTTGATGACTTTGAAGTTGGTTCAGCTAAGCTACTAGCAGAATTCATGGATACTTCAGAAGAGCAGCTAGTGAGAATGATGAATCAGATAGTGGAGAATGCTAAGGGTGCTCCTGGTGCTACTGGTATTAATGTGTTTAGAGGAGCTCCATCTCCCGAGAGAGCAGCTAGAGACTTCCCTGGAGTATTCGTATCTCGTAGTCGTGCTCAGGCTGCACAGTATGGAGATGTGTCAGAGTTTGTTATAACTGGGAAGCAGAATATTTTGGATGTGGGGTCTTCGGAAGTTACAAGCCTGTTAGATGAGTATACTAGCGTAGTTGGTAAGGGGGCTGCTGACCTTAAAGCTGCTCAGACAGGCGAATTGTCTGATAGTCTGTTTCTATTCCCAGAGCCTGAATGGGTAGGTATTCTTAAGAGAAGGGGCTATACTGCTACTAGCTTTGGTGAGGATATATTTGTACTTGACCCTACATCTGTGGTGTCTCCTACTCCAATGATGTCTGATATTCAACTAGCTCGCCTTACCGACTTAGATAACATCTCTCGCCTTGAACTGAATAACATCCTAGCAACTCGTAACAAGATAGCAGAAATAGAATCTGTCATTCCTCGCACTGCTAAGCGTAGGCGTGATAATAGGTTCTGGCAACAGCAGAGAACACAGAAAGCTTCTATCTGGGATGAGTATGATACTAACTCTCGCCGCTTCAAAGACCTTAGACTGCGGGCTAGTCGCAACTTCCTTCAATCAGTAGATAAGCCTATCTACGTTCCTGACTTCATACCTGATATTGTAGATGAACTGACTCCTAGTCACTTAGCTTACCTCTTCGGAGCAACAGGTGATGACCTCTACCGAGGACTTACCAGAGTATCCCATCATATAACTATACATCCAAGAGAAGACTTCATCCTACTTGCTAGAAACCAGGCAGATGCCTATGCCTCAAAGTTTAATAAAGTAGCTGCTGATATAGGCTTTACTGATGAAGCAATAGGTGATGTCTATGACCAACTGTGGAGGAATCTGGGAATAGAGCCTACGACTCTAACTCCTGACTCTCCAACAGTAATGCAGATGGAAGAGATAAGGCAGGAGCTGCATAGACTCCATGCAGCTTATAAGTTGCCTAGTGTTAAGGCGAACCCTTCTGGGGACTACAGAGCTGTGCTGTGGCAGGGAGAGCTGCATAGAGTTTCTAGGGCTGGACAGCACACTGAAGTGATATCTCCGCTTGCAGGACCTAGAAGCAGTGTCGTAGAGGGCTTGACATCTGGCAAGGCAGGGTACATTACGTTTAACTACAAGAAGGCTGGAGAGATGGCAGTTCAAACTGACAGGAACCTGTTGAGCCATGCCGATATGAGTAGTCTTCATGAGTTGGCTGCTAAGGAGGGTCAGACTACTATTGTATTCTCTAAGAAGCCTATGGGTCCTATTGAACTTGTGGAACCTATACAGGTAGTTAGTGCTCCTGATGTAGTCAAGTGGAGACAGTATGTCAATGGAGTAGCTGATGACTTAGATAATCTGCCTATGTATGCTGAACGTGTAGTGCCTGAGGCAGATATTGGTCTTGGCGAGCGTATTATTGAGGAAGCTGAGTTTGAACGCCTCATTGAAGAACGAGCAAGGGAGCTAGCTGTTCAGGAAGGCTATACTATGGAGCAGGCTAGGAAACTAGTTACAGTTCCTAGGCGGCGTGATGTTATGGTTGACCCAGAAGAGATTAATCGTATCAGGAGTCAGGTTGATAAGATTGCTCAGGAGACCAAGGCTAATGGTGACACCCTCAGAGATGTAACTGATATATGGCAGTTGGAGGCTCATAATGATGAGTTACAGACTATAGGTAGAGTAGCTCAAGGAAGTCCTGAGTATACCCAAGGAATCCGCAAGATACTTAATGAGAACTATCCATCTGGGTATATCAGAATCTATCGTGGACAAGGTGGTGCTCTCAAGCCTGGTGAAGCGCTGGAGAGGGAGTTTACTAATGTTACTAGTCGCAGAAGTACGGCAGTGGACTTCCAGAAGTCTTGGGTGGACAGGACTGGCAAAGAGTTAGCTCCTGAAATAGATGATATTCTTATTAAAGTTGATGATGTCTTAGCTATTGGCTCTGTGATAGAGTCTGAACTTGTAATTCCATCTAGCGTTCTGAAGAGTAGAATTGAGGGTCCTCTACGAGCTCCTACTGCTGTAAGGCCTCAGTGGTGGTCTAACAAAGAACAGGCTATGACTCTAGCCCGAGAACGTCATGCTCTAGCCTATCCTACCTACGATAATGCTAACATAATAGACGAGTCTATGAGAGCAGTGTTTCCATTCTGGAACTATGAACTCTTCCGCTGGAGATGGATACCTCGTACCTGGATGAGAACACCAGGTACTATGACTGGTCTAGCTCGCTGGATGAATTATACAGACCAAGGCTATGTGCCTCTACCTGGCACTGACCTTCAACTCAATCCACTCCGAGGCTCAGTCTGGATGGGTGGACTAAGGAGCTTCTACCTTAAAGACTTCCCTGAGTACTATGACCAGTTTCCAGGAATGGAACAGATAGACTATATTGGCAGAGCAGGCTTCTTCCCAGGAGTTCATGTTATGGCTCCTATTGTAGCCTTTGGGGCACTAGCAGGAAAGCCAGAGTGGGGTGAACTAGCTCCTGCCTGGGTAAGGACAGGGCTATCAGGACTAAGAGCTATGTCTCCTGAGCATATAGGTAAGGTGCTAGACATAGTCTACCCTGACCGCTTTAGAGACTTCCAGACCATGCTTACTCTGGGTGAAGAGGGCTATGATGCTGATGCTATTTGGCGGAAGAAGAAGCAAGGAATAACACTTACGCCTGAAGAGGAGAAGCTCTGGCTTAGAGCTGAGAATAGAGCCAACGGCATCAAAGGTATCCTTATGCAGCAAACTGGTATCTTCCGCATAAGACCTCAGGAATATACTCAAATCCGAGAGTCAATGAGGCTAGCTATTGAAGACGCAACTGGGGTGCCTGTAGCAGTGCAGGAACAGATAGATAGAATGTATCCTGTTACTGGCAAGAGATTTAGTGACTACTACAGTCTAGATGTTCTACAACAGAAACTCCTCTACGAATTTGAATCTTATCGTCGCTGGCAAGGAGTAACAACTCCTCTCTATCCTTCCTCTTGGCAGCTCCTTGATGTGAAGATTAGAGACTACTATGAGGAGCTAGACAAAGTATACAATGAAGCAAGATATGAAGGAGTCTATGAAGATGGAGTAACGGTTAGACCTAGCATAGTAGAAGCTAATCGCCAGTTTATATCTGATGAAATAGGTCCTGACCAGTGGATGGGACTACGCAGTGATATACAGAGTGGTCTAGGTGAGGCTGGTAGGATTCTAGGAGAATCTCCTGCCTACAAGGATGTACCTAAGACCTTTGATGAGCGAGCTGAGATGCTAGAGGAGCGAGGTATACCTACACCAACTCAAGGGCCTGACCAGGAGCTACTGTACTACTACTACGAACTTCGTCCTGAGTATAAGTACTCTTGGGAATCTGAGAGAATGGAGATGGACTTTGAAACCTACTATGCCAAGATTGATATCCTGCTGGAATCTCTAGATGCTGCTCACCGAGAACGCCTTATTCAACGTATCCAGGCTGACTGGACTCCTATGGAGAGGCTCTACTGGAACGTTAGCCGAGAACATCTAAGACCCTACAGAAACCTCAGAGACATAGTACTCCGAGAATATGATGAAGAGCAAGTCAAGCATATCCGCAGATTTGAGGTAGCTCGAGGTACTGAACGAGAGGAGTTACAGGAAATCATAGGTCCTGATGGTCTTAAACTCATCTCAGGATTTAACAAGAGACTTCGAGAAGCTCGCCAACGCTTCCGCATACTTGACCCTCTGACTGATGCCTGGCTTAACTTTTTTGGGAGAACTGATACTCTCATGTCTAAGGAAGCAGAGCAAATGTATGAGGACCTTAGGAAGCAGTACCTAACTCCTGATATGATTGGGAGTAGATAGTCAATGGTAAAAATTTAATCCGTATACATTAGTAATACATATTATTATATCCTTGACACCACATAGGAGGGTATGTTATACTGACTAATAGGAGGATGTAGATATGGGAACTGAGAACCAGCCGAATGGTGCTTCTAGCAGTCCTGAAGTTCAGGCTCCTGCAGCTGAGCCAGCAACTCCGCCTGAACCAATAGAGCCTACCGCTAAGGTAGAAGTAAAAGATGGTAAGGTGTTAGTTGATGGTAAGAGTTTTGTAGCAGAGTCTGACCTGATTGCTGCGAAGAAGAATTTAGAAGGGCAGTTGGAAAAGCAGCAGACAGCCCACGAAGGTGCTATTGATAGTGCTAAGTTAGAGGCTTCTAATGCTCTACAGCAGATAGCCCAACTAAATGCAACAATCCAGAAGAACGAGCAGGCCCGTCAGGCGGGTGCAGTTTCTGATGAGGAAGCTGCGAGGGTCAAGCAGGAGGCAGAGACTACCAAAAGTAGTTTAGAACAGGCTAGTGCCAGAGTTCTAGAACTCCGCCGAGCTAACATTGTCCTTGCTTCGCAGGGAACAGTTAGTGAGGAGCAGTTAAAAGACAAGTCACTTATGGAGCTTGACTCTTTTGAAGAAGCGCTGAAGGCGCTGGCAACATCTAGAAGTGGTCTTGGACCTTATGCACTAGGTGGAGGGCAAGGTGAAGCTGCTCCTAAGACCGAAATGGAGAGAGCAGCAGAAACCTTAGCAAGCACTCCCTTAACAGGTACCAGGTCTGCTGATAAGTAATAAACTAGAAGGAGACAAGTAATATGGCGGATGAGTCAGGTGGACATTGGACAAATCTAGCTGCTGCTCAGAAGCTAACTCAATCTACCAAGATTCCAGGTGTCTTCGAAGAGGACATCAAGAGGAATAATCCACTAGAGAGGCTCACTGTAGCACAGGCTGCTCACAGTGGACTTAAGATAGAGTGGCTGAGGGAGCAGGCAGCAGCAGTAACTGCTATTGAAGCAGCTGTGGTTGAGATAGATATCGGTGAGCAACTGTCCTGGACTGAGGATGTAAACTATGATGAGAAAGAAATGACTCTTCGTAGAGTCTATATCCAGAGGAAACTAGACCACTACTTACCTGGTATCTATGGAACCTACAACAACTATGAAGCAAGGATGCTTCTGGAATCTGAGAAGGGATTGAAGAGGAAGATAGGGGCTAGGATAATCTACGCCGATAACACCTATAGCTCAAGCAAGCAGTTTGATGGTGTTCACGCTCTGGCTGCTGAGCATGGTACTCCTTGGACTCAAGGCTCTGCTTACGACCCTAAGAATATTGATGGGGCAAGTGGAGCTCTTAGCCTTTGGAACCTGAGGGTGCTAGTCGATAATATGCTACACGGTGTAGATGAGCTCTGGTCGCCTTTTGAGATTGTACGCAGAATGGATGCTGCCTATCAGGAGACAGGCTTTGCTAGTCTAGCATCTGGCACTGCGGGCAGTCTCAGCTTCATCACTATGGGCTACAATGATCTTGGTAAGAGAGTCCTCTTCTGGGATGGTATTCCTATTATCAGAACTGACTACCTCGTTGCAGAGGCAGATGGAACTGGTACTGGGGGTACAGCCAATGCTAGAGGACTATATAGCTCAGGCACTCGTGCCTACTCCATCTTCGCAGTAAAGCATGGGAACGTACTGAATATGGAGCCTGGTCTAACCTACGCTTATGGTGGAACTGAGGGGGCTGGAGACCTCTACAAACTAGTCCGCTTCCCTGAGTTGGAAGACTACGATGCTGGTGGTTTAAGGCTTGTTAATAACAGTGCCTTACTACTAGGCTCGAGTCAATGCCTGGGAAGAATCTTTGACATTCAAGACCACGCAATAACTGCTTAAGCAGTAGGCTTTGAACGGTGTGCCTACTTAAACACCAAAATATAAAAGGAGAAAAGTAAAATGGCGAACAAAGTTGAAACTGGCAAATACCTTAACCATGACATAAGGAGTAACAATGGTTCTTATATCATAATGCCTCCTTGGTTTCAAGGTGAGAGTGGTTGGGGTAATCTAAAGCTGCCTAATGTCTACAATACTAACGATGTTGCTGCTCTATATCCTGTAGGTACTAAGTATGTAGAGGGTGAGAGAATCTTCTACTACGGCAAGCATCTAGGTCGTGCTGCAACACATGGAGCAACACCTGGGGCAACTGGTGCTGATGAGCTTGGTAGGATACACTTCACCAATGCCTATCAGAGAGATATGGCTTCTGGCTTAGTCACTAGGGCGGTAGCTGGAGAGGATTCTATGTGGTACACAACTACACCATCTGCTCCTACAGGACTAAAGGCAGACAACTACCTATCAGGTGGTTGGGTCAACGGTAAGGATACTGGCTCTGCGACAAGACCGTTCTATCGCAGAATTGTGGCTCACAACTACACTGCTGCTGCTGGGTCTGCCACTGAGCCTACTAGACCTGAAAGTCTTGGAACTACGTGGGACAATAGTGGCAATACTCTTAATAGTGAACTTATACTTGATCAGCCTATTGTTACGAGTGTTACTGCCTTGACCTCCATGTTGCTGCCTAATCCCTGGAAGCACTGTTACAGGGAGGTAGCGTCAGCTTCTGATATTTACTATGGAGCTATGGGTGCTTGCTGCTACAATAACCCAGACGCTGACTACTATGTTTGGTATCAGACCTGGGGACCTTGCTCTACAATCTGGATAACTGACTTTGGTGGGCAGTCCAATAGAGAGTCCTTATACTGGGTGATGGGTGATGGCTCTATTATTAGTAATGCTCACGATGGTTCTACCTATTTCCAGAACAATCCAATCGCAGGTCAGGTAATGTTTAGCACCTATGTTGAGGGTACTACTGGTGCTGACGAGCAAACCGCAGTAATGTACTATCTGCAGCTAAGGAGATAGCATGGCTGATAAACTTAACCGAATGTCTGCTGGTGACCTGCTTGACCTATGTAAGGAGAAGGGCTTAGATGTACCTAATCCTGATAGGAAATCTCTACTGAAAGCACTACGTTTCAAGAAGAAGTAGAATCAGTAAATGGGAGGGTGGCTAACAACTGCCCTCCCCAGGGAGAACAAGATGCCCTTATACGAGTATGAGTGTGAAGGTGGACACAGGTTTGAGGAGCTGCACAGCATAGAGGATAGGAATAATGTGGTATGCCCTAACTGTGAAAAACCTGTCCATGTTAGAATATCCTTACTGGGCAAGCCTCTGTTTGCTCATACCTTCACTACCTATGGACACGATGGCTCTGTGATAGGGCAAAGACAAACTACTGAACGTACTGAATATCCAATAAGAAAGAAATCTGGTAAGGAGGTGAGTGCATAATGCCTCTTGCAGTAGAAGCACTCAACGATACTAGCTCAATGGAGCAGATACGCCAAGCTATCAGTGACACTATTGGTCAACTGATAAGGGAGGGCAAGACCCAGGAGGAGGCTGCTGGGCAAGCTTACAGTATGGCTCGCCAGTCTACTGGGAAGGAACTAGACTTCGGACGATAAACTAAATAGAAAAATAAACATTTCAAGGGGGTAAGAAATGTCCTTAATAAGTAAATGGTTTTCAACTACTCTGGCATTTGGTACAGATGACCAGAACACTCCTGAGGTAGACCTACAGGATGCCTTCGAAGCAATCGAAGTAGACATCCCTACCATAGAAGCAGCTGAAATCCAAATCAAGGGTGCTAATCAGTCTGCTGGCACCTTTGACCTCATAGGCTACGAAGAGCCTATTCCATCTACCACTGGTGGGTTTAGAACTACTATACCTATAGGTGGTAAGTATCAATACATCAAAGTCTACCTTTCAGCAGCCCAGACAGCAGACCGTGTATTTGCAGTTAGAGGTATTAGCTATGCTTCTGGTGGGTTAGTAGCTCTGCTAGGAAGAGTCAAATGGTTAGCTACTAATACTGTACTAGCTGCTGGCTCAGCAGTCATCGGTAAGGTTAGAATGGTGACTGCTACTGGTGATGAAGTTACTGACGATACTGCGGATGCTGTCAAGTCACTATTGGTAGATGCCGCTGGAGCAGTAATTGAGAAGGCTGAAGATGCAGCTCATAGCTCTGGCGACAAAGGTATTATGACACTTGCTGTTAGGCAGGATATACCTGCCAGCATGGTTAGTGCTGATGGAGACTACACTCCGCTCTCAGTTGACCAACTAGGAAGAGTGAGAGTTAATACTGGCGGTGCTGACTTTGCCTCAATGATAGGTATGCCTGAACTCCGAGCAGACAATGATGGTTGGGCTGTCTGGGAGAAGGTGGCTAGAAATGCTAAGTATGTTCTAGGTACTGATGGTAATAGGCAATTCAGGCAAGGTCCTTGGGCTGCTCATCTAAATGGAGGTCCTCAGAGTAGTGGTGAGGATTGGGCTTCTATCTGGATTCCTATAAATGACATGCACCTGACTGACCTTGACGAATTCATGTATACCTACTACAAGTTCCTAGCTGGAACTGCAGATGTAGGCGCTGCTGCTCCTAACATAGTAATCTGTGTCCATGACCCAGCAGACCATGACCAGAGAGCAGAGATTAGTCATACTGCTAGTGCTGCTGGTGCAGTAACTGCAGGTTGGCATGAGACTATTATCAACTCAGCTACTACAGCTCTCTTCTGGTATGGACAGGTAACTGGAACTCCTGATACCTGCCCAACTGAAGGAACCAACTACACCTGGGCGAACTATCAGGCTGACTCTATATTCAGCACCTGGACTGTCTTTATGATTAAGATAGACTTTGGCTTCTGGAGTGGAACTAGAAGCACAGGTGATGTGTGGGTTGGTTCTTGCCAGATAAACAATATAGCAGTTGACTGGACGCCTGCAGACTTGGATGACCTTGGAACTAGGAAGAACTTCTCAGAACCTACGTTTGGTGAACCTACTCTGATAGCAAGAGGTAATGGTGATGCTGTTTGGTCAAGGCCAGGTCTCGAGCACCTCAACCAGAAGAGTGGTAGTGCTTGGATGGCTAATCTCTACGGTGGAGTACAGTCTGCATGGAATGACTGGGCGGCTATCTACATCCCAGTTAACGAGCTACCTTTACCACTACTGCACACTGCTAGGTGGTCATACTACCTAACTGAGGCAGAAGCCTTTGGACTCAACATGGTTATCTGGGTGCATGACCCTTATGACTATGATATAAGAGCTGAGATAACTCAGAAGGCGGATATAGCTACTCTTGAAAAGGCTTCAGGCTGGGATGCTCATGAACTCAACCAGACCACCAACCAGTTCTACTACTATGGTGAAGGTATAGCTAATACTAGTCTGATAACTGGCACAGGTCCTGGCAACCTCTTCGGACTAGATGACTTCCAAGGTGATGAGCGGTTCAACACTATGGTAGTGTATAGGATTTCCTTTGAGTACGGCTGGCACACTGGAGACAATGAGTTCAAGGATGCCTGGGTAGCTGATATAACTCTCAACAATGAGCAGATTGCTCTGAAGCCTGACAGTGGTGGAAGTGGAAGAATAGGCCATAGACGCTACTTCAGTACTGATACCTCAGCCAATAGCACTCTTGCTCCTAAGACTCCATTCAGGCTACTTAGCATAGACTGCGAAATAGATACAGCAGGTACTACAGATGAGAGCCTAACCATAACGAAGGACTCTGGTACGGCTGATACCTACGATACATTGCTCTTTACCCAGAATACCAAGACACCTGCTATAGTTAGCCTCTTTGTTCCATTTGAGAATGCCTACTTCCTAGACTCTGACGAACTTGATATGCTATGGGCTAATTCACAGGCTAGAGACTTTGGGTTCACCTGGACTTATCAGACGGTGTTTAGTTAAGGAGGAGCTATGACTACCATAAATGGAATTAAGAATAGAGTAGCTCCTAGAACTATTAGTAGTGTCAATGGAGCAAAGTACATCTCTCATAATGGTATTAGGCAGCTTGACTATGACAAGTGGAAGATGGTTTGGAATGGAAATCACTTTGCTCCACCTGACCTTAGCAGTAAGCTCTATCTACCAGGAGTTCCAGGTGCAGGTGCTACTATCTTCGACTTTGGTGGCTCTACTAATGGCACGGTAGTTGGTGCTACCTGGATG